>BNJU01001999.1_pt1 | contig 31193 bp, 48 predicted proteins | sample 8539281 | NCBI WGS metagenome assembly BNJU01 (sample SAMD00202456, study PRJDB9452) | human saliva metagenome | isolation source: human saliva | place: Japan
TAGACAAGTTCCCAAGCCTCTTCATCTATTGTAACTTGGTTTCCTCCCTGCCATCCTCTGGAATCTCAGAAAGTAAGTCAGCCCTGTGCTGGCTACATTTTCTCGACGTTCGCTCGGGTTCAACACACACTAACCCTGCCATTTGTCAGGCATATTTACTGCCACTACTAACCAAAATCTCACCTTTCTAACCCTCGGTAAACCTCTCTACCTTGTGGTTATATCACTAGAAAAAGCCCTGCTACCTTTGTAAAACCTTAGTATTTTTAAAAATACACAACCTTATACTAATCTTATACTTTTTTATATGCTACCTAACCAAAACCTTACCATTTTTGGAACGCTTACCGCACCATTTTTGGAACGCTCTACTTACTTTAAATCCTTGATATATCTAGCTTTTTAACATTCAAACCGTCTAATATGTAGTATTTGTTCGTTTTGTAAATTGCACACTACTTCATATTGTCTCACAATCTCGAACCATTCAGCCAAAATCTATCCCCTTTTTCAATATACTTCAAAAACTTCTTATAGTGCTTATGATACCTGTCACGTTTCATATACCTTGGTCTTTCAGGGAAACCATCAAACATATATCCACCACGTCTAGGACTCCACCCTGGTTCTACCTTTCTGGCTTCTTTTAGTGCAAGCTCCCAGTAGTATTGGCAATCTGTTTTACTACGGTTCAGGGTGTGCTTGTGGATATCTAGACAAGTACCGCAACTAAAATACAAATACCGTTTATAAAGCAATCTGCACCGTCTCCCACAATCAGGGCAAAGAAAGAAATATCGATTACCTCCCTTAGTTCCTGCCATTCTGTCTAATTCAAATGACTCTCCACCAAAATCAATCCTAAATTATCCAAATCAATCTCTAAACGTTTACCGTCCAACTCTGCTATACCCTTAGTTATTCCTCTCAGCTTCATTGGTTTAGTGATTGTTTCTATTGCTAACCGCTTCATTATTTCCCCCTATATGGAAAAAACCAAAACTATTGACTTGTTAACAAAAAGGGGATTGCTCCCCTGTGTTCTACTTCAAATGCTCTGTATAACCAGCAAGTCCTTTATATTCGCCCTCTACGTCCAACTTTTGGAGTAGGCTAATACTTTCATCGCCTAGCTTTTCCAACGTACCAAAAGCAGTCATAGAGTCCATAGGGATAGGCGTATCAGAAAGCAAGCGATCAGCATAGTCTAATAGTTCCAGCTCGTAGTCTGTTACTTTCTCCAGCAAACTTTCAAAGTCCTCTGACTCTTTGAGTTGAAGCACGCGCTCCCGTTTATAACGTTCCTCAAATGCTTCAGCCTCTTCTGGTTGTTTATGGTAGTCTTTAAAGCTATCACAAATACGCTTGAAAGTCTTGTTTAGCTTGTGATCTTCCACATACTCAGCGACAAGCGTTCCCTTATCCTTGTAGGTCAATGAGATTACAGGCTGGCAATATGTTTCCAGTCATATATCCCAGTAGCGCGTGACCTGCTACTTGAGCGGTCGCCTGATCACAAAAATAGTAAGTGAAAGTGAATGTTTTTGCTTTATCTGAAAATGTTTTTAATGTCATGTTGTTTTTCCTCTTTCTGCTTTAAGGGTGTCACTAGTAGTTACACCATTGCAAAGGGTCGGTACTATCTACCCCATTTTGTTATCTGTATAATACTAGCAAACCAGCAATCGCACCCATACCATCACTATCTCCTACAGTTTGCGGTTGAATGTTTTACATCAATTACCTGCACGGTCGCCATCAAAATCATTTACTTCCTGTTCAAAATTTTCTAGTGATTGTTGCCATTTGTAATCATAGTTTAATTTTCATGTTTTTACTCCTTTTGTATAGTGATTTTTCTGTCCCCTTTTTATACGCTTCTTACAAATTTTATACACTTGTTTTTTTAAAAAGTGTATAAAATAAAGTCAGTAATGCCAAGGGTTTTGCTATTGTTTTATACACTTTATACGCTTTATACATTAAAAATAAAAACATATATAGGGATAATAGGGACCCCATTTTTAAAACATAATATAAGGAAATTTTTATTTCGTGTTTTTCGTATAAAGTGTATAAAACCCTTGATATGACAACGTTTTAAGTGTATAAAATTTTTGCTCTACTGTGAAAAGTGTATAAAATTCTTATTTTCTTTTCCTTCTCTTTTTGTACTCTGGCCAATGGTTGTAATACCCGCGTTCATTCTTTGGCTTTTTCTGCTTTTCGGGTGTTGCCCTACCATTAGCATAGGCTACGCTTGCAAACGGCGGTAGGTCTTCTTTAGGATAAAAACCTTTATGGATCTGTTGCCCTGCAGAGATAACCTCTGGCCAACTGCGAAACCTTCTGGCAGGTTGCTTTTGATTTCTCGATGTAGCCCATTTCTGACCTGTTTTCTTTAATACCATAGTATTCTGAAACCTTTCCAAACGTGATAGACAAAACTATTAGGAATAAACTCACTTGTCAATTCATCAGTAAAAACTTAGAAACAAAATCAATAACGGGGTTCATGTCCTTATGGTGTTCTTCAAGTATTTCAATAGACTTCGTAGGGTTAATGTCAGCGATTGGTGTTTCAATAGCCAACTTAACCAGGTACTCCAGCACTTCTTTGCGGTTAATGTAATCGTCTTTGATAGCCTTGTTAGGATTACCTTTGAATATTTTGGTAAAAGGTAAAATTCTAAATCGCCTATCAATAGCTGATTTATCCGTTCATTCTGGTAAACCATTAGAAGATTGTACTACCGTCATATTAAGGCGTATGCTATAGGGCGTTTCCTTTGTCCTCTATGGTCACTTATGTCGCCTGTTGCTGCATGCTAAAACATATCTGAAGTGTCTCTAATTACTGCGTCCTTTTGTACATCATCACCGATTACAAGCGACTTTCCCAATAATATAGACGTTGAAAATTGACTTTTTGTTAAACCAGTGATCTTCAAACTTGCCACATTTTCCATACCAACTAGGTTTATAAGTAACTGCTGAAAAGTTCCTTTTCCTGTTCCACCTTCACCGAAAAGCCAAAAGATTTTTTGCAAAGACTGCCCTGTGACGCTTGCTTTTATAATCTGGATAGCAAGGTTATAAAGCTCCTTGTCACCGTCAAACAACTCTAAAGCCAAGCTGTCGGCTTCCAGCCGTTAATTATAGGCTCTTTCTGCTCCAGGGCTATAACCTGTTTTTATCTTTCTTGTTGCTGTCAATCTCTGGTGTCGTTTCTTCAAAAATGCCTGTCTTAGCATTGTATAGCTGTTTCCCAATTACAGTATAATTGCCTTGGATTTCCTCATTTGGCTCTGTCTAGCTATTTTTATAAAGCGTGTCAAATGCCTGTTTTTCCGTTGCGTTTGGATAAATGACGAAATAAGATCTTGCAAAAATTCATTATCCTCTAACTGAGATACCAAAAATCAGGATTATAGAAATATAATGGGGCTTTTTGCCCTTGTGCCTCTGGCTTAATTCTAATAAATCGGACGTACTTTTTAACATATAGCAACTCCCAGCGGATTAGTTGGTGAGCCTCTACTGCTCTTTTCCTCGCCTTTCTGCTGGGCTAGTTCTTCATGCTGGGCCTCAGTCAACCTGCCTGCCTTTACATTTTCAAGGTGTTTGCTGTCTGCCATAACTTCTTCATAAGCTTGCTGATAAGCCTCGTCCTTGATTTCTTGACACTCTTTGATAAGCTGTCCCCTAACACCTTTGAAAGTCTTAAAGTGCTTATCTTCGCTTTCACGCCTCTAAGATTTCACTTTCTAGTTTCCTAATTCTTCTAGTTCTATGGTTCTCATCCTCTTTCTATATTCAGCCCGTGCTATGCTGCTAAAAGTGCGGTCTAGCTCTTCAATGAGGCAATGGTTCAACTGTCACGCTATTAGCTATCTTTGTCAGCTCGTGAGGCGGTCTCTGGGTCGCAATCAACCCACTTATTAAAGAGTAAACCTACAAAGCGTGTCAGTGCTACGTTGCGCCCTCCCTCATCTCCAAAAGCCATTAAAAAGCGTGTCAATAATTCTCATGGTCATTGACCTCTGGCCACTGCTCTGGGCTTGTAACGCTCCGTGTCTTGCTTCGCTCTTGGTTCAACCTTGGGGACTGGATAATCTAGGCCATGCTCCACAACCTTTTGATAACTTGCTGGGTCGCCTGTTGTTACTGGTAGCCCTTGGAGTTGTGACCATGTTAAACTGGCCATGTCAAAGGGTAGCCCAATCTTTGTCCGCTATCTCCTTAACTACCTGCTTATGAGGTTGCCTCATTCATCACATCATCAGGCTTCACCACAAGGCGAAAAACGGGGCTTTTTCTAAGCTATGTTTGATAGTCGGGTATAAGATATAGAGTAGCAAATAAAGCGCTAGAAACAGCCTTTATAAAGCCCTCAGACGTCCCCTGTATATCGTCATAATCAAGGAAAATCAAATCCCGATAGATTAGACTGGAGTTGTTTCGCTTGTAACTGCCATGCTTTTCTGGCGTCACTTTCCCACTGATACAGTAAGGCGCTTGTGTACGTTTAAATTCTTCAATATTTGCCTTCGAGGGACTACCAAAGGCTTAAAGCGTTCAATGTACTGGAACGGCTCAATTTTATCAAATGGATAGACAAGATTACCCTGAAAGCCTCTAGCCTCGTAAATCGTCATATCAGCTCCCTTTCCGACGTTTCTTCCTCAGTTTCTTCAGTTGTTTCCGTTCTTGGAGTTGCTTCAACTTTGGGCGTCTGACCTGGTTTTATCTTCTTGGCTAACTTCATACCAGCATAAGCTGGCTCTGTCATGTATCTACCCATTTTCTACCCCAGAAACTTCATCAAGTCAGAAATTCTAGTAGATTTTCCTAGTATCTTCTAGTGGGGGCTGGTATCGCCTTAGCCCTGCTTTTTCCCACTTTTGGAGTGTCATATATTTTATATCTAACTCGTCCATGACTTCCTGGGCTGAGATTAAACCTGTTAGGCGTGGTTTGAGTCTATCACGCGCTTCAAGGTATCTTTCCACCACCTCCAGAATGCCATGCGCTAGGTCTTGCTCACTTTCTCGGCTTAGGCTAAACATATCCGCCCACCTCCTTCAAGGTTTCTTTGTAGCTTTCTAGGTCGCTGTTCATCAACACCGCTAGGCGCTTTTCTTCTTCTCGTATCTGATTGTAAAATGTTTTTGCTCCGTCCAGTAGCTCCTCTTTGTTAGCAGGGATAAAATATCCTCTAAATGTCCCATGGCGAACCCCAACAATAGGAACGCTATGGCGCGTGATTAGACGGCTGATAATATCTTGCACGGTTCTTTCTGCTAGCTTAGTGATTAGGCTGATTTCTGCCCCTGTTATGGAGTTCTCAGCCCCTACCTTGATTAGTCTTAATACTCGTTTGTCATTCTCTGATAGACTCATTCAGTTCCTCCCCTCCTTTGCTTTTATTCACAAAGGTTATTTGTCCGCTCGCTACCCCTTGCAAAATATCTTTTTGAGTTTCTATGATTGTATCCAAGGTTTTCAAAATAGCTGTCTTAGTCTCTAAATCAAACGCTTGTTTTGTCAATAAGCCCATAGTTACAGCTAACTTTGTTGCATTGTCCATACACGTAGCTAGAAAAATATCTTTAGTAAAATAAGGTTCATCTGGTATTTTTTCACTATCAAGGTATATCTTCACTATGTAACTCATTTCATCCCTCCGTAAACTCTCTACCCCTGCAAGCTGGATATATCGCCCATAATCGGGCTTTAAATCCTCGCTAGGTGTTTCTATCGTCTGTTGGTTTTCTCGCTCAAATTGGGCGCTTTTTGCGGTCTCGGTGGTTTAGATAAAGCAGTAAGCCAATCAGTACCATCATAGAGATTACCGCCTGTGTATTGGTCAAATCTAATTCATTCATGTCATGCCCTCGCTTTGTAATTCTTGATAGTCCACTTGATCGGTTCGCTCCATCTTCAGGAACTCGTCCACCTCTTCGGTGCTTACTTTTTCTATCTACAAAAATCAGCAATAAACTGGAAGAGGTTCGGATTCCTCTCCTGATTTCAGCCATTTGTCCATCAAATTCTGCTTGTGTCATGTTGTTCTGGGTCCAGTGTCATTGCATTGCCTCCTCAAAACTTCTCTATAAGACAACTTTTATTTACTCTCTGAGTTCCATTTTTAGAGTTAAAAAGAATATCTTTTGAGGTTACAGTAGCCTCTAAATACTCCCTTTTCAGCATGCTCTATATACGCCTGTTGCTCTGCTTCGTTGTCAAAAAGTGCTTGCTTGGCGTTTAAAGAAGGCTTGTCGCATAGCGTCCATTTCAAAATACCAGGGTGGAAAAACATTCCCGTAGTGCTTTTTAGAAACTGCCTCGATTTTATGGCGGTCATTCAATTCAGGAAGTTCAATCCAAAGTAAACGGATAAATCTTCTTTGATGGATTTTTGTCTGACTTGCCAATAACGAGGCTATGAGCCATTTTTCGCCAATTTCTCGCATTTCTGCATTAATTCTATCTATGCGTCTAGTTAAAACTCTCGTATGTTGTTTCTGCCATACTTTTTACCTCTGTTTCCTATGTTGTGTAATTGCCCTGATGGCTTTTTAGTCGCTTTTTACTATACTGGATATCCTCACACTCAAAGTTTTGCGATGGCGAGTGTGGGGATTTTTAGATGTTGTCTTATACAGTTTTCTTGCCTCAGACCTCATGCTCTCGGTCACAAATTTCTGAGCATGGGGCTTTTTAATGCCGTTTTCCTGCACATGCTCACACTCTCCTCGACCAAAAGAATTTGGTGTGGGGATTTTGAGTTGTTTCTTATAGACGATATCCTCACGCTCAGACTCGCCAAATTGAAAGCGTGAGAAAGTACCAGTTTTAAGAGTTGGCGCTCTCCGTATGGTCAAATTGCCTAAATATGCTATAATCTAGGGTATAAATCTTACTAAAACCTCTTTGATAATAGCTTGCCTGCTTTGTTAAATTCGTTTTAGTGTTAGTGTGAAAAGGCTTTGCGGTGTGGTCTCAGCTAAGCCTTTTTGTTGCTCTCACGCGCTTCTTTGGCGTGTTTTTATTTCTGAATGCCATAGCTTTGATTTCTTGATAACTCATATTCAAGCCGATCATAGCTATTACCATGTCCTCAAATAGCTGGTATTGCTCCAGCTCGTCACTGGTCAAGCTATCGATGCCATTATAGCCCCACGTTCTTCCCTTAACTGCTTAGCGTTCCTGTCGGTTACTGCTTTCAGTAGCAGGTTGGTCATGGTGCTATGCGCGTGCTTTTGGGGGCTTGTTCAGTTCTCAATACTGTCATGCAGGTTGTTTTTCTTTTGGCTTTTCTAGCGCCCTCTGCATACAGAAACTTGAAAGTTCCTCACGCATTTCAAAAGAATGCTTTGACTAGGTTCATCTTTAAAACGCCTTACTGGTTCGGTGTTCTTTAAGTAAGTGATCAACAAAGTAGCTTGTTGTTCATTTAAGCGATAGATTTTCATTGGTCGCCCTCGACCATCTAATTTACGGATTTCAAATCCGATTATTCCGTAGCTTTCAAAATCCTCTTGATGATTTCTTATTAAGCTTTGCACTGTATCGTGTTTAACCTCAGCGCATTCAGCACATGATCTCGCTTGTAGTATACGGCTCTTTCTTGCCGTCCATGTAAACAATGTTCATGGTGTCCCTCCTAATCTTCAACGGTAAGATAGTTCGTCAATGGTAACGCCTAGATACTCGGCTACCTTTGCAAGGTTTCAATATCTGGGCGCTTTGTGCGTTCATAGTATAGTGATATGAGTGCGCTTTTTGATATGCCTGTTGCCTTGTGAACGTCACTAACTTTTTTACGTTGTTTTGCTAATATGACACGAAAATTATTGTTCATATCGTCAACCCCTCGTTATTCTCCCATGCAATAATTATCTCTATAGAATAATAATAACCAATAAAAATAAATTGTCAACATTATTCTTTGCGATAATATGTGTATATTCAAGATAATTGTAAAATGTATCTAAGGAGGGATGGTTGTGATAAAAATAATTTAGCAAAAATATCTTGAAGACAAAAGAAAAACAGATTTGCATGGCTATCAGTTAAAACTGAATAACTCCAGCAACTCTTGTCTAAAATTGTTAATAACAGCAGTACAAAATAGATTACATAACATTAAATAAAAATTTGTTTGGCTTAAAATAGAACCAAAGGATTTTTGACTTTTACCCTATGATTACGAAGTAGAAAGTATATACGATAATAAAGATATAAAAGTTTCTCTAAAATCATTTGAATTAGATGAAAAGCCTCAACAGTTCTCAAATAGAGAGTTTGAGTTTTTATCAGCATCAAGCAGATAATATAGATATTGAAGTTAGTTGTGATTTTGGGTTAGAAGTTAATTTTATGAATACCAATGGGAGATAATTTTAGTATCTGGTATGTTTCAGCTACTTTTTATGATTTGGATTATAATTCATTTACTGTTGTATAGATATTGATGATGATAGTATAGGCTTTCTATACATTGCACCATATGATAAGAGCGAATTATTTTAAAATAATTAAGCGTGAAATAATTTCAAAATTCAATCCAATTATTTCGATTGGTTCGAAAATCAATATGGAAAAAGTTAGTAAAGAAGAATATGGATTTTTAAAATCATTAAATTGGTGGATTGGTGAATGTACTCAGGATTACAAAGTGAATGATGAAGATATTCAAATAATGATTGATATTGAAAAGAAAGACTAACCCGCGCCACAATGTTCAACAATCCTGAAGCGCGTGCTTTTCTCGTAGTTCGCTCGTGCTTCAGCTAAAACTCCCATTGTCTGACGCATTTTTGTTGATGTCAACAAATGTCAACTACTCACAATATTTTTAGAAAGGATCTCATGAACGAATTACAATTCTTAATCTATACTGCTGACAACGATAGCGAGACAGCTAGTGTCATCATCAAAGGCGAAACGATTTGGGCTAGTCAGAAAAGAAATGGCTAGACTTTTTTTGATGTCGGTGTTCCTGCAATTAGTAAACACCTAAAAAAATATCTTTGAAGAGGGCGAATTAGAAGAAAAAGTCAATATTTCCAAAAATGGAAACAACTCAAATAGAGGGTAGTCGTGAAGTTGTCCGCCAAGTTGATTTCTACAATCTTGACGCCATCATTTCAGTTGGTTATCGTGTCAATTCCCAAAAAGCTACGAGATTTAGACAGTGGGCTACTTCGGTACTTCGTGAGTACATGATAAAAGGGTTCGCCATGGATGACAACCGTCTGAAACAAGGCGAAAACTTGCTGGAAAAAGACTATTTCCGTGAGCTCTTGGAGCGCGTGCGTTCTATCCGAGCTAGTGAGCGTCGTATATGGTTACAGATTACAGATATTTTTGCTGAAATCTCTATCGACTATGACCCACAAAGTACGTTGACTAAGCAATTCTATGCTGATGTACAGAATAAGTTTCATTATGCAATCACTGGCCAAACTGCTGCGGAAATTATCTACACGAAAGCAGACCATACAAAAGACAACATGGGACTTACAACATGGAAAAACTCCCCTAACGGTCGCATACTGCAAGCAGATACCCAAATAGCAAAGAATTACCTTTCAGAAACAGAAATCCGTTCCCTTGAAAGAGGAATATCTAGCTATTTTGATTACCTGGAAAGACAGATAGAACAGCGAAAAGCTCAGACAATGCAACAACTAGCCCAAAGTATTGACCGCTTTTTGACTTTCCAAGAATACGATATTTTAGAAGGTCATGGGAAAATCACTTCCAAGGTTGCGAAAGATAAAGCAAAAGCAGAATACCAACTATTCAACAAAACTCAAAAGATAAACTCAGACTTTTGAAAAAACTTTAAAACGGCTAACTGACGATAAAAACTTTAAATACAGGCCTGCTTTACTATAAACAAGCCCATATTAGCCCTCATATCCGCCTTGTTTCCAACTCTGGTATTATTTACCGCCTGACTCTTTAAAATCGAATACAGGGCAATCTGTGAAGCCCTAGCATGATATAAAACCTCTTTTGATAATAGCTTGCCTGCTGATGTATTTTAGAAAGGTTTATCATCATGAAAATAACTGAAGTTATAAAAAAGACGGTAGTAAAGTCTATCGTGCTAATGTATATCTAGGAGTTGACTAGGTAACAGGAAAGAAAGTAAAAACCAAGGTAACAGGGCGGACGCAAAAGAAGTTAAGCAGAAAGCTACTCAAGAAAATTGCTTTTCAGAAAGACGGTTGTACTAGACAAAAAGCTAGTACCATAACAAGCTATCAAGAATTAGCCACTCTCTGGTGGGAAAGTTATAAGAATACTGTTAAGCCAAACACTCAAGGCAATGTTAGAAAGCTAATTGATAATCATATATTGCCTATTTTTGGGGACTTACAAGCTCGATAAGCTCACTACTCACTTATCCAGTCCATTATCAACAAACTTGCTGACAAGAGCTAATAGAGGGAAAAAGGGCTTTTCTACACTATGACAAGATACACGCTTTTAAACAAACGTATCTTACAGTATGGCGTAACCATGCAAGCTATACCGTCCAATCCTGCGCGTGATGTTGTTTTACCTCGTAACACTCAGAAAAGCAAAGCGGCAAAAAGTAAAAGCACTTTGAAAATCAAGAACTAAAAAGTTTCTTGGTTTATCTCGATAATTTAGATACTCATAGATATCGTTATTACTATGAGACGACGCTCTATAAGTTCCTACTGGCTACTGGTTGCCGTATCAATGAGGCTCTAGCGCTTAGCTGGTCTGATATTGACTTAGATAATGCCATTGTGCATATTACCAAAACACTAAATCGGGATTTAGAAATCAATAGCCCAAAATCTAAAGCTAGTTATCGGGATATAGATATAGATCAAGCGACTGTTAGCATGCTGAAGCAGTACAAACTACGCCAAACTAAAGAGGCTTGGAAGATAGGGCAACGTGAAAGCGTGGTATTTTCGGATTTCATTCATGACTATCCTAGCAGTTCAAGACTTAAAAGAAGATTGCAAACACATTTTAAGCGTGCTGATGTTCCCTAACATTGGCTTTCACGGATTCCGTCACACTCACGCTAGTCTCTTGCTTAACTCTGGAATACCATACAAAGGAACTTCAGTACCGCTTAGGGTCATTCCACTTTATCAATGACCACGGATATATATAGCCACCTCTCAAAAGAGAACATAAAAAGCAGTATCATTCTACGAAACTGCACTAAAAGCACTATAGGGGAGCAAAAAGGGGAGCAAATTTAAAAATCAACATTTCAAGACAAAGTAAAAATCCAATAGCAACAGGATTTTTGTTAGATTTATTTTGAAAAAGGCCGATTTTGTAGTATAATAGTACGGTGTGAAAAATCTGAAAAATGAGAAAAGGATAAGGGATATGAAACAAGTTTTTCTCTCTACAACAACTGAATTTAAAGAGATCGATACGCTTGAACCGGGTACTTGGATCAATCTCGTCAATCCAACTCAAAATGAATCACTCGAAATCGCTAACGCCTTTCGATATCGATATTGCCGACCTCCGAGCACCGCTCGATGCGGAAGAAAATGTCTCGTATTACCATTGAAGACGAGTACACTCTGATTATCGTAGACGTGCCCAGTCACAGAAGAAAGAAATAACCAGCACCTACCACGTAACCATCCCGCTTGGTATTATCATCACGAGGAAACCATTATCACTACGTGTTTGGAGCCACTACCGGTTCTCGATGTCTTTATCAACCGTCGCTTGCGTAATTTCTACACCTTCATGCGTTCGCGTTTTATTTTTCCAGATTCTCTATCGCAATGCAGAGCTTTATCTAACAGCCCTTCGTTCGATTGACCGTAGAGTGAACAAATCGAGTCAACTGCATCAATCAACTCGTAATCGAAGAATTGATTGAGCTCATGGAGTTGAAAAGACCATCGTCTATTTCAAGGCCTCTACTGAAACCAATGAGCGCGTGATTAAAGAAACTGACCAGCTCAACCAGCAATATCAAGAAATACCTTGAGGACGAAGACCTGCTTGGAAGATACCCTGATTGAAACCCAACAGGCTATCGAGATGGCGAGATATTTATGGAAACGTCCTTGCATTCTATGACGGAGACCTTCGCTCTATCATTTCCAATAACCAGAACAACATTATGAAGACCTTGGCCCTTGTGACCATCGTCATGTCCATCCCAACCATGGTCTTTTCTGCCTACGGGATGAACTTTAAGGATAATGAAATTCCCCTAAACGGCGAGCCAAATGCCTTCTGGTTAATCGTCTTTATCGCCTTTGCTATGAGTGTCTCGCTCACTCTCTATCTCATCCATAAAAAATGGTTCTAAGAGGAGTTCCTATGTCTCAGATTGATCTACAAAAATTAACTAAGAAAAACCAAGAGTTTGTCCACATCGCTACTCCAGCAATTCATCAAAGATGGGAAAACTGACGCTGAAATCAAGGCTATTTCTTGAGGAAGTTATTCCTCAAATCCTTGAAGAGCAAGCCAAAGGCACTACTGCTCGTTCCCTCTATGGCGCACCGACCCACTGGGCGCATAGCTTCACTGTCAAAGAGCAATATGAAAAAGAGCATCCAAAAGAAAATGATGATCCAAAACTGATGATTATGGACTCAGCTCTTTTCATCACTGAGCCTCTTTGCCCTCGTCAGCGCCCTTACAACCTTCTTCTCAGCAGATCAGGCTATCGGTTACGGTTTGATTACGCCCTTCTGCTAGTTGGACTGCTGGTGGATTTGCCTTCTACTTGATGTACTACTTTGTTTACCAATACTATGGACCAGATATGGACCGCAGTCAACGTCCACCTTTCTGGAAATCTGTACTAGTTATCCTAGCATCTATGTTCCTTTGGTTGCTTGTCTTCTTTGCAACAAGCTTCCTACCAGCTAGCCTTAACCCAGTACTTGCTCCAGTGCCACTAGCTATTATCGGAGCAGACCTCCTAGCCCTTCGATTCTATCTCCAAGAAACGCTTGAACATCCGCGCAAGTGCAGGACCAACACGCTATTAAGAGAATGATAAAAAGCAACCGCAGGCGCGGTTGCTTTTTTACTACTTTCTTGATTTAAAAGCATTCTTCTGACATCCCACATAGCTTTCTCTTATCCTTTGTGATAAAATAGGCTCATACTCAATGAAAATCAAAGAGCAAACTAGGAAGCTAGCCGCAGGTTGCTCAAAGCACTGCTTTGAGGTTGTAGATAGAACTGACGAAGTCAGTAACATATATACGGCAAGGCATGAAGCTGACGCGGTTTAAAGAGATTTCGAAGAGTATCAATCTATTTCTAGGAGGATGAGATATAATTTCTACTATTGGTATTGTTAGTTTATCTAGTGGCATTATCGGAGAGGACTTTGTCAAACACGAAGTGGACTTGGGTGTCCAACGTCTCAAGGACCTGGGACTCAATCCTATCTTTTTGCCCCATTCGCTAAATGGATTAGACTTTATCAAGACCATCCTGAAGCCCGTGCGAAAGATTTGATGCAAGTCTCTTTCTGATGATAGCATCGACATGATCCTATGTGCCATCGGTGGAGACGATACCTATCGTTTGTTGCCCTACCTTTTTGAAAAATGGCCAACTAGAGTTATCAAACAAAAAGATTTTTCTTGGTTTCTCAGATACAACCATGAACCATCTCATGTTGCATAAACTAGGTGTTAAAACTTTTTATGGTCAATCCTTTTTAACGAGACATTTGTGAATTGGACAAGGAGATGTTGACCTATAGCTTTCACTACTTTAAAGAATTAATTGAGACAGGAAGAATCTCAGAAATCCGCCCTAGTGACGTTTGGTATGAGGAACGAACTGATTTTAGTCCCAAGGCTCTGGGGACACCTCGTGTCAGTCATGCAAATACTGGTTTTGAGTTGTTGCGAAATGCCTAGTTCGAGGGAAAATCCTCGGTGGTTGCCTCGAATCCTCTACGATATCTTTGACAACTCGATACACAGATAGCACAGAGCTCTGCTAACAATACAAACTTTTCCTGACTTGTCAGACTGGGAAGGAAAAATCCTCTTGCTAGAAACAAGCGAAGAAAAGCCTGAACCAGAAGACTTCAAAAAGATGTTGCGAACTTTAAAGGACACTGGGATATTCGAGGTCATCAGTGGACTCTTGGTCGGAAAACCTATGGATGAAACTTTCTATGACGACTATAAAGAAGCACTATTGGATATCATTGACAGCAATATCCCTATTGTCTATAATCTGAATGTCAGTCACTAACTCAAGAGCCATTGTCCTTCGCGTTCACGCCCTATGTAGATGCAGCAGGAGCAAGTCATTCGCTTTGACTATAACATAAATAGTTTCTCTATTTTGTGCTTTTTGTATTCGTTTTCGTTACAATTTGTATCTAGTTGTGCATTTCGCTAATTTCTATGTTATCCTTTTGAAGGGAGGTTTATATGACAAACATTAATCGAATCGTAGGTTCTATTGGTGCCTTTATTGGAATTATAGTATTTGTTGCCACATACTCAAATTATCGCTAATTTACAGGGAAATAAAAAGCTCAACCATTTTCAACCTTTATCAGCTGCTATATCTTGCTTAATCTGGGTTATTTATGGATGGACAAGGAACCTAAGAAGGATTGGATACTAATCATTCCAAATTCAGCTGGTGTTATTTTAGGTGGAATCACTTTTTGACTTCACTCTAACAAATCTAATAGTATATATAAAAAGCTGGGAAAAATTTCTCAGCTTTTTCTATATTCTCAGATATGCTAGTGACCGCTTTTCCTCTAATCATTCTCGTGATCATCAACCAGGCCTGCTCTTGCTTGTAGAAAAGATAAGACTGCGACTGGGCCTGTGAACTTGAAACCTCGTTTTTAGATCTTTTGGCTAATTTCTCAGACAGAGGTGTTTTAGCTGGAGCTTGGCGGTAATCAGGAACACTCATTAACGACAGTTTTCCCTCAACAAAAAGACCAAAGATAGACATCAAAAAGCCATATTCTTCCTGTGGTCGTAAAAATGGCTTGAGCGTTGAGTACGTGTAGAAAAATCTTAGCACGATTTCGGATGATGGCTGGATTCTCTAACAAGGCTTCCAACTCGGTGTCGGTCATCTCTGCGACCGCTTGAATTTGATAGCCATGAAGGCTTCTCGGAAAGCTTGGCGTTTGTTTAGTACCGTTTCCCAAGACAGAGCCTGCCTGATAGGTTTCCATACACAACAACTCAAACAATGCTTGGCTCATCATGGAGGGCTGACCCCACTCCTCATCATGATAGGCAATGTAGAGCGGATTGGTCATCTTGACCCACGAACAACGTTTTTGTCATGCTCTACTCTATTTGACCAACATTTTAAGGGCGGACTTGATATAGTTCTCAGCTGTATCTGTCGTTCCTTCAAAGAATTTCTTGATTTTCTTGAGCTCTGTTGCCTTGTAGCCCAGAGCCAACATTGCTTTCCATGGCTTCTTCCAATTTTCTTGGTTTTCTGCGCTAGCTTGCACTGCCACCTTAGCAGGAAGGTCATCTCCTGCAACTACTACTGCCTTTCCAAGTCCAGCACCATCTGCTGGGCTGTTTTCTTCCAATTTTAGGGAACTTAGTCAAGTAGGTGATGTTCTTGGTTTCAATGAGCTGAACCAAGCCAGCATTGTCATCAGCGACGATAATAGCAGAGCTGATCAGGACCAATCCCAGAGACCGAAATCAGACTGAGAAAAGAGCTTTTTTCGTCTTCTGGGCGAAAATCCATAAAAGCAGATGGGCATCCTCACGCACAACCTGATGCACATAAATTTGAGCTTCTTTGTTGACTTGTCCTGAGTAGGCATAAGGATTGGCCACATGCAAGATATAACCGATACCGTTGACTTCAAGAACAATGTATTTAGCAGTGATTTTGGTAATGATTCCTTTTAAATATTCGTACATAGTTTTCCTTTTAGTTTAATATTTCCCCAACTCACGGAGACTGGTGGCATTTTTCCTCGAATACGATCGGAACATCTTTCCATATCCGACTTAGTCAAAAATGCACCAAAACAGGACGTCCGTGGGGACAGTTGTAGGGATTATCACATTGAGAGAGCTGATAAAGGGTTGTCTGGCCGAATGGTCATCGATACGATGATTGGCCTTGATAGACCGTTTGCAGGACATCATGATAGCCAGCTCTGCTCGATATTTCTTGATAGAAACTTCCTTGGTCAAAAGGAGCATGTCACACATTTCATAGATGCCTGACTCAATCTCTTCCTCTGCCATCCAAATGGATGTTCACGCAGGATAAATTGATTTTCTCCGTACTCTGCTAGAAAGACTCCAACTTCCTCTAAAAGAGGCATTCTTTCCTTGAGACGCAGGGCATCATCTGCAGGAAATTCAAATATATAGGGCACTAGGAGTTGCTGCTGGCTCTGGTCAACATTGCCAATGCTTTCACGATACTCCTCGTACTTGACCCGTTCCTGAGTCGCATGCTGGTCTATAATGTAGAGCCCATCTCGTCCTTGGGCAAAGAGATAGGTTCCATGCATTTGCCCGAAAAATTCCAACTCTGGAAAGCTTGAAGATTCTTCTCGCTCCAGCTTGTCATAGGCCTTATCGAGACTAGCCAAATCTAACTCAGGATGGTCTAATTGATCATAGTTAATGAGCTTTTCTCTCTGCAAAATGCAGTTTTGCTGGCTTGGTCAGCTGGTCCAAGGTTTCCTTGGCAAACAGGGTTAAATCCTGCCCTTCCTCAGTCAATTCTACCTGATAATCAGCCACCTCAGCTTGGCTAGGTCTTGACGGCTCACTTTGCTCATAGTAGAGCGTATTTTCTTTGAGAGGAGAATGGTCTGCTCCACCTTCTCACGATTGCGCACGATCGATTTGGCAAGATTTTTCCAAGGCATCTGTGTATCAAGGTTTGTTCCTTGAGACTGTTGGAAATAGCCTCTGAAACCAAGGCCATCAGTTCTTTTTCATGGAAATCCGCACCTCTTGCTTGGTTGGATGCACATTGACATCCGCTAGATAAGGGTCGATATGGATGTGAATGACAGCCAGTGGAAAGCGACCTACCATGAGCTTCGTCGCCATACCGTCAGAATGGCACGATTGAGCAGGAAGTTCTTGATATAACGGCCATTGATGAAGAGGCTGATATAGTTGCGATTAGCCCGAGTCAGACTCAGGCAGAGACACAAACCTGAAATCTCGAAATCTAAGTCCAGAATTCTCAATTTCAATCATTTTCTTGGCACTCGCCAAACCGTAAATCCCTGCGATAGCTTGGGCGCAGTTGACCAGTCCCTGCTGTTCGCGTCATTTCCTTGCCATCACTAATCAAACTAAAAGAAATCTCAGGATGGGCCAACCCCAGACGGTTGACAATATCAATGATATGAGACAACTCCGCTTGCTGGCTCTTCATATACTTGAGGCGGGCAGGCGTGTTGAAAAAGAGGTCCTCCACACAAACCTTAGTTCCCACAGGACTAGTCGCTGGGATGACTTCTTCAACTTCTCCACCGCGCGACTAACGGTTCCGTGACTTGCGCCCTCAACTGCTGTCAAAAGGTTAAAACGCTGACGGATGCGATAGAAGGCAGGGCTTCACCACGAAAAACCAAGCGTCCGAATTCGAAAGAGATCTGCCTGATTTTTATCTTACTGGTCGCATGACGACGCAGAGCCAATTCCACCTCATCGTGGGCAATTCCATGACCATTATCTGTGATTTGAATCTTCTTGAGACCAGCTTCCTCAATCTCAATGATAATCTGGCTAGAACCAGCGTCAATGGCATTTTCTACCAACTCTTTGACCACACTTGCAGGACGTTCGATGACCTCTCCTGCTGCGATCTGGTTTGCCAGCACCTCTGGCAATTCAATAATATGAGACATCTTTCAGCCCCTTTCTGTATCTCCCTAGAAATTGATTAGTGCTATTATACCATATTTCAGATGGGACAGAAAAGCAAGTACCATAGGATCCAAATCCCTCCACAGACAAAGTCCCTGAAAAGATTGGCGGACGGCGTTTTTGAGCGGACTTCAATTGTGTGCAGGACAAGTGAACGGAGGTTTATAGATCCCATGATTTACAAGAAAAGTATGACGAGCGACTTCTTTGTGGAGTGGTTCAAAACGCAACTCCTGCCTGCTTTGAAGACACCTCATGTCATTGTCATGGACAATGCTAGTTTTTCATCCCAAGAACATTTTGGATGAACTGCATTCAAGATAAACACTTTTTCTCACCTCTACAACCTTATTCACCAGATTTGAATCTTATTGAGCAAGCTTGGGCTGTCTTGAAAAAGAAAGTGACGGATCTAGTAGGAAGTCCCAACTATTTTTGAATGTTTGAGCGCTTTTTAAAACTAACTAGCTATAAAAAGAAACAATTATATGTTTGGGATAGACAAAACCAAAGATTGGCTCAGTTTTCATAGTGTTAACATGATTTTTGTTAAGAATATCCACTTTATTAGAATAATCATTAATAAGAGCTAGTATGACCCTAAGCAATTTTTCAATGATATTCGGTGATTGATTTAGTTTACCAAGTAAATTTTTACTATTTTGTAATTCTTCACAAAGCTTCTCTCTTACAAAAATTCTATCCTGTGTAATTAAATGCACATCATAATGCTCATTCCAGCATAACCATAGCGAAAGATATGAATCATCATATTCCCAACTTCCACTACTATCAAATATCTCTAATAATTCATTGTACAAGTAGCTACTTATCTCTTGTTCAACTGGTAGTGAATATAGTAATAAAAGTATAGAAAGTCTACTATTACACCATCCATTTTTACCAAAAATTTCCTCAAATTTTTCTTTGTCTATAACTAGCTTCATAGCAACAATCCATCATTTTATTATATATTTCCTTTATTTCTTTTAGATTCTTCTTTTTCCAAATAACTACGAAATATTTTTCAAAAACGATACCATTCCATGTATAAGCGAAATATCAAAACTTTCTATATTTATTTTCTATAACCCTAATAATTTATTTAAACTTTTCTTCTAAAATGTACGATTCCTTATGATTTATTGAGTGTTTTCTCTGTAAATAATAACATACAATTCCTAACAAGCCTCAAAAATTCATACCTTTCTCTTCGAGTCCTTAAAAAGGAGTAATACCAACATAGTATCACTTATAGTTTTATTGAAATATTGACTCAATAAATCAGAATACTCGCTACTCAACTTACTATGTTCTAACAAAGAAAACATACCGGTCATGCCATTATAAAAATGATAACTTAAATCTTGATTTATTAAGATATATTTCTTTTAAAAATAAAGATTCATAGAACTGTTCATCAATGTAATCTATATATTCTGCATCTGATAAACAAGACAAAAAGTAATATATTATACAATATTTCTGGATAATTTTCATTATTCGATAGTTCTTTAAAATCTAGTTGCAGAAAATCCTGCTCAATTTTTGTTCAGTATTCTTTCAATCATATTTGGTATAATTATCTGTATTAATTTCCGTTAGTATACGCTGTAAGGCGATGTTAGAAATTGTAGACTCTACAAGAGGATTATATTCAACCAAGTCCCAAATTATATTTTTCCATATATATGATTTCTTTTGTTGTCTGATAAAGTATACAAGATTTACTAAACTTAACCCCCAGGCATTGGAAAGCTAACACCTGGAAAGTCCGATACATTTAGAACATCGACATCAAGACTAATGTAAATCGTATCAAATTTTTCCAAAGTATTCTCTTATATTTTCTAGAATAATTTTCTTTATTTTCATATACTGCGATATCATCATAAACTTTTATATTTTCTGGGGTAAGAACCTTATAATAATCGTGTCTAGTTCTATTATCATACCACTCTCAATACTATCCTCTATCCAGTAAGAACTATTCCAATTATAATATCCATCCGATATATCTCCTTTATCTAAATGAGCATCAAATATTATAATTCCGATACTTTTCTCAGTATCAATAATACGATCAAAAACAAAACTGGTAGTACAATGATCATGCTAAAAATAAATATGTCCTCTTCACTGTACCGAGAAGATATTTTTGATTTCAATTCTGATATTACGTCACTATTTTTCATAATCAGAGGCATTTATAAGTTATTTTTGTAAATAATACTTTTCTCTCAAATAGTTATTTCTAATAAAATTATTAAATCCACATTCGGATCCTGGTACTTTCGTTCGTCCTTTATAAGGTAAAGTTATAACATTTACTCCTCCTTAATCATTTATAATCAAACTTACATTTTAGATTTCTGGATAAATTTTTATCCATCAAAATATGATAGAACAGTTGATAAATTTTCTCCTCCTAAAAATTTATTGATTTGTTAAAAATAGATGTATATATCTCTTAGCAATTTCTATTTTTCAGATGTATTAACTTTTCGTTTTACTCTCAATTTCTCATTTGATAGTCCGACTAGATATTTACATTTTTTGAAAAAGTTCCTCACTAAATGGAAAAACATCTAAATCTATATTTTTAATTTCTTTTTACATTTCTATCACAGTAATTTTTGATACTTCAATGTCCTTAAAATGTTTAATTAATTCCGCAGTGTCTATTCCAAATGATTCAAAAATACTTTGTAGTATAAGTACATAATATTGTATCGAGTGTTCTCAAAATGGAATAATTAGAAATAACATAAAGAGAATCTAGTGTTAATATCTTCTCGATAATACAAGCACTATCTGAACCACCAAGTAGTGAAAAATCTATTCGATACGGTAGCATTTCATACCGTGTTGAGAGTCCGTCGTCTATACTAGATGAAAAAAAGTTTTATCATTAACATTAAGACTTTTAATTTTATCCGTATCATTTGTTCCCAAAAATTTTTAATTCTAAATCGAATATGATATTCATCGTAGTAATATTGAACAAAATTTATACTATACTGAATATTGTCATCAATTAAATTTAAGAACCTCTTTTAAAATATACTTCTACAAATCGATGTTAATTCCTCTTTACAATACAAATGAAAACTAAACCAGTCTTTAGATACCAGATGTACTTCCTCCAAGCTACAGTTTTTCTAAACACTGTGTACTATTATCTATATTTTTGAAAAATGCTATTATTTCATTAGAGCTTTTAACTCCCCCTAAGTACTCTGTTAAAACTGCTTTATCTGTCTTTAATTTTTGTTTTACCTTCTCTATATCTCCTTTTTATCTAAATTTATCAGTAACTCCATGTCTCCCTCTACTAAATTTACAAATTTCGGAACATTATAGTTTTTATAAACTTATCAAAATTAGAATTTTTAGATAACCTCCATGTTTCCAGGATATACAATTATGTCTTTATAGACTATCCTATTTTGATAATGTAAATACTCAATTGAAAAACCTTATAGAAATCATAATACGATAATTGATTGCAAAAATACTATATAAAAATCGGGTTTGATTATTTAATAGATCTGGAGAAATTCTATTTCTTTTTACAACACGCATATTAGTATCTATTTTCTTAGAAAAACTTGAAAATTATTCTTATTATCTAAATATACTTATATATCTGAAATATCAATATTTTTAAAAATGGAAAATCTAATATCAAGTTATCTAAGGCATTCTCTTTTGATGTCATTTAATACTAAATTATTATAAAATTCATCAACCCAATTAGAAGTTCGTTATAAAATGTTCTCTCTATCTCTAACATCTTGTGTATATTGAGATTTTCCTTAAAGTAGACACATATTTCCCGAAATCGATTATCTGAGTATTGATTCCCATGCCATCTTAATTTAATCCTATTATCAACTTCATAGATTGAAACTACTTCAGCAGTAGGAAAACTATCCTTGACTACCTGTCCTTGTTTAATTAAATTCTCTAATTTTATCTCTTCACCACTTGTAGTGTTCAAAATCTGATTCACTAAATCATGTTGGAATTTATCTGTTCCATCATTAATATTTAGTTTCTCCCAAATAAGTACTCAAAATTGGGTTTTGAATGGTTTGAGGAGAACCTAGCCCACAACTGAAAGCAATTCCGTTAAAGGCACTAAGTGTTACTACCATACAAATTATAAAATTTTCTTGTATATCTCTTTCAGACTGCGCTCTTGCTTGTATTTTTAAATTAATAGTTAATAGTATGTTAAAAACTCTTCTATTTCATTCTTTGTCTGATAATCTATTTGAAATTTCTGATGACTAATACATAAAATATTAAGCGAGTATTTACCTTCATATATCGTCCATAATACTATATAAATCTATCAGAACTCGACTCCCCTCTCCTAGAGGAATACTATTATATAATTCTATTTTTGATTTTATACAAGAAATTTGCCTTTTGAATTTTGCAGGTATTAATTCTATTCTATTAATAAAATCATCTATCAAATTTATTTTATTGTCCCTAGTTAATATCTCAAAACATTCCAAAAATAATATCTCACTATCTATCAATTGCTGTATATAATCATAGATAGTATTTAATTCAAATCCTTCTCTAATAACAAAATTAACTAGGGAACTTATTTTTTAAAGGTGTTTTACAGGGTCTCGATAATGTCTGAAAGAACAATGTTTAAATCCGTCAAGACAATTTTTGTATATCTGATTGGCAAAAATACAGTTTCTGATTTAACAGCTTTGTTCGACTCCTATTAAAAGTGGGATTTAAAAATACGAATAGTTCTTTTTAATACATCCCGTTCTCTCAAAATCAATTTTTAAAAATCAAAAAGCCCACTCTGTAGAAATATCTGTTATCTTTTCTACACTATTTGATTCACATTTCAGATTTTCTTCCTATCACCATGAGAAAAATTCTCCTACTCCTACATATCCAAACGTGAGAGAATGTTGAGGACGTGTGCAAAAATCTAATAAAATAATTTTTCTAAAGTTCGTAATAATCTTCTCTTATTTTTCTCTGTTTTTATAAAAATTTGATAGCTCCATAAAAAGAGTGCGATTACAAAGTAAAATTGCTTCTTAGTAAAAACGTTTTTCCAAAAGGTACTCATAGCAGTTGTCTATGTTATCAAATTTTAACAGTAATACTCCTTTAAGCCCAATTATTACCTGTTTTTGTCTATAAATATATTGAGGTAGTATTTTCTTTTTCATAAATTTTTCCTAACAATTGGTGTGATTATGATATTTTACCGTTAGGTACATTTCCTTCTTCAAGAGTTATCACTTTATCAAACATTGAGATAAAAGTATCTGATGGCTCGTGAGCAATACAAATAATCATTTTTTCCTGCAATGAGTCCACTAATTTTTCAATACGCAATCTATTTTCTTTTATCCAGAGACGATGTAACCTCATCCAAAAAGTAAAATTTCCTTATTCGCAAGCAGAGATCTAGCAAAAATCTAGTCTCCTCTCTTGTCCTCCAGATAACTTATTTTTGATGGAATCCTCTAGAATTAATATTTTTCTAAGCTTACCTTTTGTAACACTTGATGAATTAGACTTTTATCATAGTCTTTATCACATTGTCAAGTATCAATAGCTGGTTTATCAAAAATAAATGTTTTCTGCTCCACGTAAGCAACTGATGAGTAATCTAATTTAATGCTAGTTAAATCCTGTCCATTAACTAAAATATTACCATTAGTATTAAAACCATCTGGTATCAAACCTATTAATGCATTCAAAATGTACTTTTTCCCACTACCACTTTTTCCAACAATAAGATACTTTTACCCACACTTAAATGTTAAATTTATGTGTAATATATTTTTGCTTTCACCAGATATTCCAAAAATCAACAAGCTCAATTGTATTAATTTTAGCATTTTTCCATATTAGCGCTATCCGCTGGTACTCGATTTATAGTTGACCTTAGATTATTAACCAATTTTTGAAGATAATATATCAGTATAGCTATGTTTCATATTAGTAATTGGATAAGTAATATACATAACTAATTGACGAGAGTCAATAAATTCTCCTAGAAAGCCTTCCTTGAGTACAAAACCTCCTACTACCCAAGCTCCCTGATTTACAACCATTGTAATTGCGTATGATATTGCCTCTATTGGGTTTGCCTTTTTGTAATAAGCTACATTAGATTGTCCTAACTGCTTACTTTTTGAATTCACAATATCAGTGAAAAGAGGTGTACTGCATTAAATAATTTAACCGTCTTTAAACCAAAGTAAAAATCTGATACTACACTAAAATAACTTTCTTTTGACTTTACACTCTTCATCTTGCACTTTGTAAAGAATTTTGAGTTAATAAAGGATAAAAGAGGGTAAACTCAAAACGACCATTATTATAGTATATGACGGTTGTAAAAATAAAGATATAACTAGAAGCGAAAACAAAAACTAAAAATATCATTAGTTATACTAATAATTTGTTCTAGTATTGTTTTTCCTAAAACTCAATTCATTAGTATAAGTTGAAATATGTATTTCAGGATTACTGCTACATCAATCAATGCTTTTCTTCCGTTACTCGGTCAGATCACTTCGTATATCATGTAAAAATGAATTAATTTTTTGATTTGAAACTTCAACACAATACTCCATTATGGAATCCAAAAACTATATAAACTAATAACAATCTACATATAATATAAATGTTTCTAAATTAACATTTTGAAATAGAATCAATAATACCTTCTAGAACAAAAAGCCAAAGCTCAGTACAGAAATGGCTCAATGATATTTACTATTAAAAATTGACCTACTAAAAAGGATTTTGATAAAAATATTTTTTCATTTGAGATTCTTTTATAACTTCTTTTAATTAAATTAACCTAATAAAAATCAGGAGCGATAGCAATCACCACCCCTGACTCAACAAAATGTGCTTTTAGCATTTGTGCTGGCTTTAGCTGATTTCTTCCACCAAGATAGCAACAAGATCAACGTCAACATCTAGAAAACATTCTCTTGTTTTGAGAGTAAGATCTGTATTTTCCATAGCATGTTTATCCTTCCATAAATAGATTTAAGATTTTTATCCGGTGAGGAGAAATCTTATCAAACCTCATAATATCGTTATAGATTAGTCTGAACAGTTAGAGAGCTTTTTCCATTCGCAGGACCAGGATCAATCCTCTAGCCATCTTATGAACTTGAGGTGTTCTCGCAATTCTAACAGAATTCAAAGCCAATAACTAATACAGCAACTACTTACTTAAACAAACTTCTCATATCCCTCTCCTTTTTGTTTTTCTTGCATTTATTTTTATCACTTCAAAATTAGCTCGTCAAGCATTTTTATAATGTATGTTTTAATACTTTTTGTATCTGAACTAGGTTTGAAAAACGATGCTCCTTGAACACCGTATTCATTATTCTGTTATATCTGCAATGTAATGCTCAACTTTCAGAGTCATTGACATGTTCTCCTCAAGTTTGTATAGAAAATGTGCCGTCTCAAAAGTATTCTTTCACCGAACTTTTAGAAGAAAAATTTTCACTTACATTTCCCATCAATAAGTACAAATCAGCCAAAAGATAATTCGTTCTGTAAGCCTTTACATTGTTTTATAGATAGCTGTAAATTTTAGTAATAGCTTCTTCAATATTTTTCTGTAACCATAGATAACGACAAACGTTGTGAGTTAAACTTAATAGATAGCTCTAACTCTTCTATTGTACTCAAATTGAGTTGATTTACTCGATACTCTAGTTTTTCACGAATTTTATTGAAACGACCTAAATCTCAATATCATAGTAAAAATTGAATAGAGTGTTTGAAACTTGAGATAGTTCAAATCAGACGCCTAACTGTGATAATACCTCACTCTAATCGTACAATCGCATCTTCTTTCTGTCCCGTAAAATAAAAATCTATCAGAGATTTTATCCATTCCATGTAGATTTTATCTGCTAAAAGATAAGCAGTGAGCTTTTACATTCTCCAATTCATATATATATTTCAAAGACTCATAATTGCGATTTGTAATAAATGTCTGTGCTAATTTCTTAAATTCTGATAACTCCTCAACTTTCTCTACAACCTGCTCATCATAATTCATACTGACTTTTAACTTTACTTAGCAAGGGCATGCAGGAAATCTGCTCCCGGGGTAAACTCTCCGCTCTCTAATCGACTGATTTGCCCCTGTTTACAGATACCTTCAGCTAGTTCTGCTGAGACATTTTTAATTCTTTTCGTCTATTTTAATCTTGTTGTAATAGTGTGCCCGTTTTGCATCTTCCTCTTCTATTTGATTTCAGTTTTTAATTGTAACATGATTAATCTAAAATTCAAATAATGATTTGAAAGATACAAATTGTAGATAAAATCTATTTTGTGGTTATCGTCAACTATGCTTTCCATTTTTCATTCCAAACGCTTTATAAACTTATTCAACTTCAACGCCACTTTTCATGCCTATCACTTTCTAATTCCAACTGTTCCTAGTTCTTTTCGCCCCTTTTCCGTATCTATTTTCCTAGAAATTGATTAGTGCTATTATACCATATTTTCAGATAGGACAGAAAAACTAGCACTACACAAGCCAAATCCTCCACATAGACAAAGTCCCTTTACAGGGGCTGAAAAATAGTGTTTAATAAAGATATACAGGAAGTGATCACAACCTTGTATAATCTAAAAAGGAGAGAAATTTATGAGTAGAACTATAGATTGAGTGAAACTTACGAAGAGGAAAAAGCTGATTGTTCAAGCACCTCAGCCGACAGATAAAGTCCAGAAAGTCATCGAGGTTCACAGAAAAATCTTGAGCAAAAAGAAACAATCAAAGGGAAAAATCGATAATCAGGTCTATCTCGTTGAGATTGGCAAGATTCAACCTTCTATATCGAGAATCGGAAGGTTCTGCTAGAAACCGCGAGTCAGACCTACAGCATTGATTTGCGACTCTATCAGGTCCTTGAAATTCTGCCAACCAATTTTATCCAGAATTTCCCAATCAGAAATCATCAATATCGATTCCATCTCTCATCTCAAGCTCACCCCAACGGCCTAGTAGAAATTTTTCTTGAAAAATGAAAGCTTCACCTACTCTTCACGCCGTTACCTAAAAACCATCAAGGAGAAATTAGAACTATGAAAACAAATCTTCCACGACGCAAACTACTGGTGTCCTCATCGGCCTCATCCTCTCTATCATCTTTTTCACTCATTTGTACTATACCTACGCTCCACTTAGCCTGAATCTCTCGTCGGCCAAGTAATGACTCAACATCAAGTTCACGGTGCCCTGATCTTGCTCACTGCACTCTTATCTGGGCGACCGTCAGCATTCTCTTCAACTTTGGAAAGCGATTATTCAGCCGTGACTGGGCTTTGCTCCGTACGACGCTTTCCCCACTTCCTCATGCTGGCTGGCTTTTGTCCCACTCGCAACTCTAGCAGGTTGGTTCCCCTTCCCTGGAATTTCTACCTCCAGCTCATTATCGAGGTTGCGATTGTCTACCTCGGTATTTGGACTATTCTCTATAAAAGAGAAGCTAGAAAAGTGAATCATATCAATCAACTCTTAGAGCATAGAAAGTAAGAGTTCTGATAAGAATTGCCCTAGGATAGTAGAGAAGGCTGAGACAAAAAGATTCTGATTTTGGGAATTCTTTTATTATAAAATTTTTAATACTGAAAAATCTCTTTCAAACCACGTCAGCTTCGCCTTTCGCCGTACTCAAGTACAGCCTACTGCTAGCTTCCTAGTTTGCTCTTTGAGTTTTCATTGAGTATAAAATCGATAGTTAGAATACGAACAAAACAGAATTCTAAGTTTCAGATAACTCGTTTTGTTCCTTTTATATTTAAGGGATTAGACTTTTGCACCAGCCTCTTCCAACTCATACAAATCTGTAATACAGGCGACATGTTTGATATCTTCAGCATACCTGCATTTTCAAAGTCAGCCAATGCAGGAAAAACCAAAACGTTGACTGTATTGGCATGGCTGTCAGTATATGGTTATTAAAAGTTACGATTTCCTGAACCAACCACACCAAAACACTTATAGCATTGTACCATAGGCGATAAAATCTGCAACGGTGATCGTCAAAATCTCAACATCTCCGTTGTCACGCCATTTCCACCTTCTAGGTAGGTCGGCAAAAGTGACATAGGGATGGTCCATTTTCATAGAAATCTTGACCTTCTTTGACCAAATCCTTGATATGAATCTGCGAACCTCAATTCCTCGTACTGGGACAAGAGATAGTCTTTCAAGCGCGTCACAAAACTTTCAGTGTTGCGCACTCAAACTAATATAAACTAAAGAAATTGTCTTTCATATGTACCTCCAGTGATTTTATTTTTAATCGAAAAATAACTACCAAGATTGTATCTTGATAGTTATTTTTTGTCAATACTTAGGCAAGATTTTCTGCTTCCTCTTCTTCTGCCAAGGCTTTCTGTTGTCGCCACATCTTATAAGACAAAGGGCTAGGAAGAGAATATTGATGACGATATAGAAAATGCTGACAGCTTTTTGAACCAATACTCATTTGTACAAAACGCATGCTCTCATCTTGAACCAACTGCACAGCGTCCTGTAAACCAACATAGCTATAAATCAGAACCGATAATAGCTAACAAAAACATAGCCAACATAATAGTTTTGGCATATTGCAAATTCTTACAGAAATAAGGGGAAGACAATCGCTACTACCACTAAAATAGCGATAGCACAATCACAGCAACATTAAAAATAGAAATGAGATATTTCGCCCGCTCATAGCTATAATTAATGCTATCTTCTACCTGCTGACACTGATGCCGCCTGCACCTGACGTCGGCTGAAAGGACTTCTTTGCTAGGTATGGGACCCAACATTCCAAACAGAGATGAAACTGAAATAGAGCAGACAAGATTAGCTAGAGACCCATAGATAAATCGGTTTCTCATGATAGAACCTCCTGATGTTATTATTGATATTATAGCACCTTTTGCAAGGAATCACAAGTCTTATAGTATAGTTTCACCTGTTTTTCGGTAGGCTTTGGAGACTTTTCCAACAATTTTCGGAACACTTTATAGAAATATCCAACATTACTGTCAACCAACAGCATAGCAAATATCTTCAATACTATCGCTGGTTGAAAGTAAGAGTTGCTGAAAGCGACTATAATGCGTTGTTTGTTTAGTAATTCTGCGAAGGTCGAATTGGTTTCACGCTTAATCAACTGTCCCAGATAAACAGGATTGATAAAGAGATCCTTACTGATATCCTTGAGGGAAAGTTCTTTTTGATAATCACGCCCAATGACTTCCAGCACCTGACCACATTTTCATTCATACGATATTGCCCAAAAGAATCGAAAGTCAGAGTTTCCTGATATAAAGGAACCAATTCGCATCGAAGGATTGAATAGCATGAATGGTTTGACGATATTCGTCATATCATCAGCTTTGAGATGTTCAAATAAGTGAAAACATCATGACAAACTGGATAAAAGCTGTGTTTGGTAATCGGAACACGCGGTGTATTTTCAAGAACTACCTTCTCCAAGAGATTTAACTCTTCTACGATTTGATTGAGATTTCCCTGAATGATAACCCTATAAATCGGTTCGTAATAGGCAAAGAGACTCTCAGACTGTTTTAGATTTATAGAACCGTAAAAGAGGGCTTTCTCAGCATTCAGCTTCAGCGTTCAAAGTGTTCTTGATAAGGAGCTTCAAAGGAGTAACGACTAAACCTATCTAGGGAGTTGATCAGAAAATGAAAATCTGCCAATCTTGGCCCCAAGACATAGTAGGGAATGGTGAAGGAACCTTGCTTTTTCCTTGGATAGACCTATCCACCATTCCCTCCTCACCTCCTAAATAACTGACAAATCAGCCTCATCTAAATCTTGACTGAGGGTCTGACTTTTTCCTTTCTCTCTCGCCGAGCTGACCTGCAATCTTCTCCAGCAGATTTCCCAACTCTACCTTATCAACAGGCTTGACCAAATAGTCCACCACACTAAGGTTCATTGCTCTTTTACATAATCAAACTCCTGATAACCTGACAGCAGGATAGAAGGCGATATCTGGTAAGATTCTTTCATCTCCTGAATCATATCAAGCCCTGTTTTGTCGGGCATTTGACATCGGAAATGACCACATCGATGGGATTGTTCTGACACATATTCTGGGCTTCATCGGCATGACTGGCTGTTGCGACAACCTCCATATCCCACTTATCAAAGGGAATCAAACGTTTCCAGACCTTCTGTCACCATGTACTCATCATCTACTAATAATACTTTATACATTTTCTCCCTTTCTACTCATCTTGAATTGTAATACGATACTGAACACCTGCTTGCTCTGCAGACTCTATAGTAATAGCATAGCGGTCCCCAAAATAGAGCACAAAACGCTCGTGTACATTGGCAATCCCGATAGACTGCCTTTGGGCACTGTAGCTGGCTTGGTGTTCAAAGTTTCTCTGACTTAATTTTTCTCGGATATTTGCCAGCTTTTCAATCGACATTCCTCTACCATTATCGACCACTAAAAATTTCCACAAAAACCATCCTGTTTAAAAGCGCCTTTGATGCTAATCACATTATTGTCGTCCGCCTGTGGTCAACACCATGCGCGAAATAATTTTCTACCAGCGGTTGCAAGGTAAACTTAGGAATCTTCATATTCTCTAACTCTGGTTCTATCTTGAAACCATAGGCAATAGATTTAGGATAACGAACCATGCAGAGATAGTTTATATTTGCGGCAAAATTCTAATTCTGTTTTGAGAAGGTTTCTCTTTTCGTCAGAAATATTGTTGCACGCAAGAACTACTAAACTCATAAATGATATCCGCCAACTCGTCTTGACTCTGCATAACTGCATGCACATGCGCAAGAATTCCAGCGTATTATACATAAAAATGAGGATTGATTTGCCTGCAGGGCTCGCATGTTGGCATCTTTTTGACTAAGCTCTAACTGGTAAATATCATGGATGTTCTTTTCCAATCGATCCAACATATCATTGGTCGTCTCTGCGATTAGGAGCAATTCCTGATCCTTTTCAAGCGGTATCAATGCGAAGGCCTTCTTTCTACATGAGCGTAGCCTGAATGGAATCCCGCAAATCACTACCTGCTTTTTGATAATTAACGAGGGTCTGCCTCAACGTCAGATGAGAATGACGTAGAAACCGAGCTCAAGCCCTAATCAAAGCGAGGCTGATCACCGTTCATGGCAAACAAAATTTTTGAGACAGCAATACGCGTAAC
>BNJU01006074.1_pt1 | contig 31121 bp, 48 predicted proteins | sample 8539281 | NCBI WGS metagenome assembly BNJU01 (sample SAMD00202456, study PRJDB9452) | human saliva metagenome | isolation source: human saliva | place: Japan
CTTGTAAATCCTACTGCTAGAGGAAAGAGTGAGGACTGGATCAAGCTCATCAAAAAAGTAAAGAAGGATTGCTCAAGAATCCCTCATCAAGTAAGGACAACGGACTTATAAAGCTGGATAGAATCAGGAAAATGCTTGGTAATAAAAAGACAAGCAATAGACGTGGATGTTCAGCTTGAAACTGTTTAGCTTGTTGACGAACTTCTTTTAAATCAATTTTTGGGTATTTCATTCTTTCATTATACCATAAATAGTACATAGCTTGCTAATCCTTTGAAACCAGTGGACTTCTAGCGTGTTAAGCAAAAGTGAATACGATATTGAATACGACTTTACTTTTAGCTGGAGCGGATGAAATCCATGAGCTGGTCAACGACTTCAACACGTTGATTATCATTGATGTGGGTATACATATCAAGGTGATTTGAACATTATTGTGACCGAGTCTATCTGAAATAATTTTTGCTGTAACACCAGCTTCAAACAGAAGAGAAGCATGTGTATGCCTAAATCCGTGAGGCGAAATTTTTTTAAGCTTATTGTGTTTACGAAAGAATCTGCTAAGTTTCACTTTCATAGTTGCAGCTAAAAGCCATCCACCGCTATTATTTGTAGAGATATAATTCGAATCATGTTTGTAAGGCACACCAGTATGGAAATATTCTTTTATTTGCTGTCGTTTCCAGAGTTTCAAAACATTCAGTTTCATCATCTAAGGGTGATAACCCTCTCTACTCCTTTTGGTTTTAGGATCCTGAACAGTTTGTTTTTTACCAATCACGACAGCCGTGCGAGAAATGCTTAACCGTTTATTTTCAAAGTCAACATCTGACCACATGAGGCCGATTGCTTCTCCAGTTCTCAATCCAGAAAAAGCGAGTAAGTGAAAAAGGTATGAGTCTACTGGCTTACAATTTGCTTTGGAAACTGTAAGAAAAATCCGTTAGCTCCTGCTTTGTATAGTAGTTCTCTTTGACCTTTAAGGAGGGCTTATTTTTAGGCTTGATAATCTTGTCTAAAGGATTTGACTTAATGATGTCAAGAGAAGCGGCATACTTGAAAATACGGCTGATGACAGAGTAGTAATTAGAATATAGGATATAGCGTTTACTTAACTTGATAGCAACCTTTTGACAATAAGCTACACTGATTTGCTGAATCTTCATATCTGTAAAATATGAGTCAATCATAACATTAAGTTTCTTCTTAGTGTTCTGATAAGTTGTTGGTTTTACAGTGCTCTTTTCAGCTTTCAAGCCATAGCTCAGCAACTTCAGCGAATGTGGGTTTCTGGAAATCTGCATTGCTTGAAAAACCATTCTCTTCAACATCTAAGAGAAGATCACGTTCGGCTGCCTTGGCCTCTTTGATGGTCTTAAAACCACGGCGTGTTGTGCGTTTTCTTTTCCAGTTGCAGGGTCTATGCTAAGGTATGTTTGAAAGAGATATCTAGTTCTCCTTTTTGTAATGTATTTTTTATCATAAAAGTCCTTTCTTTTCGATTGCTTGCCCGCATAGTTGAAAAGGTGCAGAATTTATGATAAACTATAGTTGTATTTTTATCATCTTTTCCATTGCTTGCTATATGGAAGATTGAAACCTCACACTCAAAGAGCTCGTCGGAGAGTGTGAGGATTTTTATTCTACGATGATTTCGTCAACAGGAATAATATCTTTCTGTTTTGAAGATTTAGCGATTAGGGTCGTATTGGTCAGCAGATTTTTCGTAACCGAGGAAAGAGTAGCATTCTCGTCGGGTAGCTTTTAGCAAATTCAGAAATAGACATACGAAGCAAAGTGATTGCATTTTTCTGGTCAGTAGTAGCGGAATTTGATTGGACTGCACCAAGAGCTTCTTTGGCCTTATCTTTAGCCGTTCAGTTATCAAAATCATGATAGTATCATGTGGTTCAGATGAGTCTGAATCGATTACATTATTTTGAATCTTTACGCTTATTGCTCCAGTTGATTCAGGATCTAATTTTGATTTGATTTCAGAGATTAACTCATCATATTTGCTGTTATCTACTTTGGCTTTTTGTATCTGTTGAAGTAGTGTTTTTGCTCCGTTTTAGATTGCTCAGTATTACCTTTTGAAGTTGACTGACTATTAGAACATGCTACTAAAACAGTAGCGGAAAAGCAAGATAGTTGTTGTAGTTAGTAGTTTTCATGGATATTCTCCTTTTTAATTTACTGTCTTTATAGAGTCTTTTGTTATTCGGATTTTTGATAAGTGTTGTTGAATAATTAAGGCTACATTGGCTTTTTCTTCTTCGGTCATAGGAGGTTCGTTTGGATCGTCTACCGAAAAACTCGATAGCAGCCACTTATCATTGACTCTAATCCATCTCTTCGTCTATGACATTGACAATGGGTTGTGTTTAATCACTTCCATTGGTCTGCTTTCGTCACTCATGTTATTTCTCCCTGTACAAATCCACTACTTCGCCTATAATTCGGAAGTCTGTTTCTGGGGTGATTGGCATATCTTTGTACGCTGGGTTCAAGCTATGTAGGTATGCCTGTTCTTTATCGATGACAAGCTGCTTGATATAAGCATCACCGTTGTAGTTGAATACTCCAATAACACCGTTATTTAAGTCCACGCTGGTTTTGGATAAAGACAAGGTCGCCATCGTGGTAGTCAGGCTCCTATGAGTCCCCTTTGATTGGGATGACAAAATCAGCATCAACATCTACTGGCAACTCAATCCGTTCCACTCGAACATCGTTCAAATACTGCCCTGTACCTGCAGAAGCTGGGTGGTCGTAGTAGTCGTAACTGTAGAGCTGAATGACTTCCGATACTTCGGTTATCTTCGTTTCTTCTTCGTTTTTTTGACTCTCCAAAAGCTCCTCAGACGTTCGTAGCACGATTTTTATTTTGGGTGGTTAATTGTACCACTTTATCTGTAATCTGCTGAGTGAGTAAATCCGAAGCGTATGGGAGTGAGTTGGTGGATTCTACTGCATTTTTTGAGACAGCAGGAAAGAAATCATCAATCGAAAACATCAAATATATCACATAACTTAAAAAGCATATCTTGATTTGCTTTTCTTTCTCCTTTTTCGTATCGACTGATTGTTTGTTTTGTAGTATTCAATCTTTTTGCAAGCTCATCTTGAGTAAAACTGGCTGATTTTCGAAAGGTTTTAATTTGGTTTCCAATGTATTTTTCAAATCCATGTTCCGTACCTCAATTTCAGTAATTCTATAAAGTAGATTATATAAAAAGTCACCGAAACGCAACTTTTTACTTTTTAATCAAAATACTGTTGACTAGTCACCAAAATGGTGATATAATTAAATCAAGCAAGGAAATAACAAAAAAACAAACCGGAGGGAAACAACATGAATAAAGGACTTACAACACAAGAACAAATCGCACTAGCAAAGAAATCTTTCATGTTAAGAACCGTGAGAACGCTCACTTAAATTAGGAGAAATCCTGATCGTGAAAAACTATCGTCAGATGATATGTATGCAGTGTACAACACACTACTGAGCGGCCATCAGAGTTTACGGAGACGTTATCGGATTTGACGACAAAGATTTTCAGGAAATAGCTCTTACAATCTTGGTTCTTGAAAAGGTTGAAGAAGCGAAAGAAGCTAGGTAGCGTAGAGAGGTGCGATTCTCTCTAGCTATTGCTCATAGAGCGAAAATAATAGAGAAAGGAGTAGGAAAAATGAGACCAGACGTGTATCCGTATAGTGGGAAGAAAAAGCAATCTGATAGACAGATTGCTAAGTTAAAAAGAGATATTGATGTAAATCGTACAAATATATCATCTTTAAAATTCGCTATAGAAACTTTTAAGTAACCATCAGAATTATCGATAACTTGATAACCTTTGAGCAGGCGGTTGCTTTTTCGATAATTTCAGCTTTTAGACATTTCAAAATCAGATAACTGAATTACTGCGCTAGGTTTATCAGTAGTCGACTCTGAAAAATTAGATAATAGAATATTATCGAGATTTTCCCAGGTTAGTTTTCTTAACAACGTGGTTTGGCTTATGGCTAAACTTACTCATTTTTTGAACCTCCTTCTGTTGAAATTTTTGACTAAAAACGGTGAGAGGTCCTAGTCAATAATGATTATAACATGAGCAACAGAAAAAACACAACATATTGTTAATTAAATATATTTGTTTAACAACATATAGTATCCGAGGTGTAAAAATGTGGGAACAATTAAACCGAATAATGCAGGAAAAGAAATTTGAATGGCTATCAATTGTCTAAGATGTCTGGGGTCAACGCAGTTTCTTTTCTGATTTGAAAAACGGAAAGGTGAAATACCTTTTCTTGGCCGAACATATGCAAAATTGCTGATGCGTTTGGAAATCAGCATAGATGAATTAAGATAGGAGGTAGGAACGTGCAAATTTATTTGTATCAACTAAGAAAAAGAAAAAAGCATTACACAGAAAGAATTAGCTCAAAAACTTGGAATTTCTGAGACGGCATATCGTCAGAAAGAGAAGGGACAGAGCGCTTTTACTCAGGATGAAATGTTTTTCTTGCGTAGCTTTTTGATAAACCTTTGCAAGATATTTTTACCAGAAAGTCACCAAAAACGGTAACAATATATTTGAAACCTAAAAAGCACCTGATGGAAATCAGAGCGCATACTTAAATAATTAAAACCATTATATCACAAAAAGTTTGCCCGCATAGTTGAGAGGATGTAGAAAATGGAAGGAATAACGTTACAATTACGATTGGACGGCGAAAGTGCTGAATTGTTCACGAATCAATTATTGGCCTTTGCTGAAAAAAGCAGGTCAAGGGAGCAGTTGAGAGAATGATCGCATGCCAATCAATCAACAGGCTTTGATGAAGAAATTCGAGCTTCACTCATAGCTATGTCAAGATGCTAGAACGCAAAGGATTAAGATTTCGTAAGCAAGGAAAGATACTATGTACGATGTCAATGATGTTTATGAAATTTTCAGAATTAGAAAAGAAAGTACGAAAATTGAGAGCATAAGGAGAACAAAATGTTTAAAGCAATTCGCACAATCAAAAATCAAACAACTTCAAAAAGAAATGCAGGGCATTCAGCCTTACTTTTTCTAACTATGCAAGAACTGGGCTTGGTTCCAGAAACCGAAAAGGTAAGGCAAAAGCTCAAACGATGCATGACATAAGCCACATGATCAAGGATATTTTAGACGGCAGGTCAGTAGATGAAGCGACGAAGCGTCTAGATATTGTGGTAAAAGCTGATGTCGATTAGTAAGAAACGGAGGGTATCAATGGCTGTTAAAAACAAGCGATACTACTGGATTCCAACTCACTCAGGTTTTTCAAATCAAAAAGTGAAATTGCTTGGAAAGATTGCAGGGGCGACACGCATACCATCATCTATCTCAAAATGATGTTGATTAGTTTGGAAGATGGAGGGTGCATCTACTACGATGGACTTGCTGATAATCTTGCTGAAGAAATCGCTCTTATGATTGATGAGAATGTTGAAGACATCAAAATTACTTTGCTTTTTTTAGAAAGCAAAAGGTTTGCTAACTAGAAAAATGACAGAGATTATTTCTTAGAGCAAGTTCCTGAGATGGTAGGTAGTGAAACCGAAAGCGCCAGAAGGGTTCGCAAGTTTCGAGAAAATCAATTGGCGTTACAATGTAACAACGATGTAACGAAGCGTAACGGAGATATAGATATAGATATAGATACAGAGATAGAGAAAGATGTAGATGAAAATCCAGTCGCACTCATCGTCGAAGAATATCAGTCTCGTATCGCTCCCTTGGATGGAACTCAATTTGAACTCTTGAAAGAGTTCATCACATTGGATGGCATGGAAGCGAAGGTTGTCCTGAAAGCAATTGGTCTTGCTGCTGATAATGGTAAAAGGAATTTTGAGTTATATCAGAGCGATTTTTGACGAATTGGAAAAACGATGGAGTTTTGACGATTGCAGCAGTCGATGAACGTGAGCGAGCGTACAAAGAAAGTAAAATCAAGGGTCAGTCAGGGAATCAAAAATCAAATGTTCCTGAATGGTCACAGCCTAACTATGTCAACAATACCAGTGATGAGACTAAGAAGGAACTCGAAGAGCGTAAACGTGAACTACTTGAAAGGCTTGAAAATGGAGGTGTTGATGTTTATCTTGAAACATGGGTCGAGAAGACAAACCGTTCTTGATGTCTGTGGCTATTAGTGTGACTGGCATTGATGTCTCGTATTCTGACGAGCGAAAAGCTATGCGGTTTATTTCTCGTGCGGTTGCGTTGCAGGTGGGCAAGGCATTGAGAGTGTCCTTTGGGAATTTCTATCCAGTGGAGGTGGATGGATGATAAATCTATACTTCATTTACAACGGGCACCGAAAGATACTCATTGGTAGTTTCGGTCACATCCATAGCGCAATCAATGAATTAAAGAAACATCAAGCTAGTTACTCAGCAATCAGTCATCCACGATTTCGGAAAAAGCATGAGTGGTGAGAACATCAGGATTGACTACGGAGCAGTTGATTGCTACTACTTGATTACTAGAAAACGGAGGAAAAGTAAGATGAATACAAAAATGAATTTGGAAGAAAAAGGTTCAACAGTGGTTTGTTGACCGAAATTTACATGAAGCAAATCCTGTCAAACAATTCTTGAAGCTCATGGAAGAGTCAGGAGAATTGTTCGAGGGTATCGCAAAGGATAAATCTGAACTGATTTACGATGCGCTTGGTGATATTCAGGTAGTTTTGATTGAGCTGATCAACAGATTAAGAACGGTGCTCAGATTTCAGCAAATCAACAGGAACTTGAATTACTGTTGATGGTTTCTAGTTTAGGGAATATCGCTCAGAAGCTTATAGCTCATGTCTGTCACAATGAAACACAAATTCAGTTAATCAAAAGCAGACTTAATGTTTCTTGATAGCGTGATTAGTACGGTTTCATTTTTGCAACGGCTACTACAGCTGAAAAATTGTTTAGAAGAAACATGAAGTCATTAAGGACCATAGGTAAGATGATTGACGGGGTGTTTGTCAAAGAGGAGGATTTATAAAATGACTAGAGTTATTGTGTGTGTATTACTCGTAACAATTGTCTCACCGTTTGTTGTTCAATTTGGTTGGAATGAGTTGTAACGACAATCCTCCCTGTCGGAAAGATTTTCGTTTGGCAAGCTTTTGGGAGTAGATGCTTTACTAACCTTCATAAATCAACAATCTATAGTGATGAAGAAATTTCAACTTACTCAGCCATTTCAAAGATTATATATTTTTGCATTTGTTCTGTGGCTAGCTAGTTTGTTCATCTAAGGAGGTTCTGCCAGATGATTGAAATAAATAGTAGAAACTACGAAGTCCATAAAGTGAAATTCACAAAGAAGGATTTAAAAAACTTATAAAAAGGAGAAACACTTATTTTTATCTCCGAAGAAAGCTAAACAAGCTATAACTGTTAGTTTGGAGGACAAGGAGTGAGATATTTTAAAAATCATATGTGTTGTTTTACTCGCATCCTTCCTCGTAGCATGTCACCAGATTTCGAGTGGGACGGTGGTAGATAAGTACATTGATGAACCTCACACAACATTCATACCTGTTATGACAGGAAAAAGTTCGGTACTTGTGCCAACAAGAACCAAAAGAAGATATATTCTAGTCGTTTCTGGACATGTAGGAAATAAGCACGTTGAAGAAACATTTGAAGTGACAGCCGAGGAATACAAGCACTATGAAATTGGCATACTTTTATAAAAGATGCTGTTTTTAGAAAAATGAAGAAGGAGATAGAGAATGATCAATAATGTTGTGTTAGTAGGGTCGCTTGACTCGTGACCCTGAGTTGCGATACACACCATCAAATGTTGCAGTTGCGACATTCAGTTTAGCAGTGAATCGCAATTTTAAGAATCAGGCAGGTGATCGTGAAGCTGATTTTATCAGTTGCACCATGTGGCGCCAGCAAGCTGAAAATTTCGCAAACTGGTGCAAAAAAGGTAACCTGGTAGGAATCACTGGCCGCATCCAGACTCGTAGCTATGACAATCAGCAAGGGCAACGTGTCTATGTGACGGAAGTTGTGGCTGAGTTTTCAAACTCTTGAAAAAGAAGGATAATACTGCGAACCAGTCAAGCATGGAAAATCAGATGCCACCAAGTTATGGCCAAGGTGAGACAATGATATTTCAGATGATGATTTGCCGTTTTAGGGAGGTGTGAAGGATGAACAGACTAAAACAATTAAGAAAAGAAAAAGGGTTGACTCAGCAGGAATTGTCTGAAGCAATAGCTGCACCAACTCGGTGTATTCAACGTTGGGAAAAATGGAGAAAGCCAAATCAAAACGAATAGAGCAGATGAGTTAGCAGATTATTTTGAGTAAGCGTAGGATAGCTTGGTTATGAACCTGAAAAGTGACAAGTTAGCAATTATCAAAAATAAAAATTCACTTCACTAATGGTGAAGAACTAGTTTTCTAGTAAGAACTTTACAGAAAAAGAACTTACGAAGATTACTAGTCAGTTCAACAATGGAAATTTGATGAGGATTGAAATTTGTCTGTCAACCCTAAGAATATCAATTATATTGACGATTTTGAAGAAAAAGAGGTGATTGAAGATGAATAAACAGAATTGATTGAGCGTATAGAAGGTTTTAAAAATCTTTTCGGCAACAAATCAGAATATATCGAAATAGACTCGGTAATTAGACTATTTCTGAACTAGACGAACCAGAACCGTTGCCGTTCAAGTTAAAAGATGTCGTTCGTCGAATCAGAGGGTTTGATCCGGCGACACAGACTAGATGGCTGAATGATATCCTTAAAGAATTAGGGGACGACTACGGTTCGATGAAATACCGTAGTGGCTGACAGACAAGGTAAACTTGAGGGAGCATGGGTTTGAAATCAATTGAAAGATGCTGATAAGATTCGACAAGAATTGAATAAAGTGCTTCTCCCTAATTTTATGGATGACTGGATTTTCGAATGCCAACTTTTTAAAAATTTTTAGTTTGCGTGATGCACTAGATAGTAACAACATCCATCTCTACGCTAAAAAAAGCGAATTCGTAAAGAAATGGCTTAATGACAAAAACAACCAAGAACTTTTTGCTCGAGCGTGGTTGACTGACTACGAGGACGAGAAAGAGCCAAAATACAAAGTCAAGTTAAAAATACAGATGATTATCTAAATCAAAGCAGAAACTGGATTCCACTAACAATTGGGAAAAAACGAAAAATTTGCACGAAAAGGAACTAGAATATTCTGGTTTGGTGAAGTGTTTAATAGTCCACTATTTGAAGTGGAGGAGGTTGAGTGATGAATAATGAAGTCTTTGAGAGAATTGAAAAAGCTTATGAGTTATTTTTCCTGACTCATTTTATAAACAGACAATTAGAACTTATTCTCATCCCAAAAACAAACACATACTTTTCTTTTAAGAGTTGTTTGACAAAGAATGATGTCATTTCAAAGGTACTAATGTGGTGTACTAGAGATATAGATAAAGGCGAGCCTTATCAACAACGAAAACGAAATATCGACTTTTATGTGAGGTAATCGCGATCGTTTGAGAAAAACATTTGGGTTCAGATATCAATGTGCATGTGGTTTATAATCGCTTAGGAAATGGAATTAACAAGAACTCACCTGCAGATTTATCGAGAGTGGTTTGATATGAACACTTTAGAGAAATTAAGAGCGAGGAGGTGGGTGATGTCTCTAAATAAAAACACGAAACACGATTGATTATGAAATATCGTAAACTGTTTAACAGTTACCCCATAGGTATTAAAAATCGAGTACAGATGGAGGGAATACTTTTTCCGCTATGGGAGAGTTTTTCAAGCTTTTATTCAGTTGCTGTAGTGTTAAAGTCCGGGAGTATTAATGCAAGTAAATTACAATCTGGTGATATTTCTTTTAGAAACTTTTGAAATAACTATTGATCAAGGGTTTTACTAAAGAAGAAGAATTCAATGAATTGAATGGTGGTGTTTGTGATAATGAAAATGAAACGATTCATAGTTATCTGGATTCTGCTATCAGCTGGGTTAAACATCTGGCAGATGGACAAGATCCGTATTTTAGAGAGAAGAAGCCGATGATTATCTACAAAACAGATAATCAAGGAGCAGAAAATCAAAGAGCAGAATCTTACAAAAAGGAAGATTGGCGACATGTACACTATCACAGTACAAAATTACGGGAGTGTTCGTGAGTTACTCAAACGAAACTAGAATCTCTAAAAAGCAGGAGATGAGGGTAATGTTGTAATGGCAAAAGTACAAGAAACCAACTTTACATCATTATTCAGGAAGCAATGGCGAGAACGCAGTAGATTTCTGGAAGATGAACTGTATGAAAGGGCCTATAAGATATTGAGAAATTAGAAGCTCAAAATGATTTCTTAAAAGATCTTTGTAACACTCAACTTGAAATTATCATGGATTATGAATGGAAGCAGATGCAAGAGCAGGCTGAGTTCATAAAAGCTAATACTAGAAAGTGGGGAGCACAGATGCAGCTAAGATTGAAAGAACTTGAGAGGACCTATGTCTTTCTGTCGGTCGAATGGCGAAAAAGAGACAGGTTTCCCAAAATACAATTCATTTTGACGACCGTAGGGTGGATATCCGTCCATTAAGCAAATCGAAAGCGATCGCTAAAACATGATGTAAATCCTGCTTGGTTAGTTGGATGGATAGATGATGAAAATGATGCCTAAGGTCCAGATCGTTGAAAAAGTTGTCTATAAAGAAAGTCAACGGCAAGGGTGCTAGATTATTTCAACAACAATAACGAAGGTAAGATTATCAAAGTGGAAGCAATCACAGAAGATATCGAGGGGTGGAATTGAAAGAAATTAAGCGACGAAGACCTCAAAAACATTAGACAGAGAACTTTTCAAATTTCAAAACGTTCAACGTACAATAGATTTGAGAAGGCTAGAGTAGAAACTCGAAATCCAGATGCTCAAAGTGGGCCTGGCGTAGGAATAAAGCAAACCTACCGAAACCATCGCAATAAGAGTGCAGATGATCAACCTTGAAATTTCTCGAAGGGTTCAAAGCTATTAACAAACTCTTGATCAGTCTAGTTGATGAAGATAAGGAAATCTAATCTGCTGGAGATATCCTCAACTGAGATGGGAAGAAATAGCAGAACAGAGATTCATGAGCAAAGCTACAATCTATCGACGTAGAAGGGATTATCTTGAGAGACAGTACGCTATACTGAAAGGTGAGTTGTAGAAATAAAGATTGAGGACGAAGACATCTTGAGTCTCACAAAAAGGGTTTATTATGATAGCATGAACTTCTGAAACAAAACACACATCACATCTTGAGAGTCATCCTTAATTCTAGTCAGAAAAGTTGTCCAACAGAAGTATCGTCAAGGTCAGCAAATGCTGGCTTTTTGTTTTTTCATGGAAAGGAGGTAGAACATGGAATTTGTATCACCGATAAAGATAATGACGACATTCAGGCAATGAAAGATTATCTCAGAGAATGGAATAGAGATGTATTATATGCTATTCATTGCAGGCCTGAATACTGGCTTGCGAGTCGGAGACATACTTACCTTGAAAGTTAAAGATGTTCAAGGATGGCACATCAAGCTGAGAGAACGGAAGACTGGCAAGCAGATAACAAGGAGGATGACAAAAGAACTCAAGAAAGAAATGAGGAGATATGTTGAGAGAAACCATTTCATCATTTCTTATTCAAGAGTAGGCAAGGTCAGAATAAAGCGATCACTCGTGAGCGAGCCTATCAAATCATTCATGAAGCAGCTGAAGAACTAGGCATTGATAATGTCGGCACACATACAATGCGCAAGACATTCGGCTATAAATATTACAACAAGACAAAGGACGTGGGAACATTACAAAGATGTTCAATCACTCATCACCTAGCAATCACCCTGAGATACATAGGGATAGAACAAGCAGAAGCTTGATGATGCTACGAAACTTTGTCATTTTAATTTTTGAGATATTACTTTCACATAATGAGTTAAGCATAAACTGAAAAACAGAAACGCTTTAAAACCTCATGATTAGTAAGGGTTTGAGATTTTAGAGTCAGTTTAACAAAATATAAGATATGTGAAAGTGAGGGATAAAACAACCTAGAAAAAGGTATAGACATGATTAAAAGAATATTGCGATATGTTGTTTGAATCTAGAGCAGTTGATAAACTAAACAAAGATATAAAAAGCAATCAGGGAAATAAATTTCAAAAATAATTGGATACATGTCATTCCAAGCGAGTTCGGACCAGCTCGTACATTCATCCTTGTAGATTGGGAAAAAGAAATAGTTGAAGATTCTGCAACAAAAATCTCTATAATCCCAGAATCAGAAATAGCCACAATCACAGATCCTTGAGCTTTAGAGTTTACTTCAAAACGTTTTAACGTACCAGACAATCCTGAATAATTTTAAGAATGAGACAAAAGACATCTTGAAGTCTCACAAGAGTTTATTATGGTGTATGGTTTTCTTGTATGAGAGGGGATAGGTCACTGGCCTGTCCTTTTTAGTGATGGAAAGGAGGTTTGCAATGTACAACAAACCTATCAGACCATCCTTGAAGTCTAAGAAGTGGGAGAAGTTCCGTGATAGGATAATGCGTAAGCATGATTATCTTTGTCAAGAAAGTTTGCGTTACGGAATTTCTGTTCAAGCAGAAATGGTTCACCATATCTTTCCTGTGTCTGAAATATCCTGAACTGAATTCGTTGGATGGAATTGTTTGCCGTTGACGAATAAGAAACACAATACGTTTCATGATAGAGTGAACGATAGAGTAATCAACCAAAGGCTTGTATGGCAGAGAAAAAAGATTTTTAATTTTTCAAAAAATGAAAAATGAAAAATTTTAGTCCCCCTCTTTTTATCATTTTGGGCCAGTAGGGTACCGAGTGAAGGAACTTTTTCCAAGTCAGGGAGCCTTCAAACAAAAAGAGGATAAAAAACCAAAGCGATTTTGACGAAAGGAGGTAGTTTTGGCCAAACCAGTTACAGCGAAGTCGATTAAGTCAAAAGTGGTCAAAGCAGATGAAAGACTTGGGCACTTATCGTAAAGAGTTCGAAAATGATCATTGACATCTTTTGCTAGGCATGCTATATCAGTATCAGAAACTTGCTCAAGATTATGCTGACATGGGTTATCCAGTAACAGACACCTACGTCAATAAAAGGCTGGTGCAGAGAATGAGCGTAAAGTTCCAATCTTAACAGCGATGGAAATTTTGAGAAAGACATTCTCAGCTACTCTAATCAGCTGATGATGAATCCGAAGTCTCTCGGTGAGGTGAAAAGTGAACAAGAGGGCGAGTCAGTTCTTACTGAGGTCCTGAAGTTCAAAAACGAAATCAAAAGAAGAAGCGAGTGACTGGCAATGGGCAATCTTGATAAAAGCGAAAAGGGTATGCTCGGCACGTCATTTCTCACAGAGAGGAACATTGCGAGGAGAATATTCTTGCTGCTGAAAGGTTCATTCGTGATCTTGACAATCCCGAGTTTGAAATGGATGAGGAAATCGTTGATTTCGTTGTTCACTTTATCGAGAACACGATAGTCCATCAGCAGGGTGATGATATGTTTGCGGTATCAATCCGTAACAAGCCATTACTCTTGCAACCGTGGCAACATTTCGTAGTAGTCAATCTGTTTGGTTTTTATTATAAGGGTACGAATGAGCGCAGGTTCAAAGAAGCGCTTATCATGCTTGCTCGGAAGAATGGGAAGACCTCATTTACTGCTGCAATCGCACTTGCTTATCAGATATTAGACACGGATAGCGGTTCAAAATGCTACATCGTGGCCAATTCAGTTAAGCAAGCGATGGAAGCCTTTGGATTCTTGAAGTTCAATGTTGAACGATGGAATGACAAGAACATCCGTATTAAGGATAACAACCAAGAACACTCTATCACTGCTAATTTTGGTAATGAGGGTTCTTTCTTTATCCAGGCTTTTAGCGAACGATGAAAGCCGTTTGGACTCTTTGAACGGAAACGTTATTATTCTGGATGAAGCTCACACAATGAGGAACAGTAAGAAATATGGTCTTATGAAGAAAACAATGTCAGCATACCGAAACAGTATGCTTTTTGTTATCTCTACGGCTGGGGATATTCCTACTGGCTTTCTAGCTAACCGTCTGAAATATTGTCAAAAGGTCCTCAAGCAATTGGTTAAGGATGATTCCTTGTTCATGTTTATCTGCAAAGCTGACCAAACGACCGATGGAGATGTGGGAGATTACCTGGACGAGAATGTTCTTAGAAAGCCAACCCCTCGTGGGGTGTGACGGTGTCGCTCAAGGCTTTGAAAGAAGAAGCTGAGCAGGCTATGAACGATCCACAGACAAGAAATGAGTTTTTCAACAAGACTTTGAATGTCTTCACAAACTCTATGAATGCTTATTTCAATCCTGATGAGTTCATCGCTCAGACAGTCAATACGATTGGACCCTAGAGGAACTGGCACGCTTGCCTATTCAGTGGTATGGTGGAGCGGACTTGTCAAGGTTGCATGACTTGACAGCTGCTGCTCTTTATGGTGTCTACCATGACGGCGAGAAAGATGTTGATATCTGTATCACACACGCTTTCTTTCCTCGTATCAATGCTCAAAAGAAAGCCAATGATGATGGAATTCCACTTTTTGGCTGGCAGTCTGATGGTTGGCTGACGATGAGCAATACTCCTGACCGTTCTCTATGATGATATTGTTAAATGGTTCATCAAGATGAGGAGAAAGGGTTCAAGATTGCTGTCATGGAATGGATAGGAAGTTTGGACGTGAGTTTCTAACGAAGATGAAACAAGCTCGGTTCAAGATGATTGACCAACCTCAGCTTTTTTATTTGAAATCAGAAGGCTTCAGACGGATTGAGTTCAAAGTTAAGAATAAAGAGTTTTACTATCTTCATTCTGACGCTTACGAATACTGTGTGAGCAATGTTAGAGCAATTGAAAAGGTGGATGACGCTGTGCAATATGAAAAATTAGACGGTGACGGTGGTACTGCAAGAATTGACTTGTTCGATGCCAGCGTTTTTGCTTGCATTCAAGCTCTTGCTAATCTTGGTAAGAATAGCGATGTGATGAGCTTCTTCGATTAGAGAAAGGAGGTGAGGAAAGATGGGGCTTTTAGATAGAATTTTGAACGTGGTAAGAGTCGAGAGTGAGACAAATGTTATCACTCATTCAGATTTTGGCTTCTATATCGACGGTAGATGGTTATGTGCCTTGGCTCGAAATCCTGATGTGATTGCTGCGGTTAACAAGATTGCTGATATGGTATCAAATATGACCATTCACTTGATGGAAAATACCGACAAGGGCGACATACGAGTTAAGGACGGACTAGCTAGAAAAATTGATGTAAATCCATGCGACAACATGACTCGTAAGACTTGGATTTTCAAGATTGTGCGTGACCTGTTGCTATTTGGTGATGGTAATTCAGTTCTTCATGTTGAGTATGATCCTGTAAATGATTACATTTTGAACCTGAGACCATTCTGCAATGAGTGAAGTATCATTCAAGAGTGACGATGTTGGTTATGTTGTGAACTATCGTGGCATTGACTACAACCCAAGCGAAATCGTGCACTTTGTAATCAATCCTGATCCAGACAATCCATTTGTAGGGACTGGATATAGGCTCGCTCTGAGGGATATTGTTAGGAATTTAAATCTTGCGACTCAAATCAAAAAAGGCTTTATGAATGGCAAGAACGTTCCTAGCTTGATTGTTAAGGTTGATTCTTCGAATGGAGAATTGGGCACGCAAGAGGGACGAGACAAGGTCGCTAAGAAATACTTAACAACAAGTCAGGCAGGTGAGCCGTGGATTATTCCAGATGCTTTGTTGAGTGTAGAACAGGTTAAGCCACTCAGCTTAAAAGATATCGCTATCAATGAATCTGTTGAAATTGACAAGAAAACAGTTGCTGGACTTTTGGGAGTTCCAGCTTTTATTTTAGGAGTTGGAAGTTTCGACAAAGAAGAATACAACAACTTTGTCAATACAACGGTCATGAGCATCGCCACGACAATCACTCAGACCTTAACGAGAGACTTACTCGTTTCAAATAATCGGTATTTCAAACTTAATTCTCGCCTCTTTATTCGTATGACATTACAGAATTGTCATCAGTAGCTAAACAGATGACCAAAATATGGCAATGCGTCGAAACGAGTGGAGGGATTGGCTTGGGATGCCACCAGATCCTGATATGGATGAGCTCCTTGCTCTTGAAAATTATCTACCGCAAGACAGACTTGGGGACCAGAAGAAGTTGAAAGGAGGTGAGGAAGAGAATGAACAAACGGAATAGCTATCGCACTGCTCAGTTCAAAAACACGAGAAGAAAGTGAAACTGGTGATTTGATTTTTGAGTGGATACTTTATCAAGTTCGATGAAGTTACTGAATTATGGCTGGTTACTTTTGAGGTGATCAAACGTGAGGGTGTTGAAAAACTATCAAAGGAGCTGACATCAGGCATTGTTTAACCATGATGATAGTTTAGTGCTTGGTCGTACTGGTAACGGGACGGTCATTTTGGGAGTTGATGAAATCGGACTTTACGGCGATATCATCATTAACAAGATGATCCGCAAGCTGTTGGAGCCTATGCTCGTGTTCAGCGTGGCGATGTAATTGGATGTAGCTTTGGTTTCATCCCGATCAAAATCAATACGGAAGAGCAAGCAGATGGTTCATGCTGGACACGATCTTAGAATTAGAAATCTTTGAAGTGAGTCCATGTACTTTCAGCCTATCCGCAAACGGAAATTGCTGCACGACAGAAAGACTTTGAAAGTCAACAACGTGCCCATCGTGAAGCGCTGGACAAGCGCAAGAAAGAAATTAAGGAGAAATTTAACCTATGCACAAATCATTGATTTTAAGCGCTCGCATGCGCAAACAAAGCAGAAAAAGTGGTGGAACTTGAAGAATCAATCAAAAGAATTGAACAAGCGTTCTGAACTTGAAGCTAAGAAATTGGAACAAGCTGGAACTGACGAAGAAGTTTCAGCGGTTGAAAAGAGCCTGGAAGACATCCAAAAAGAATTGGATGATAAATTGGCAGAAAAAGAACAACTTGAAAAAGAAATCGAAGATCTGCAAAATCAAGTTGAAGAACTAAATCGTAAAGCACCGACTTGACGCAAGTCAAGAAAAACGTGGAGGACAGAAATTGGAACAACGTGACGCAATTGCCTAAATGCATTCGTACTGGTCAAACTCGTGACATCGTAGGTTTGAAAACTACTGATTCAGGAAGCGCAGCTCTGATCCCGACTGAAGTACTAAAACCTCACTTTCTTGAAAAAACACGTAATCCACTTTTGGATCTTGTGGAGCGTGTTAAAGTTAACAGTGGATCCGGTAAATATCCAGTTATCAAGAAAACAGATGGTCGTAATGGTTTCAACAGATGAATTGAAATCAAATCCAGAACTCGGAAAACCAGCAATCAGCGAGATTGATTATTCAATCAAGACTTACCGCGGATATGTCCCTGTGTCACAAGAAATGATTGACGACGCAGACTATGACATCATGTCCATCGTTGAAGATGAAGTGTTCAATCAAGGTGAAAAATACTGAATTGTCATTAGTTACAGCTGTCCTCAAAACAGCTACCCAAGCAGATGCAGCTGGATTTGATGGTATTAAAGATATCTACAACAAGAAGCTTAAATCAATTTACAAAGCAAGCATCGTTGTAACTAAGTCAATGTTTGCTGCACTAGACAAGGTGAAGGACAAAGATGGACGCTACATGCTTCAAACTGATGTAGCTTCACCTACTGGCTATTCGTTTGGTGGAAAAACAATCTACAAAGTAGATGACACAGTGTTTGGGAAATGAAGGAGACATGAAATTTCTTCATCGGTGACGTCACTGAGTTTGTCAAAAGTTTGATCGTCTCAAGTATCTGTTAAATGGGTGAACAATGACATTTACGGACAATTGCTTGAGCTTTTCATCCGTTTGGATGTGAAGAAAGCAGATGAAGAAGCTGGATTCTTCGGAACCTACACTGATGTTGTAGCTTAAGGAGGTAGCGTATGAGCTATAAAGTAATCCGTCCTTTCAAGGACTTGTCTGATCCTGAAAAATCATGAGCTATGCTGTTGGCGATATCTTTCCTCGTGAGGATATGAGCCCGAATAAGCTTTTACAAACGAGCGCTTTTGACTGGTGCCAACTGCTGCTGGTTCCATCTTCCTTGACGTTTTGGAGATGATGAACCTAGCCAGCTCCTGAAAACCAAAGAAGTGAAAGAAGAGCCCGCAGTTGAGCAGGAAGAAACAGTTGAGGAAACTGCTGAAGAGCCTGCTAAGGAAGTTGAGGAGTAAACATGGACGAGAGTCAGCTTTTGGAATTGCTGAAGCTTAAAGTTGGGTATTTCAACTGACTTGAGAGAGACAAGCCGTTAGATCATTTCAAGTGTCATCACTGAGTTGACCGATAACCTCGGTATCGAGCTTGTTAGATGAGCGTGCTGACCATGAAATGTTTATCGTTGACTATGCTGCTTATCGCTATGAAGGTGGGAGTGGATATGCCACGTCGCAGCTTCAGTGGCGACTGCATAATTACAGATAGCATCAAAGAAAAGAGGTCAAGAGATGTGGAATCATGAAATTAAACGCTGATCTCTAAGAAAGTCACAGGTAGGATAAGCTACTCAACCAATCTCTGAAGATATTGAAGTTACTCTGTTGTGTCGTAAAAAGAAGGTTACTCGCTCTGAATTTTATCAAGCAAATCAAGCAGGTCTAAAACCGAGCTTAGTCGTTGAGATTCGAAGTTTTGAGCATGAGAATCAGGAGTTTGCGAGAATTTGAAGGCAAGCAATATCGTCATCTTGAAACCTATCCTATCGATTCTGAAATTTTAGAGTTGACTTTATCAGAGGTATTGAAATGAGTAATGACCTTGCTGATTTGATATGCGAAAAGAAGCTTGACAGCTTATTGCTGGATGAGGTTACTGAAGAAGTGGATAAGATTGCGAGAGCAGAGTGAGCTGATGAGACTGTGGATGAGTTGAAAGAGACAAGTCCGAAACGGTACGGAAAGTATCGTAGAAATTGGAAAAAGAAAGAAGTTGCTAATGGCTCTTTTGTTGTGTTCAACGCAGTTGCAAGTACTTACTCATACTTGAGAAATGGGCACCTTTCAAGAAATGGTGGTCTGTCGCTGGTATTGTTCACATCCCAAACCCGCTGAGGAGAAAGCGATTCAAAAACTTTGAGAAGCGTATCAAGGAGATTGGGAAATGAAGCTATCAGACTTTGCTGCCATTTTTGGAACAGGTAAACTTACCTGTCACTTATCGAGCGTTTAAAACTGGGAACGCTCGACCTACCTTACCTGGTCTATTATGAATCAAGTCCAGTCATCAATCGCAGCTGACAACGCGGTTAATCATCAGATTAAGAGCGTGACAGTTGAGCTGGCTTTTTGAGAATAAGGGGATGAAGATTTGGAAGAACGTCTGGAAGAGCTGTGTGACAACCCACGAGCTCTTTTTCGATGTTCAAGAAGAAACATGTTATCGAGACGGAAAGACTCTATGTCAAGTCTTATACGGTCTATCTATATTAGGAGGAATGACATGACTCAAAAGAAAATAAAGTAACCTTTGGTTTAAAAATGTTCACGTTGCGCCAATTAAATCGATTGGTGCTGATGGAGTGATTGCTTACGATGATTTTCCGTTTTCCGAGCAATGGAACTAACATTGGATCCAAGGTGAATCAACACCAATCAAAGCAGACGATATTGATTATCACTTCATGAACTCAAACGAAGGGTATGATGGAAATTCAAAAATCTCTCACATTATTGAAAATGTTTTGCGAGCTAGATTTTGGGTGAAATCAAAGATGCTCAGACGGGTGTTTTTGACTGAAAAAGCTGATGCAGAATTCACATCATTGCCTTGATGTTTGAGTTCAGGGTGACAAGAATAAAACACGTCGTCCTTTACTAGCTGTTCAGCAAGTCGTCCAGGTAATGGCTCAAAAACCAAGAACGGTACAAACGTCAATGAGCGTGAACTTTGGCTTTAAGGCAAGTCCTCGTCCTCTGGATTCAGTTGTTAAACGTTCTATCGTCAGCTGATAATAAAGAAATTTATGACAACTGGTTCAAGAAAGTGTATGAGCCTACTGCGGTTGCAGCTTAAGGAGAAAATCTATGCGTAAAATCGTTTTGATTGGTGATCAGGAGTATGAGTTGGAGACTACGGCTATACTCCTATCGCCTACAAGCAACAATTTGGGAAAGATTATTTTCAAGATTTCTCTCGATGTTGAAAAATCAATCATTCATGAATGAATTGAACAAGCTGAAACCGACAAAAGGAAATTGACGGCGACTAATATTGATATTTCGATGTTGTCAGATTTTGATATGACCTTTTTCAACCGTCTCTTTTGGACCTTTGCTAAATCTGCAAATCCTCAAATCAAACCCTATGAACAATTCTTCATGGAAATGAAGTCTTCCGATTCAGGAAGTTGGTCCTGTGCTGATGAAATGCTGAATGCGAGCATGACGACAAAAAGCACCAGATGAATCAGAATCAGCTAGCGAAGAAATCTTCATGGTAGAGTCATACTTGTCTTGCTGTAAAGAAACTGGTCTGTCTATCGATGATCTAAAGCATATCTCAATTGGAATGGCTCTGGATTATCAGACGGATTATGTGAATTTACGGAGCGAGGACAAAGGTGGCGAACGGAAGGCCACGCAAGCTGATTTTGACGGTTTTCAAATATGAGTGCTGAAGAGTGATTCTGAGGTCAAGTTCCTTGTCCTAACTACATTATCAGTCGTAGAAGTTCTCTCAGCGCTTTTTCTATGAGAAAGGAGGAAATATGGCAGGAAATATCAAAGGTATCAAAATTGAAATTGATGGCGACACGCAGCCCTTACAGAAGGCTCTGAAAAATGTCAATAAAGGCTGCTACTGATGCAAGTCAGGATTGAGACAGATTGACAAGGCCTTGAAATTTGATACAGAGACATAACGCTCCCTGACTCAGAAACAAGAGGTCTTACAAAGCAGGTTTCGACGACCAAAGAGAAACTGGAAACTTTGAGACAAGCTCAGTCTCCGGGTGAGACAGCGGTTCAAAAATGGTGATATTGGTGACTGACTGCACAGCTTTTCCAACGTGAAGTCGAAGTCACTCAAAAAACGTCCTGAAGAGCTATGAAGGTAAACTGTAAACGTCAAACTAGGCACTTGCTGAGAATGGAAATGCCACTAAAAGCAACAAACGCAATTGAAAGAATTGCAGAATGAACAGAGTCAACTTGCTTCAGAGATGACTAAGGGTGACAAGCTCATTCAAACTGCAGAAAGTGCTTTGAGGTTCAAATGCTAGCGAAGCTGAGAGAAATGCTCTTGCTCCAGAAAAAGATTGGTGCCCAGTCTGAGATTGTAAGTAAACAGATTTCAAATCTAGAACAGCAATTGGAAATCGCTAGAATTTGGTGAGAACTCCACACAAGCCAACAAGATGGAAAGCTGAGCTAAATCAGGCTAAGACTGCGCTTTAATCATCTCAATGATGAGATGAAGGAACAGAAGTCTGCTGCTGATAGCACTCAAGAAAGTTTTAAGTGAAATCTCAAGAAATTCTAAGGCAGAACTACTTCAACAGTTTAGTGAGAAGTTGAGTGCTATTTCAGAAAAGCTTTGTGGAAGTAGGAAAAAGAAGCGTTAGAAGACAGTGCTCAAAATGCAAGCTGTAATGCTCAATTACTACCGTTTTTCGGAGATATGAGCAAAGCAAGAGAAGCGTTGAATGCTATTGGTCAGGAAATGGATATTGTCCCAGAGCGATTGCAAGGATCATTCACTCAGATGGCTTCATTTGCCAAAACTTGAGATTGGATACAGCAGAAGCTTTGGATCTTGCTTCTCGTGCAAGCTAGGGCAGCAGATGGTGCAGCCTTCTATGACAAATCTATTGAGAGCGTGACAGAGAGCTTACAATCTTTTTGAAGGGAAACTTTGCTAACGATGCTGCTCTTGGAATCTCTGCGACAGAGACAACTAGGAATGCGCATGCAAATAAACTGTAGGGTAAATCATTCAAGGACTTGAGCGAAAGCGCAGAAGCAACTGACCTTGCTTCAGATGGTCGAGACGAAATAAACTCTCAGGAGCTCTTGGACGAGGCTGCAAGAGAATCAGACGGATTAGAAAACGTGATGGGAATCTGAAACAAGCTGGGACCAATGCGTATCTGCTATTGGGCAACCTCTTCTGGAAATGATGATCCCTGTTTTCCAAACCTTGGCAAGCGATTGTGAAGAGGTGTAGCTGAGCTGTTTCAATTCATACCTGATCCAGTAAAAGATTTCATTGTCATCTTAGGTGTGGTTTTGACAGTGTGGGAGCCTAGTCCCCCATATTCTTAACCCTGCAAGCTGTATTCAATGATCCTCATTTGGTGCAATGATTGCAGCAGCATTACCAATTATTGGAATGATTGCAGGAGTTGTAGTGGCCATAACAGCGATTGTTGTGTTGTAAAATACCTCTGGGAAACTAACGAAGGTTTTCGTGAAGTCGTTACAACCGTCTGGAATGCGATTCTTGAAGTCATCAATGCAGTCGTGTCAGAGATTTCTAATTTTGTCATGAGTATCTTTTGGAACGGTTGTTGCTTGGTGGACGGAGAACCAGGAACTTATCAGGGCAAGTGCTGAGACTGTTTGGAATGCCATTTCAACAGTTATTGACACGGTCATGACGTACATAGGTCCACTCATTCAAGCCACATGGGATAATATCCAACTTGTCATTACAACAGCTTGGGAAATCATCAAGACCGTTGTTGAGACTGCAATCAATGTTGTCCTTGGTGTTATTCAAGCAGTTATGCAGATCATCACTGGTGATTGGTCAGGCGCTTGGGAAACCATCAAGGGAGTATTCTCTACTGTATGGCAAGCTATTCAAAGCATTATTCAGACCATTTTATCAGCTATCCAGAGTTACATTTCAAATATTCTCAACGGTATTTCAGGAACTGTATCAAATGTCTGGAACGGCATCAAGGATACTGTCTCAAATGTATAAATGCTATATCTAGTACTGTATCAAGTGTTTGGGAAGGTATCAGAGTACCATTTCAGTGGCGCTATCAATGGCGCAAAAGATGCTGTATCTACAGCTATTGAAGCTATCAAAGGATTGTTCAACTTTAGTATTAGTTGGCCACATATCCCACTACCTCACTTCTCTGTTAGCGGTTCAGCCAATCCACTCGACTGGTTGAGTCAGGGTGTTCCAAGTATCAGCATCGAATGGTATGCCAAAGGGCGGTATCATGACGAAAACCAACCATCTTTTGGAATGAATGGCCATAACCTCATGGTTGGTGGTGCGAAGCTGGGAATGAAAGCAGATGACCGCTAAATGACAAAAACACTTGGTGCTATCGGTCGAGGTATTGCATCAGACAATGGGTGGAACTTCACCGACTATCAACATTACCATCAGTGGTAATACTATTAGAGAAGAAGCTGACATCATTCGGATTGCTGATGAGGTAGCGCAGAGGATTGCTGACGAATTGCAACGGAAGACACAATTGAGAGGAGGATTTGCATGATAAAAGCATAATGAGCTTGTGATTGACGGTGTGAGAACATCGTCTTTTCCTTTTAAGGTCATTGTTCATGATTCTCCTTCAATTGCTCTGGGAGAGAGCAAGACAGCTCTCTTGGAGCATGGTGGTATCAGTGGAGCAATTGTTCAGACAAACAAGCATAGGAACTGGTCAAGAAAACCTATACGATTTACTTGGTCAAACCTACTGAAGAACAGATGAACGCAAATTTATGAGGTCTGTTTATCCGTGAAAAGTTCTGGCTGAGAGGTGAGCGAGTCAAAACAACTCGTCTTTGGTGCCTATAAGGTCAATATGAGCGACCTTGAAGAAGTGCAACCTGATCTTCTGCATGACCAAAGCAACCTTCGCTTGCCGTCTACAAAAATACTTTAAAGGCTCCGATACACAGAGATTGACAAGAAGTGGAACTTTAACCGTGCAAGGTTCTGCTCTTGCCTTTCCTAAAATGCACAATCGGTGGCCAGAGCGCTTCTGAGACTTCATTTACAATCGCTGGTCAGGTCATCCGTCTTGAACGACTCACTGAATCGCTTGTGATGGTCAATATCCCTGACAATCTAGCTTTAAAACAACAACAGGAAAGCCAGTGAAATGGTCAGGAGTTTTATCACAGTTGATCCAGCAAAGTGAAGAATGTTGGGGTTGTTCTAGGTCAGGTATTCAATCGCTTGAAATCGAAACGGTTTGGGGGTGGGCATAATTGCTTTATCTACTTAATAAAGATGTGAGAACCGTTCGGTGGAACGGAGAGCCACTTCATGAAGCGACTTCGGCGATTGTTAAAGAGACCATGAATGGCGATTTCACCTTAACTGTGAAATATCCTATTTCTGACTCTGGTATTTATCAGCTCATCCAAGAAGATATGTTGATAAAAGCGCCGACTCCTGTTCTTGGTGCGCAGCTATTTCGCATCAAGAAACCTGTCGAGCACAATGATCATCTGCAAATCACAGCCTATCATATTTCGAGACGATGTGATGCAACGATCTATCACACCAGTGAGCGTGACTAGTCAGAGCTGTGGCATGGCTCTTTCTCGCATGGTTCAAAACACCAAAACCGCTTTGGGAGATTTTTCTTTCAATAGTGACATCCAGGATCGTAGGACCTTCACTACGACTGAAACAGAAACTCTCTACTCTGTATTACTGGACGGTAAGCACAGTATCGTCGGGACATGGGAAGGCGAGCTGGTTCGCGATAACTTTGCGATGACTATCAAGAAAAGTCGAGGTGAGAATCGTGGTGTTGTTATCACAACACACAAAAATCTGAAGGACTACCAACGTACAAAAACAGTCAGAATGTTGTCACAAGAATCCATGCCAAATCGACTTTTAAACCTGAAGGTGCTGAAAAGGAAACGACCATCAGAGTGACTGTTGATAGTCTCTTATCAACTCTTACCCTTATATCAATGAAAAAGAGGTATGAGAACAACAACGCAAAGAGCGTTGAAGAGTTGCAGAAGTGGGCACAGGCTAAGTACAAATCAAGGCATTGACAAGGTCTCGATGCTATCAAGAGTGAAGCCTATAGAACTTGATGGGCAGAAGTTGTTCACATGGGTGATACAGTCAATCTCAAGAGTTGGAAACACAATGTCGATGCATTCAAGAAAGCTATCGCTTATGAGTTCGATGCTTTGAAAGAAGAGTACCTCTCTCTGACTTTCGATGATAAGGCAGGCACTGGTGGTTCTAGAGCTTCTGGTGGGCTATCTAGCGCAGCTGATGCAATCCTTGGTGTGACAGAATCAGCTCAAGAAATCGCCCTAGAAAAGGCCCTTCAAAATGCTGACTTAGGTTTTGATCATCAAGCTGGATTGTTGAGACAGGAAATTTTGGACGGTATCGAACTTGCTGGAAGCTAAAAAGCTGAAGAAGTTAAAAAGAGAACTGTCTGACACTATCAATCAGCGTTTCGACAGTTTTGAAAATGGTCCTTTACAGATGCTAAACGTAGGGCTATAGAAGCCTTGAAAACGCTGGCGCCAGTGAGCCTACTCGCTCAGGAAGCTAAGCGGATTGGGTTGGACTCTATCGCTAAACTTGAAGCGTTCAAGTCGCAGGCCACGAGCGCTCAGACGGCCTTGTCAGGTGATTTGGATGCTTTGAAAAAGACGGTCACAAGTGAAGTCAATCAAGCATCAGAATATCGCAGAACGACCACAGAGGGCTCTTAGTCAGCATGACTGGCCAGATGAATGGATTTGCGACGAAAATCAGAAGTCGCTCAGAGATTTATCGATGGGCTGGCTCAGACTTTCGCTAAAATGAGGTCGGTGGACGGAATTTGTTAAGAGGTTCGAAAGGCCTTTTCTTCCAGATAGAAAGCCAGCAAATTTTGACAACAACATTCTGTATGTGTAGGAAATACGTCTATTTACATGGAACAGGGCAGAGAATATATCATTTCTGCCAAAACGGACAGGAACTTTACAGCTCATCATGATGGATTTTAAAAGAATCCGATAACGTGAGTTCTTTGGATTATGGACAAGGATATCAAGAAATTATCAAATCTGTATCGAGACCTCAAGACAGGCACCACAGGAACGAAAATCATTTGGAATAAGCCAACGAGGGATTTATCATCTGAGTTAACACTTATCACAAAAGAAGCAACCAAAAAGCGTCTGGGACGTGAAGATTGAGAAAGAGCAATATCGCGACTGATTGGAGTCCAGCTATTGAGGATGTAGAAAGTCAAACTCACAGAGCTAGGACTGGGATTTAAGCAGACTGCTGATGGTCTATCTACTAAGATGGCAGCAGTTGAAACCTGTGTTGGTCAAGATAATCAGCGACAGGAATCCCGAGAAGATACACTCGAGAAGAGAGCGCAAAACAAGCGACGACAGTTCGTGAGCTGGTCGCTCGAGATTATGTTGGTGAGCTACTTATCAAAGAGGATGAGAGGTCTTGAGCGTAGGGTTTGAGCTATCACCAATCCACAAAATGGATTGATAGCAACTCAGATTGCCAACTACAAAACAACAGTTGACGGACGATTCGCAGATATATCATCTCTATTTCTGGTAAGGCTAGTCAGGCTCGACTTCCAGAGTCAAGGAGACTAGTCAGCTTTTACGAAGCGCATTCTGGGCAGTACAGATAATGGAATTGCATGATAATGCTAGCTCGTGCATGACGTACCAATCAAATCTTAGGTTGAAGTTGGGAAGTACGGTGGAGGAGGTCCTAGCTTGTTAAGAATAGTGATTTCAAAAGATGGTACGAGCAGAATGGTCATCTACTCAAAATTTGGGAAGATTGGTTAAGCATGAGCTTTTTATCACAATGGTCAAAAAGACATCATGCGTTTAAAGTAACTCTACTCAAAGTGAAAAACTTCTTATATAGTCCTCATTTTGAACTCGAGACGAAATACAGACTATGTGCTGAATTTTCGAGGATTTAACAATAGTGATTTGGTAAGCTATGATGTTTTTATTTTAGGACGAAAAGCAGCAGGCGAGGCAATGGATTCACAATCATTAAGCAAGTTGTTGAGTAGTAAGAAACTATCTACTGCTGGTGTGAAGACGTCTCAATCACATTCAATTCAGGCGAGAATGGATAATGCATTCATTCGTTTTGATAACAATGGTGCACAATCTGGAACTGCTGATTTATACATCACAGAGGTTGATTTGTACAAGGGCTATAAACCTCGTCCATGGCAACCACATCTAGAAGATATAGTCACAGATGCGAATACAAAGCTTGAAGCAACGCAAACAAAAATGACTCAACTAGCTGGTTCATGGGCCGTTCAAAACATCAATAACGCAGGTGATTTGATTTCAGGAATCAATCTTGGTGCTAACGGTCATAATCGATTCGTTGGTAAGTTGACTCATATCACTGGGCGAGACCTTGATTGATAAAAGCAGTTATCAAGTCAGCCATGGTAGATAAGCTGAAAACAGCCAATTTTTGAAGCAGGTTCAGTGACTACTGTAATCTTTAGATGCTGAAGCTGTTACGGCTGAAAAAGTGAAGGTTGACCAGGCCTTCTTTCAACAAACTTGTAGCAAATGAAGCTTACTTGAGTCAACTATTTGCCAAACAAGCCTTTTATTAACCGAGTTCAGAGTATTGCAATCGATGCAAGTCAGGTTCGGTCAGGCATTTTAAGCGGTGACCGAATCTATGGTGGAACGATTCGAGGGAGCCCAACATCTATGGGGAACCCTAACTGGTCACACTCAAATTCAGTTAGGGACATACGGTTCTTTTGATACGGTGAACGGAGGTATTCAAATTAATGTGCCTCGTACTGTCAATGCCAAAGATGGCTTGGGAGTTCAATTTATCGGCTCTTACGGTCGTGGAGAAAATGTCCCTTACGGTCTTTTTATCTACAAAGATTCTGATTTTTACAGTAGGTGGGACTGCAGAAACAAGTGATGATTTTTCTTTTTAACGGTTGAAGGCTACATCAATGCGAAAAGGCATTGGTTGGCTTAAGACAGGGAAAGGAAGTGTGAACGGTAAAACAACAGGGACTATTGGATTCTGGAACTCAGACAATGTATCTTTGAGTTTTGGTGGATCAGGAAATGATATCTACTATAGTTACAATGGCACAGCATACAGTCTGTGGTCAGTTGTCAATCAGCACTTCTCAGACAGACGTCTGAAAGAAAACATCGTTGACTGCGAGCACAAGGCTCTGATTATATCCAGCAATTCCGATTTAAGGAATCACGATTGGAGAAAGCAAGAGGATAGACCACAACAAGCACACACGAAGATTGGATTGATTGCTCAAGAGGTTCAAGCAGTGGATCCTACACTTGTTTACGAAAACGGCGACACGCTGAACTTGGATAATCTCAGATTGACCAATATAGCACTCAAAGCAATTCAGGAGCTTGCTCTTGAAAATAGAAAACTAACACACAGATTGGAGAACTTAGAAAATGAACGTAGAACAGCTAACCAAGCCTTACAAATGACAATTAGTGAGATGTCAACAGTCTCAACGAATCTCGATGATTACAAGTAATCTCTTGAGCATTCAGTTGAATGAGCAAATGGCAGAGAATCAAAGAGCTTCAAGCACGAGTGGACGAGCTGGAAGCTCTGTGATGAACAAACTAAACCAGCCGACAAGGAGAATAGACATGGCAATCAATGGTTATAACTATCAACAAAACCGTACTTAAGAATTTCTGGGTCCAATATTGAGACAGTTGTAGAAATTCAACTATCAGAAGGAAATCGCTACAGCACTAACTCACGATCATTCCCTGGAGACCGTACAAATGAATCAGAAGATGTCTTGATTCAAGCGGTACTGGATGTTCTCAAGTCTGAATTGGATCCAAGCTCTGCGATTGTGCAAGCGCAGAATAAGCTGGAACAAGCTGAGCAGCAGATTGCCCAAAACAAGACCGAGCAGAACAGACTTGCTCAAGTCATCAAGCAGACTGAAGAAAATGCAAAGGTGAACCAGAAGGTCATTCATGTTCTTGTGCTGAACTCTGTTATGAGTAAGAACATCGAATACGGAACAACCTACAAGGAGTTGGTTGAGTTGATTCCACTTGCTGAAGTCGAGGGAAGACCTACTTGCCACATGACCTATTACCATTGAAGACCCTGAGCACGTAGAGGTCAATGGTGAAGGCAAGCGCATCCTGGTGCAGCTTAATAAGGAGTTTACCTACAACGGCGAGCCTGTCAGCGCATTTGTGACAAATGGTACCTGTGGAACAAACGGAACAGGGTGTTGCTTGGAAATTCGAAAGGGAAAGAGTAGAGGTGTATATGCTTAAGGGATATGAACGATTTCTCGTACAGATCTTCATCACCCCTTATCCCTGTGATTGGTCTTTATTTTTTTCGATGAAAGATAAAAGCAACCAAACAAGAAGAATCGTCTTACGATTTTAGAGAAAGATATCGAAAATCTGAACGAATTCAAGACATCAGCCAACAAGCGGCTCGATAACCACGATGAACAGAACAAAGCTATCTTAGTACTAGCTGAACAAGTGAAATCACTTGGTGAGGATGTGAGAGAGCTTAAAAATTTGATTCAAAAACAAACAACAGTAAAAGGAGAATAACACATGATTAACTGGAAAGTACGTTTTAACTTAAAAATAAAACATTCTTATTGCGAGTGGCATTCGCACTAGCTTTGCCAATTCTCGCCTATTTCAATCTTAAATTGGAGGACTTGGTCAGTTGAGGGAGTCATTTTAGACTTGCTTGGCAAATTCTTTGCGAACCCTTATCTCGTGGGGTTGACGATTGTAAATATCCTAAATATCATTCCAGACCCAACAACTGCAGGAATTTCTGATAGCAAACGTGCTCTTGACTATCAAGAGCCAAGCGAAGATTAGGAGAAAACAATGAAGAAAAACGACTTATTCATCGATGTATCTAGCCACAATGGATACGATATTACAGGTATTTTGGAGGATATGGGTACACAGAATACCATTATCAAAATTTCTGAGAGTACAAATTATCTAAACCCTTGCTTGTCTGCTCAGGTGGAACAATCCAATCCTGTTGGTTTTTATCATTTTGCATGGTTCGGCGGAGATGTAGAAGAGGCTGAACTGGAAGCAAGATATTTATTGGACAATGTTCCTAAAAAGGTTAAATATCTGGTACTAGACTACGAAGACCATGCTAGCAGGAGACAAACAGGCAAATACAGATGCTTGTATTCGCTTCATGGAAATCCTCAAAGAAAATGGCTACGAGCCAATCTATTACAGCTACAAGCCATTCACGCTCAATAATATCTATTATGAGCAGATTCTTGAGAAATTCCCAAACAGCCTTTGGATTGCCGGGTATGGGCTAAATGATGGAAATGCTGATTTTGAGTATTTTTCCTAGCATGGATGGGATTCGATGGTGGCAATATTCTTCAAATCCCTACGACAAGAACATTGTTTTACTAGATGACGAAGAAGCCGAGCCAAAATGGAAAAGAAATGATACTGGTTGGTGGCAGGAACACCCTGACGGATCTTACCCAAAAGAAGAATGGGAAAAATCGGCGGTGTGTGGTACTACTTTGATGCTAAAGGATATTGTCTAACCAGTCAATGGTTCAAAAGAAAATGATAAGTGGTACTACTTCAAAGAAAAATGGGGCAATGGCCATTGGTTGGGTGTTTGTGAATGGCAAATGGTACTATCTTGATGCTTCAGGAGCAATGGTCACTGGCTGGGTTCAATACAAGGACAAACTATACCATCTCAAAGAAGAGAATGGCGCAATGTCTTCAGAAGAACTTGTTAAAGTTGAAGGTGGCTGGTACTATGTCAACGAGGATGGCAGTCGTTCAGATAAACCAGCGCTTACTGTCCTGCCTGACGGTTTGATTACCACAAAAATAAAATAAAAACAGAAAGAAAAATTATTACACTAGACCGCAGACTCAGGCTTGCAGTT
>BNJU01000857.1_pt1 | contig 31112 bp, 38 predicted proteins | sample 8539281 | NCBI WGS metagenome assembly BNJU01 (sample SAMD00202456, study PRJDB9452) | human saliva metagenome | isolation source: human saliva | place: Japan
AAAACTGATACTAAATTAAGTCGTGGCTTCTTTTGGCGTTAAACGTCGTAACTAAAACTAACAAGACACCTGTTTTAGGAAGAATGTTATCAAAGTATGTGGGACGAAAAACGTCGAGTATTGAAAATGGCATCACTAAAGCAAGGAATCATTCAAGACTAAGAGGTAATATCATGCGAGTAGTTTTTGGTATTGGCGTGAGTAAAGCAAGTTCAGAAGTCGCTATTCTTGTGAATGGTGAAAGGGTTCATGGATATACTATGCCTAATGACATTATCGGATTTTCTCGTCTACTGGAGGATCTAAAGACCGTGAGTAACCCCGAAATTATTTTTCGAAGCTACTGGTGTCTACTCTCGCCGACTTCAGGCCTTTCTAGAAGAAAACAGCTATGACTATACACGTCTTAATCCTTTGGAAGCTAAGAAGCAACTTGATGGATTACGAGTCCGGAAAAACTGATAAGATCGACGCAGAGAAACTAGCTTCGTCACAATTTGTTTTTAAACCGTAAACCAACTTATGTTCAAGAAGAAGTCTATCAAAACTTGCATGATCTTAGTCGATTCTACCAAAACCTGACAGAGGATATCGTAAGGACGAAAAAAATAGGTTGCACAAAGTTCTTCAAGTCGCTTTCCCAGAAATCGAGAATCTACTATCTACTCCTACAGGTGAGCAATATTGGAATCTCGTGTCCATCTTCCCAACCAAGCATTGGGTGCTGGAACTATCAGAAGTTGAGTTGAAAGAAGCTATTCGCAACTCAACATCTAAACGCATTTCAGAAAACAGAGTAGGTAACTTGACTGAGAAGTTAGTTGGATTGGCGAAGCAATCTTATTCTGGCATTTCAAAAACCTCTCCTATGGTAGAAGAGGTTAAGTATGATGCACAGGAACTTATAAGGTTGACAAACCGTCGGGAACAAGTTTTACAACAGTTGATAGCGTTAGCTGAACCTCTACCTGAATATAAGATTCTTCTCTCTATTCCTGGTATCGCAGAAACAACGGCTACAAGCATTATTGGCGAATTAGGAGATATTCGTCGTTTTAAGTCTGCTAATCAACTCAACGCTTTTATCGGTATTGATCTCAAACACTATGAATCAGGAGATTTTCTAGGTCAAGAACATATCACGAAGCGTGGGAATCCTTATGCAAGAAAAATTCTGTACAAATGTATTCACAATATCGCTTCAGCTAGCCATACCAATCCTTGCCATATCGCAGATTTCTATGAGAAACGAAAAAGACAATCGCAGATAACTTCAACTAAGCCACATACGATTGCCTCTATACATCGTCTCATTAGGACAATGTATTATCTTATAATGCATAATAAACTTTACGACTATACTTTAGCCCGAAGTCATTAAAGTCATCTATGCCCTATAATTCTAACACCTTGTTTCAAAAAATGTCAGATAAGGTGTCATTTTTCTATGCTCAAATATCAAAAAAATGGCTCGAACTATCCCTCAAAAAATTCTCTTCATACATTTTCAAGAATAATGGTGAGTCAGAAACCGTATTATACTTGACAAATAGTAGAAAAAAGAAGTCCGTCTGACTTCTTTTGATTTTATGCTAAATGTTTTAAGGCCGTCTTTAGGTAGTGACCCTCTCGGATTTCCTGACCAACACGATTGGCATTATCCACCAACTTTTGGTAATCAGCATCTGAAAGCTTGTCTATTGTTTCCTTCAAATCATGGAGAGACTCTACTGCAATCCCGCAGCCCTTCTCAAGCACAAAGTAAGACAATGCTGACTGCTTCCACACTACAAGTGGGAAGCCTGCCGCCAAATAAAGCGAAGCCTTGTGAGAGTTGTTATAGCGAAGATATTCACCAAAGACGCCACTACAGGTCTCCGTACTATCTCCATCCCAGACTAATCCAAAACCACCCTCAAGGGCTACAGGAAGCTCATCAGGTAGGAAGGAGCCAAAGTAGGTTTCATTCGCAAGAGCTCTGCTCTCATCAAAGCCAACACCATAAAGGTTATAGGCAGGTTCTGTAGGAAGTGAGTAAAGATAACCAGCTTTTTCCTGGGCTAAATTACCGGCCACAATAATTGGTTGATTCTTAGTTAGACTTGCCTTCTCTTGGAAATCTGGAATCAAATAGTCGAAAATGCCAAGGCTAACAATCTTATCTTCCGCAATCCCTTTATCCACCAAAACAGATTTCATAATTGGATTGTGAGCAATTATACCATCAGCTATACCAAGAAGGCCCGATTCTTGAATTTGAATACGAATCTTGTGCTTTAAGGGGAAATTCTCAACATTGACATAACGAAGTGCTTCTAAATCATGGATAATAAAATGAACTTTTACGCCTTTTTTCTGCACTTTTTTTACATGATGTGTAGCAAAAAAGCTATGATTAATTATTGGTAATTGGATAAGTAGCTCATCACCCTGCTTTAATTGATCCAAGACTTCTCCAAAGACCTTAGATTTATAGAGCTGAGCTTTGAATGTACTCATCTCATACCAATTATCAACTGAAAGAACTAAATCTTGATAACCCTCTTTTTTTACAATTTCCTCTACATCATTACGTGCCTTACTTCCAGCGTTTTTTAAATTTTTTTCATGTAAAAATTCTTCTTTTAAGTAGTATTTCATAGATTATTGTTTCTTTCAATCAAACTCATTTGCTACAACTTCCAAAGCACGCTCAATAACCACATGCATATCGTAGTATTTATAGTCTGCTAACCGTCCACAGAAGATGGCCTTGTCATTTTTGGCTGCTTCTTCTTGGTACTTAGCAAACATCGCATTATTCTTTTCATCATTGATGGGATAGTAAGGCTCATCCCCACGTTTCCAATCAGCTGGGTATTCACGTGTAATCACTGTCTTCGGTTGAGTTCCATACTCGAAGTGCTTGTGCTCGATGATACGAGTATAAGGAATCTCACGTTCTGTATAGTTGACCACGGCATTACCCTGATGATTTTCCTCATCCAAAACTTCGTGTTCGAACCGAAGGCTGCGGTATTCCAACTCCCCATGCTTGTAGTCAAAGTACTGGTCAATCATCCCTGTGAAGACAACTTTTTCAGCAGAGCTTTCCAGTTCTTCACGATTGGCGAAGAAATCAACCCCAAGTTCTACTTCTAAATCGCCCAGCATATTTTCAATGATGACATTGTAACCACCGATTGGAATCCCTTGGTAACGGTCGTTAAAATAGTTATTATCAAAAGTCAAACGAACCGGAAGACGCTTGATGATAAAGGGAGGAAGTTCTGTTGCAGAACGTCCCCATTGCTTCTCCGTATAGCCCTTGATCAACTTTTCATAGATATCTGGACCAATCAACTTGATGGCCTGTTCTTCAAGGCTCTTGGGCTCAACATCTTTCATATCCGCCGTTTGCTCTGCAATCTTGTCTTTGACTTCTTGAGGAGTCTTGGTTCCCCACATGGCATAGAAGGTATTCATGTTGAAGGGAAGATTGTAGAGGCTCCCCTTGTAATTAGCCACCGGTGAATTGATATAGTTGTTAAACTCAGCAAACTGGTTGACATAGTCCCAGACTTTTTTGTTGGACGTATGGAAAATGTGGGCACCGTACTTGTGAACATTGATTCCTTCAACTTCTTCACAATAGATATTGCCACCAATGTGGTCCCGTTTATCAATCACTTTTACTTTTTTGCCACGCTTGGTTGCCTCATGAGCAAAAATTGCCCCCGATAGACCAGCACCAACAATCAGATAATCGTACATAGTTGTCTCCCTATTTTTTTATTAATTGCTGTTTCAACTCTTTCACATTCACTACTTTGAGGAGCAAAATCAAGGTCCCATAGATGACCCCACCTAGACCAGCATACAGAACGACATTCAGAGTCGGCGAAAGGTGGACGGTGGACTTGACTAGTAGCAAAAGACCATACATCAGGCCTGAAGCGAACACAATCTTCATCATTGAGCCCATAATCGGCACTTCTTTAAGATACGTTCGTGTGAAGTAGAGTTGAATCCCCCATACCAAAGCTTCTGTCAACACTGACACAATCGCAGCTCCAATAAAGCCCAGTTTTGGTAGGAAGATTAGGTTCAATCCGACACTGACAATGGCAGGAACAGTTGTCGAAATCATAAATTCTTTGTTTTTATTATGAGGGATTAGAATTTGAATCCCCATGATATTGGTCCATCCGATAAAGAACATTCTAAAAATCATGATGGCAATGGCATAACGTGCATCCTGGAAATCCTTCCCTAGGAAGAATTGAACAAAATCATCATTGACAATCAGCATGCCGGCAATAATCGGGAAAATGACCAAATTATAAATCAAAAAGGACATTTGATGCATCTTGTTAACCGCTTTGTGGTCCCCTGAGGATAAGAGGCTCGATACCCGAGGCAACATGACACTCCCCAGTGAAGTCACCAAGGTTAACAAAATATTGACCAATTTTAAGGCCTGGTCATAGATCCCTACATCCTTTGTAGATGCGAGAGCCCCCAGCATGGTTCGGTCCAAAGTGACATACAAGGAAATGGCAATCTGCGGTAAAAAGAGCAGAATGACCGGTTTTAAATGCACCCGTGCATAAGCCAAATCAAAATGTGCTTTCCCAATAAATTCACGAGCGGGTAGCCACATACTGAGCTGACCTAAAAGCTCAAAGATCGTTAATAAGAATACATAGAGATACAGATCATTGGCAGATTTGACAAACAAGAAGATGGAGGTGACTCCAACCAGTTTAACCGTGATATTCCGAATCGTAATCTTACGGAAATCCTCTAACCCCTGAAAGAGCCAGGAAATGTCGAGTCCCTTAGAAACCAAGCTAAGTCCTAAGATATAAGCGACAGGATTTTGCATAGAAGATAGGGTCACACACAAAAGAACATAGAGGGCAAGAGATAAAATCGTAGCCCCCAACTGTAGGGTGTAAATCCCCCAAAAATTCTTTCGAACTTCCTTTCGATGACCGGAAATCTCCTTGGTCCCATAATTATTGACTCCAAGAGTCGCCAACAAAATAAAATAGGTCACAATCGAATTAAAATAACCATACGTCCCTAGATCACTAGAAGAGAATATTCGAGTGACATAGGGGGTGGTAATAATAGGAAGTATAATGACTAATAATTGATAAGATAAATTATAAGCATAATTTTTTAAGACTTTCATTGAACTCCTTCAACTCCTTGAAATAGAAGTCAGGACTCCTATTCCTTTTTAGAAATGTTCTATTCCATCAATTCGATGAGAATTGCTACGGCTCTTTCTAGTGAGAAGCCTTTTAGATCCTCGCTACCCTTACGAGCCAGAGCATAGCGGAGATCTGCATCCTCAATAGCCCGCAAGATATTTGCTGCAAGAGCTTGAGGATCATTGACTGGAGACAACAATGCATTGGTATCATTTGCATATTCAAAAACTCCTTTATAGGCGGTTGAAACCAAAGCACAGCCACAGGCCATACTCTCTGCTCCGGTCAGACCAAATCCTTCATTGACACTAGCACAAACAAAAATCGCCGCCTCATTATAGAGGGCTCTCAATTGAAGGGCTGTTTGGTTTTGATGATAGTCGATCCACTCTTTATCAATATCCTCTCTCTTTTCACGCGCACCAAACATGGTTACATGGAGGCCTGGATAACGTTTGCGAACTAATTCCAAAGCTTCTAGTGCGACTGGAATTCCCTTGTGTTCTCCATAGTGATAGAGCATAGCAATTTCCAGTGGATTTCTTTCTTCGATGGGCTTGGTTACAGAAAAAGCATCGGTGTCAATCGGATTCTTAAGGAGCTTCACTTCTGAATCATAGGGGTGAACCATATCATAAAGCCACTGGGAGACGACAATATTGGTCATCCCCATTTGGTAGGTCTGGTAGACATCCTCATCCGAAAAGGACCAATTCTCAAAATCTTGAATCAGGTAATACTTGCGCCCACAACGCTTGGGTAAGTCATGGACGATCTCTGCTGTATTGACAGCTGTCGCAAAAACCACATCTGCATCCGGAAAGTGAGTCTCATCGCGATAAGGGGTCGCGATTTTTTTGACCCGTTTATCGAGAGGAAACCACTTGGGATAAATGTTTATAGATATGGGACAAGTAATATTTGATGGTATAATTCTTTACTTTTCTAAACTTTTGATTGGTAAAGCAAACAAGGGAGACTTCATGCCCTTTATCGACCAACCGATTTGCATATTCAAAGACAACTTTAAAGCCACCAACCGGCACATCCGGTAAAGACGGCAAGCAAAAAGTAATTTTCATTGTTTTCTCCTACTGTAGGATACTTGATTTTGTTTTGATTCCCACTCGTGCAGCCATGACTCCCCATACCATGTAAAACAAGAAAAGGGTGATATTATTTGCGAAAAAGTCAAAGAAGAACATTTCAATCAAGGTCATGACTAAAAATAGGAAGATAAAGCGATCAAAAGGCTCCTTGGTGTCTAAGGAAATAAGATAGATGACCAAGCCAACTGTTAGTAAGACAGAGCCAATTATACCGGCTTCTACCAAATAGGTGGTCAACATAGAATCAGTTGTTTGAAAACCAGCAAAAAATGAATACTTAGGTAAAAAGTCATATACTGTAGAGGCATATCCACCTCCTATCAAGGCTTTTAGAGGGCGCTCAGCCATATAAGGAGATACATTTTGCAAGGTCCCAAATCTCTGCCCTAAAGATCCATCTGAGAATCCCATGGAAAAGATTCGGCTGAATCGGGTTGAAACGAGAGCTACAACTCTTCCAACAATCCCAGTGACATACAAGGCAATTGCTACAATCGGTGTCCCAATTACCCAGGTCAGCCTAGCCTTTCGTGCGAAAAATAGATAATAGATCACCATGATGGCAATAAAGGTAATCCAAGCCATCCGTGACTGACTGACAATCAGGGCAAAGAGAACTGTTCCCTTATAGAGGTAATCGAAAACTTTATTCTTACTTGGAAAACTCAAACCTAAGAGCCAGCCCACTAAGAGAACATAGGCAAAATATGTATAGTGGGTAAAGAAGGAGCTAGGATAATACACAATATGTGAAAATTCATTCATCCGATTAATCCACTCTGCGGCCCCTGTAGAAATAAAACTAGAAATTGGATTATGTCTTACAATCCACTCATAGATCCCAAAGAGTGCAAAAAACATAACAAAAGATTTGAGGCATTGAACAAAAAATAATTTAGATTTATTGCCATTTACCACCAATAAGCTAGCAACATAAAAAGCTACGGTTGGTAACATTACATAACGAATGAGTAAATTTGTAAAACTAGCGGATGAGCGAAAAAAAGCCCCACTGATAAAAATGTAGTAAGCGACAAACAATACTAAATACAGACTATTTTTGTTTAATTGAATGATGAGCCCTTTTGAAAGAATCCTATGAATCAGCACTAAAACAAACATAGGGAGGATGAGAGTTAGATTCATATTACGATAATATGCAACTCCAATAATAATCCAAAGAGAAAATATCATATAGGTAATGAGTCTACTTCTTTGAGATAATCTATTCATGTTTTCTCCATTCTTGGATCTATTTTAATGTTTTTATAATATTATTAATTGATGGAATTCTTAAATAATAGTAAAGAATATAGTAAAAATAATGTTGAACTTTTGATACTCGATTCAACTGTCTCAAAAAAAGTGACCATTGATGGTTCAATTTTTCGGAAATTTAAGCCGTTTCAAACCCAAAATATTTGTCTTCGTACCAAAGCCAATCGTATTATTTTCATGGATGCGATATCTTATTAACTTTTTCATTAAAAAAACATACTTTTTCCAATTTTTTTGAAGCAATTAATAATAATTGATGATCGTGATACAAGGTTCTATTATCAATTTTTCAAATACAGTTCTCGTGTCTTCTTTGAAATACAATATGTAGCACCTTGGACAACATTCCCCAACATAAGGTAATCAAATGATAGATCAATAATTCTATCATTCTTTTTCTCTAATTCTGTGAAAAAACGATTGGAAACAAACTGTTCCGTAATTTTTAAGTCACTACCGTTTTTATCAATTAAGCTAAAATTTGTACAAACAGCTTCACACTTGTACTCCTTCATAACTTCCAATGTTTTTTCAACTTTATCAAATTCCCAAACATCGTCTTGATCCGCTAAAAAAATGAAATCTCCAGTACAAGCTTCAATCGCATTATAAAAATTTTGAATATATCCTACATTTTCCCGATTCCGAATGAATTTCACCCTAGAATCTTGTACTTTTGATATAACACCAGCTGTATCATCGGTCGAACAATCATCGAAGATAATGACCTCATCAACTTCTACACTTTGATTTAAGATAGAACGTAGCTGAGTAGTCACATAATCTGCACCATTATAGGTTGTCATTGCTACAGAAATCATTTTATGAGCTCCTTCATAATTTTTTTATAATAGGTCCCATCTTTCATCGTTTCAGATTCATCAAACTTATAGGTTAATTTATGAAAAGGTGTTGTCAATAATAGATTGTCCCACCACGTTTGGTTATAATCTTCAAATAAATTAAGCAAAAGAATATGTGGCAAAGTATTGGATGCCGGAAAAACTTCTTTCCACTTTTCAGGATAGGTTTCAATTGCCAATTGAAACATTAAATGGAAAATGAAATAGTCTTTCACATAATCATATTTTTCCCAATATTTATACAATAAATACTTTGTTAATTCCAATAATTCATTGTGAGTTTCAGAGGTGATAAACCAATTAGAAATTTGCATCACATGACCATCGATTGGCTTTAAACCTTGAAACACAAATAGATTGGAATCTAACATATAACTTGGAATATTTGGAGAAGTACAATAAACTGTAGAGTCAATCCAGGTCCCGCCATGTCGGGTTAATAATTCCAACCTCAGTAAGTCAGAAAAGTGTGTCGGACTAATAATTCCCTCGACAAATTTGTTCGTAACATGCTCAGGAAATTCAACATATTGCGAATAATTGTCCTCCGTGATCAGAACAATATCCCTATCAAGAAGATTCTCTTGGATAGATGCGACGCACCTCTGAACAAGTTCAGGTGCATTTCCTAATCCTTGCATCCAACAAATCCACACCTTGTTACTTTTCTTTTTATCAAATGATTTCTGTGAAGAAAGAAATTCTTTAATAGCAGGTTGCATTTCTTTCTCAATTTTTTCATGAGCTTATAACGTACGATTAGACGCACTAGCTCAAGACCTTTTCTATCCCGTCCTATGAAAAGCGTCCCCAGCGTTAATGGAAAAAAAGTCCCATTCTTTAAGGAAGTCAGTAATATTTCTTTTTTATTTATCTTCTTTTTCATTATTTCTCATATACTTTTTATACAATTTACTAAATAGAATCACTGTTCTACTAAGGGTTTTGACTGGTTTACCCCAATCAATCTTTTCAGACCGAACATTCTTAACAGCATAAAACCCACCTCGTTGGATAATGGCATCTACCTGATCCAAAAATTTTTGTTCCGATTCAGAACTTACTTGTTTTCTCAGTAACCTCGTAGCCACCAGAGTCTGTCTGTAAGTCAGGGCATGGTCCTTGGCTAGTTCATTCACCTTGGACAAGCGTTTAAAAATGCGACTCCATTTAAAATTGTACTCGTGTTTACTAGTTACATTGCTTCCATAACGACGATAACCCATTACTGTTTCAGGATAAAAGTAGACCTTACCTTTCAGAGCTGCTACTTTTGTCGCGAAATTGTCATGTGAGAGATAAGCCAATTCGGGGGCATCATTAGCCAACTCTGGAAGAATCGAAAACAGTTCTCGGTTGAAAAATGTATTGCATCCATAGACCTTGTGGGCCATGAAGGCAGAAATCGGATTGGTATAGTGAATCCCCATCAACTGGTCCATACTCGGAGAGGTTTCCTTACCAGCTCCGTTAATGATTCTCATATCTGCATAAATCAGGGTTGGTCCACCCGTATGAACTTCTTGGTAGAAACCTTGCAGCCGTTCTAACTTGTCTGGATCCCAAACATCATCCTGATCCGCAAATACATAATAATCTGAATGAGCGCCCTGCTGACGAACTGCATTGATCAATCCGAAGAAGTTGTAATAGGCCCCATGAAAATCAGATTCATTTTGGATCAACTGAATCCGTTCATCCTTTGCCATGTATTCTTGGATAATGTCAACAGTCTGATCTGAAGAATGGTCATCTCGAATGATGAGGCTCCAATCCGTCACAGTTTGACGGAGGATACTATCCAACTGCTCTCGAAGAAAGGCCTCTCCATTATAGGTCGCCATCATGATCAATAACTTATTTGTTTGCACGAGCGAACTCCTTTAAAATTTGATAGGTATGGCCAAAACCGGTCTTAGCATCAAACAATCCTTTCCAGCCTAAACCTTCGAGTTTATCACTGGTCAGACTGGCATTTTGCATAGGATTGGCCTGTTTACGATCTTGTTCTGTTGGAAGATCCATCACCAAGGCCACCTCTCCAACTTGGGCGATCACTTCTGCCATCTGCTTGATGGTAATAATCGAAGTGGGATTTGAAATATTATAGGCTTGACTTGAGGTTCCTGCCAACAAGACCGTCAAAATTGCACTGGCACAATCGAGACTATAACAGTAGGATCTCAATTGGCTTCCTGTACTTTTCATTACGAGATCCCGTCCTGCGAGGGCTTCGTTCATAAAGAAAGAAGAGACCCGATTGTCTGATCCCTTGGCACTTGGTCCGTAAATATGACCTGGCCGAACGATGCTAATCTTTAAATCATATTCCGAAGCGAAGCTGACACAGAGGGTTTCCGTCGCTCGTTTAGAACTAGCGTAGGAAGAACGGACATGGAGATGGTCAACCTCCCCGATATAATCCTCAGCTAGCGGTTGAGCCGTCGAACTTGCCCCATAGACCTCGCTCGAGGATACATAGACCAGATTTGAAACACCTGCATCCTTGGCATAACTTAAGAGATGGTACATACCCATAAAATTACTGGTCATGGTTTCGACTGGTTGTTGAACATAGAGTTCTGGACTAGCTGGGCTGGCTGCATGGATGACAAAATCGACAGTCATCTTAAATCAGGGACTTGAGTGGCATCATAAAAGATAAAGTGCAAGTGACTTATTTCCTTGCCAAAGCGCTCTTCTAAAGAGGACAGATTCCGACCACAGCAGTAAATCTCTATGTCAAAGTCTCTGACCTGATTGAGAAATAAGAGCTGGTCGACCAGGGTTGAGCCAATTAAACCAGAAGCTCCTGTTATGAGGACCGATTTCCCTCTCAGCTCATCGAGACAAACGATTGAGGACAAGGAGTGCTCAACGTCTTTTCTATAGGTGGCATTAGCTAATAATTCCATTGTTATTTGATCCAATTATCCCGTGTTGAACTTAGTAAGGCTTTAAAAATATCTAAATCTTCAACAGTTGTAATTTTAAGATTTTTCTCTGATCCGAGTGAGAAATAGCTCTTCTCACCAAACAATTGCATCATTTGGCAAGAAGCTGCGACATCTGTAATCCCTTGTTCTAAGGCTTTGTGATGAAGAGACAAAATCTTGTCCAGATGGTAGACATGAGGTGTCTGAGTACGAAGCAACAAATCACGGTTCAAGGATTCAGATGAAGAAGTTGATTGAGGCTCATCCAAGACAAAGACAACCTCTGTTGTTGGAATGGCTGCAACCGCATTTCCAAATTGTTGGTAGGTCGCCAAAGCATCGCTAATAATCTCATTGCTGACCAAAGGACGGTTCCCATCATGGATCAAGACAGTTACATCTTCGTCTGGATGAGCTTCTTTAACAGCTGTCAAGCCCTTGAAGATTGACTCTTGCCCAGAAGCTCCTCCGGTTGTAATGATTTCAACTTGGTGATCCCGAATTGTTCGGCATAAGCTTTTACCATTTGCTCCCATCCCTTTAAGATGACGATACAAATTTCATCGATTTCTGGATGGTGTTGGAATTTTTCAAGAGTATAAATAATAACTGGTTTATTTTCCACATGGATAAACTGTTTTGGAATATCCTGTCCAATGCGACTACCAATACCAGATGCTGTTAAAATTGCGATATTCATTATTCTCCTCCATATTTTAACTCTAGGAACAAGTGTTGTTCTCTCTTATCTGCAGAAGGAACCACCATGTAATCTTTGCCATAAAACATTTCCAAATATTCTTCAGACCAGACTGGAATATTGACCATCTCTGTCTCGAAAGGAACTTTCTTATAAACGTTCATGTTTTCACGTAGATAAGTCTCTCGTCTAAAGTGTTTGCGCCCTGTCGGGATAGAAACATATTTCGTATGAGAATCCTTACAACTGGAGTTGCACTTGTCTAACCAGGTTAACCAAGTCTTCATTGGAACAATCCCAAATAACCAGCCCACCATCAGCTTCCCAGCTGAATAGTTGAGCTTTCTCCCCTCTAAGCGAAACATCTCTTTCATCAAAGCATGATTCTTTGTTTCACGTACAGAGGCCAAGGCAAAGGTTAGAAACATACTGGTAAAACCTTGGAAAAAGCGTTTGATGGGTTGATCAAAGACATTTTCCACAATATATAAGTCAATGGAGATCCCGCATTCTTTGGCTGCGTAATCATATTTCCTACGAGCCACTGTCCCTTTTTTGCGAATCTGTGAAACATGAAGCCCAAGCTCTGGGTGAGTTTTAGGGCTTTGAAGATAGTAGTGAGAACTAAAATCATGATCCGTTTCAAATAAGGCGACTAGTTTATCATAACTTTCTCGTGGAATATTGATATCGACATCATCATCCCAAGGGATAAAACCTTTGTGGCGAACGGCTCCTAAAATACTCCCACCACTCAATGAATACTGAATCCCATGCTCATCGAAAAACTTGAAAACATCGGAAATCATCTTAAGGAGTTCCGCTTGGTACCGTTTTAAGCCCTCATCGTCTAAAAAGATAATATCTGATTTGTCGTATTTTAATTTTTCTGCCATTCTTTTTTATCCCTTAAACTCTTTCTCATAATCAGCTACAATCTTGCCCCAACTGAAGGCATCTGCAATCCGCTTACTTGATTTTTGATTGAGATCTTCGATTGCTTGAGTGTCTAATTGTTCAGCTTGATCAATGACACTTGCCAGTTGGTCTTTCTGCCAATAAAGCGCCCCATTTTCACCAACTTCACGGTTAAAGCCAACATCCAACAATAAATTTAATTTCGTCGATTCAAGAGCTTCAAGAAGGGATGGATTTGTCCCACCTACTTCATGACCGTGGAAATAAGCAAAGGCATTCTCACGGATGTATTTGAGCAATTCTTGATCATAGACAGTTCCTACAAACTTCACTCGAGGATCTTGATCAAAACCAGTATCTTTACGCAACTGTTCATAAAACTTGTTTTGTTCCACATTGGTAATGAGAACAAAGTCCTTGTCAGAGTTCGATGCCATAAAGCCACGAATCATGGCCTCATAGTTATTTCAGGCACAAAACGACCCACGACAAGGTAGTAATCTCCTTCAGTAACTTGCTTATCTGCAAACCAAGCCCGTACTTTCTCGTCCTCTTTGCTCAGGATAGACTTACTTGTATCAGTTCCATAAGCAATATAGGTCGTCTGCGGCTGATACTTAGCGTAGTCCTTCTGAATATAGTCTTCAATGTTCTTGCTATCACAGATTAAAAGATCAGCATGTTTAACCATAAGTTGCTCAGAAAACTTCCAATACTTACGGACTGGAAGACTCCATTTTGCACGAAGCCATTCATGACCATCTGGATTGACCATGAGGGTCCCACCGATCGCCTTGATTTTCTTTTTAATTTTTGAGATAAAAGGACCAATCCGGCAAGCCAAAACATAAAAGATTGGTGCTTGGTCATTATTTTCCTTAGCAATTTCAATGGCCTTATTAAGAGCTGCAATGTCATAAGCGATGGCACGTGCAGGCCCGATATTTGGGACGTCAATGTTGTAGCATTTAGCACCATTATGTTCGAAAGAATCTGCCGTAATTCCTGACTTAGCAGAGTTTTCCCGCATACAAGCCACATAATACTGAATTTCTTTGTCTTGTTGGAATTCTGTCAATTTCTCAACAAAGGTCTCAAAACCACCGTATTTTGCAGGAATCCCTTTAGATCCAACAATATAAATCGTTTTTCTCATCTAATCACCTTTGAAGTTATCATTTTGCTCCATCTTTCATTACTACAACTTTAATCGTTTTCAGTAAGATTTGAATATCTCGCCAGATTGTCCACCCATCCATATAAGCAACATCCAGTTTAACAACCTCATCAAAGTCAGTGATTTCACTTCGTCCACTTACTTGCCAAAGACCTGTGATACCAGGTTTAAAACTTAAACGACGTTTCTGTTCAGGTGTATATTTTTCATACTCATCAACTGTTGGAGGACGTGTCCCAACCAAGCTCATATCCCCTTTTAATACATTCCAAAATTGTGGAAGTTCATCTAAGCTAGTTCTCCGAATAAAATGCCCAATTTTTGTAATACGGGGGTCATTGTCTATTTTAAACATCCCCCCCTTCATTTGATTTTTATCCATCAATTGCTTTTTAATTTCCTCAGCATCAACACGCATTGAGCGGAATTTATAAAATCTAAAAATACGTCCATTCTGTCCAACACGATTCTGTACAAAGATAGCTGGTCCTCCGTCTTTTCGAATAAGAGGGTAAAGAAATACTCCTGCAACCCCACAAATTACAAGGCCAACCAAAGATCCTACAATGTCGAGCAAACGTTTTGCAAGTACGTCAACATAACTATAGAATTGAGCAGAGAATGTAATAACATTAAAAGGCCCTAGTTGTTGTAATCGTTTTTCACTTTCACTCAAAAACTCGATCGCATTAATATTGATAGATACAGGGATACCCATTAATTCAAACGAAGAGATAAAATCCCATATCTTATACTTCTCACTTGGGAGATTAACAAACACCTCATCCACCACTGAATGAGTCGCATATTCAGTAAGATTTTCCTTGGATAAAGTTTTTAAAATAGGATCTGAAAAATTTGGATCATCTAGGACACAAACTGCTGTGATTTTACCATCCATATTATCTCTCATCCGACTCAAGACAGTATCCAATCTAGCTCTGTCAGTAATTAAAAGAATATTTTTATTAGCTTTACGACGCGTATAAATTGAAGATCTAAAGATTTTTAAACACGTATTTGTTATATAGAGAAACAAAGCATTTAGAACAACAAAAAAGAGGAGACCTCGGCGAGATATAGAAAAACCACCGTCTGAAAAAAAGGATATAAACGTAGCAATCAATACAAATAACAAACTATATTTAAATGTCGCCACAAATTCTTGTAAATATCCTCTATACTTGAGATTATTATGGTAGTTACTTAAATAATATGTCAACATATGAATTACAGCTAATAGTACTATACTACTTTTGCCAATCTCTGAATAAGGAATTTTACTGACTCCCCATGCAACAAAAGCAACTACTATCAACTGGACCATACCAATCTCAAAACGACGTATATCTTGTTTTTCTTTCACCTTAAACTCCTTCTCTTCCTTTTAATAATTTACTTGGAAGTTATGAAAAAAAGTTGCCTTCCCCCTTCAACTTTTACAGTTCTATCCTCTCTTTCGACGATGTTTTCTCGACTTGTTTTCAGTATGTTTATCGCCTCCATACTCTCCATAAGACCCGTATGAGCCATAAGATCCATATGAGCCGTACTTATCAATCGCTAAATCCACCTTATTCAAAACAACACCAAGAAACTCTGAGCCACTTTGTTGCAATTGTTCTACAGCCTTAGTAACAAAACGACGCTTAATTCTTCCAGCTGCTGTAACCAGTAGACTAGCATCTGCTTGGTGTGCAATAATAACAGCATCAATCACCAAACCAATTGGTGGCGTGTCAATGATAACGTAATCATATTGAGCACGAACAATCTCTAATAATTGTACAAAATTATCATTTTGTAACAGACTTGTTGGATTTGGTGGCACTGGACCTGACGAAAGAACATGAAGTCCGGGAACATCAGTTTCACAAATCACTTCGCCTAATGAAGCATTCCCAGATAAGAAGTTAGACAACCCCTTATAAGGTTCATTTGACTTAAATGTTCCTGACAATACAGAATTACGCGTATCCGCATCGATAAGAAGTGTCCTAAGACCAACACTAGCAAAGGAAATTGCTAAATTAACAGATGTTGTTGATTTTCCTTCACCAGGTTGAACAGAGCTTACTGCAATCACTTTAAAATTTGCACCAGAAAACTGGATATTTGTACGAATAGCGTTATAATACTCTTCCGTCTTTTTAGCAAAGTCTGCTTTTGATTTAACTAACTTTAATAAAGGCATTTCTTCTCCTTAAATTTTATCTGTATCAGGAACAATTCCAAGAAGTGTCATTTCAAGCACGTCTTCAACATCTTCAGGGCGACGAATACGATCATCTAAAACTTCACGAACTAACACAGCCACAATTGCTACAAAACCACCCAGAATAGCACCAAGTAACACGTTCCGTTTAATATTTGGTGAAGATGGTGAAGATGGCAACTTAGCCTCTTCAAGTGTTGTGACATCTTCAACTTTAGTTACAGTTTTAATTTTTTTAGACGCTACCTCACGTACTTTATTAGCAAGCACTTGAGCATCTTGACCAGTTTTGGCTTTTACTGAGATTGAAATAAGACGAGTATCTGTAGGAATATTAACTGAAACCATTTTAGACAGTTCTGCCTCACTCAAATTCAACTTTTCATCTTTAATAACTTCTGATAATACATCATTTGATGTAATAATCTCTTTATAGTCATTTACCAAATAGGTACCAGCTTGCAAATCTTGAGCAGAAAGATTCTTATTATCTGTTGCTTGATTAACAACATAGATACGCGTTGTTGATGTATATGTTGGTTGGATAAAGAAATAAGTACCTAAGAAACTGAAAGCAGCGAAATAAAAAGCTGTGAAAAGAATCAAAAGCTTCTTCGTCCAAAGTTTATGTAGCAATGCTAGTACGTCGATTTCAACACTTTTAGCGTTATCTTGATTCATAATATCTCCTATAAATATTGATTTTCTAGTAATGTTTTGGGATTTTCAATAAAAAGATTCTTAGCACGTTTGGGGCCGTAGTTCTTTTTAACAATTTCATAAGCATCTTTCATAAATGGTGGTCTCGGCCCAAGATTATGCATGTCGCTAGCAACCATATGAACCAAATTTTTTTCCAAGAAATAACGGACACGTTTCTTTCTTACTTTATCTTTATCGCCAAAGAGCTTTGGTTTGAGGACATGTGAGCTATTGACTTGAGTATAGCAGCCCATATTGATGATTTCTCGAACACGATCAGAATTTTCTTCGAGGGCATCATAGCGCTCAATATGAGCAACAATTGGTGTCACACCTGCTCGTAAACATTACTAAGCCCACTATGAATTTCTTTCCAAGAGGTGCGAGCACTAAACTCAATCAAAGCAAATTGAGTATTGTGCATGCGTGGAATGAGATTCTTTTCAAGTTTCTCCACAATGTCTGAGGTGTAATAAAGTTCACCACCATAATAAATAGTTAAGTCTGGATAAAGTGCTTCTGCTTCTTCTTTTACCTTAGAAAAGTTTGCAAAGATTTTATCCTCTGGAGTTTCAAACATTCCCTTTCGACGATGGGATGTTGAAACAATCGCACGCACTCCTTGCGCATAGCTTTCGCCAATGAGGTCAAGACTTTCTTCTAAAGTTTTAGGACCATCATCAACATCAAAAACAATATGTGAGTGAACGTCAATCACTTATTTTTCCTCCATCAAATTTTTGATAGCTTGAGAGGCACTTTCCACACTAGAATCATCCAGTTTCATCATGTAGAGACTAGAATTTGGCATAGCATAAGAGGTCAATTGTCCAGTTGAACCTGTACCTGTTACTGCTTGAGAAGTCACCGTAAATTTAGAACCTGAATCAAGTTGTGTATTGGCCAAAGCATTAATGGTATCTAAAGACATATTCGTTTGAACAGAGTCTTGAAGATTATTAACGATTGAAGTAAAGTTTGATACAGAATTTAGTGAAGCCAACTTGTTTACAATCGCAGAAATCACTTTCTCTTGGTTTTACCACGATCATTATCGCCTCCATTCAAACTATAACGCTCACGAACAAATCCAAGGGCTTGTTCAGAATTCATTTGGATATCTCCAACTGGGAAATCAAACTTCCCATGAAGACTCGTGAAGGCTTGATCATTATGAACTGTCACACCACCAAGTTGGTCAATCAGTTTAAGGAAAGATGTGAAGTTAATGCGTGCATAGTAATCAATCTTAATGCCATAAAGATTTTCCAGAGTTTGTTCAGACGTTTCAACGCCATAAATACCTGCGTGGGTTAATTTATCATACTGGTCTGCCCCACCACCAGGAATCTTAACGTATGCATCACGTGGAGTAGTCGTCAAGAGAATCTTATGTGTGTTCATGTTAACTGTCATAATGATATTGACATCTGAACGTGACACTGTTGAAATTGAACCGTAAGTATCAATACCACTAATATAAATATTGAAGACTTTTGAATCTACTTGTTTTGCAGAGTTGTTATTCTTCGTTTTAATTTTATAAGTATAGATTGTTTTTAGATGTGAAGCATAGTTACTATCAACAGACTCTAGTAGGCTTGCATAAGAACCACTCAAGACCATAGCTTTAGATTTGCCAGACTTAAGATTGTCATATGCTTCTTGATATGAAGCAACATCATCAACTTTAACATCAACTTTTTTATCTTTTTTTAGAGCTGACATCAAAGTGTCGACATTGTTCTTATCAACCTTAGTAGGTGCCTGTACGGTAGTAAGCTGATTCACATCTTTGATGTCACTATTCTTAGGAACAACAATGCTCATTTCAACTTCTGAAAATGCTGCCGTTTGATTCATACGGTTAGTGATATCAATCATTTGTTTAAAACCAAAGACACCGACCAAAGAAATAAGTGAGAAAACTACTAAAATAATAGTAGTCACTAACGTTGATTTTTTAGCTTTCTGAAGGAAGATGCTAATGGCAAGAACTACCAATAAACCAATAGTGATAATAATGTTCAAAAACCTAAATGATAGGAAATTATAATTGAACATAATGAATAACAAAAATGCTACTAAAACAGTATACAGAATAGTCAACCCGATGTTAACCATTCCCCACATTTTTTTACCCGTTCGTTTCTGCTTACGATTCGTACGCGAACTCATATAAAATGCTCCTAAATATTAAAATTAGATATTTCCGACAGTAATTATAACATTACTATAACTTTATTTCAATTGTCATTCTTTTTAAAAAAAGAAGAAACCGTATTCAATGAGGGTATTGAGCTTTTTATTATCTACCTTTTTTTGTTATTTTATAAGCTTCTTTTTCACATTTTTTTAAAAATTTAATTTTTGAATTGTCAGTTAATTATTATAATTTTTTTCCATCAAAAAGGCTTGCGAAACTTGACTTTCTAAAAATCCAAGATAAGGCCCCTTTTTTTATAACTAGGGTCATCATTTCAAACTTTTTCGAGGTTTGTTCGTATATATCTGAACATCTATAATACAACTAATAATAAATTATCGGTGGATATCAATAACACAATATTTTTCAACCATAACTTCTTCCATAATAAAAAACCTCCCACTACTATTGAACAATAGAACAAGAGGTTGATTGTAAGATATTTTCTGACTAAATTTCTTGTCCATCCAGTTTTTGCACAGGCTAGCAAAGTCCTCCCTACTATGGGCCAAAAATTTATATTGTTCACCTTAATTATAAGAAGGACAATCTTCTCTATCATGAGTTATCTGGCTGAACAGGCTTAGGGTTCTATACGTAGTCAACAATTAACTTTTTATACCATGGTCTTAACTACTTTAGTTTTTCAATTGGCTCAAACATCTATACTGTAACTCGTTTAGATTTTCTTATCATTGCAGTATAAGCTTCAATGCATAACTGTATAGTATTCGTTTTACAGCTTCAGAACAATATAAACTGAAAATTGTATAATAAGATAATTATTAGAAAACAATATTTGTCCTTATTCTGATTAACTAAAAGCCTTAAAGTTTCTATCCAATTTTGAACACGTTTAGGACATTCAGTTTGATGACAGAATAAAGCTTACTTGCCACTCCCTGAATCAATGACTAAAAAAATCATTTAATCAAAATATCTTTAACTAAATTCTTCAAATCTGGGACTACTTCTTCCATAAACCATGGATTTTTGGCTTGCCATATATTATTTCGAGGAGAGGGATGAACGAGAGGAAAAAACTCTGGAAGATAATCTTTGTAATGCTTAACTGTATCCGTTAATTTTGCCGACGATTTTTGATGTAAATAGTAACGCTGTGCATAGTTACCTACTAAAATCGTTAATTGAATATCAGGAGCTAAAGCAAGAACTTTCTCATGCCACTTATCTGCAAATCCTTTGCGAGGAGGTAAATCACCTGATTTCCCATGGCCTGGGAAGTAAAAATCCATTGGCACAATAGCAAACATGCCAGATTCATAAAATTCTTCGCGTGAAACACCCATCCAATCCCTGAGATTATCACCGCTAGGATCATTCCAGTAAAGGCCGGACTCTTGGGCACGAATACCAGGAGCTTGTCCTACAATATTAATTCGTGCGGTTTTTGGAATGGTAAACAAGGGTTTTATACCTTGTTCCGTAAAAGCTTTATTTTGTTCATCGGACATGATTGCTTGCGTTAATTCTTCAAGTGTTTCCATATTTTCCTCCTCAAAAAAGAGACAAAACTGTCTCTCTTTTTTATTTGATTAACTCATAGATAGCTTCTGCATAAATGGCAGCTGCACGGTACAAGTCTTCAACCTCAGTAAACTCATTCGCTTGGTGCATAGTGTTGACATAGCCAGGGAACATAGCTCCATAGGCAACACCACGTTTTAGGAGACGTCCAAATGTCCCACCACCAATAATTTGTTCATGACCTTTAAGCCCTGTTTGTTTCTCATAGACTGAAAGAAGGGTTTCTACCATAGGATCATTAACTGGTACATAGTGTGGCACATGACCATGTTCTGAGAGACTAACAGCCTTAGGACCTTCAAGTTTTTCAAGGCCGGCCTTAATACCGTCTACATCAACGCCTTGAGGGTAGCGGAAATTCAAAGCGATTGTATTATCTGCTGATTCCTTATTGAAATGAAACACCCCAGCATTCATGGTCAATTCACCCATCTTAGGATCTGTGTAAGCAAGACCTACTTTTTCACCAAAGAAATCTTTATGCAATGTTTCAGCAATTAAATCCAAATACTTTTTAGCATTACCTTGGAAATCAAATTGGCTAAGGAAGAGTGCCAAGTAGGTTGCTCCATTAATACCATTTTGAGGCATCATACCATGAGCTGATTTCCCATGAATAGTCACATGGAAAACACCTGCTTCTTCGGTCACTTGACCAGTTACTTCTTGTTCCGCAACAAAGTCGGCTAATTTGCCCTCAAGTTCTTTCAAAGTGATAGGTCCAGTAAAATCTGCACTTGCTGATTCAGGAACCATATTTTCACGTAAACCACCATTAAAGGACACAAGACTAAATTCACCATCATTTTGACCCTCAAAATGAAGATAGGCTGTAATATTACCCTTTTCACCATTGATAATTGGGAATTCTGCATCAGGTGAAAAACCAAAATCAGGATCTTTTAAGCCATTATGAGCGAAGTAATATTCCATATCGCTCCAACCAGATTCTTCATCAGTACCAACAATAAAGCGAACACGCTTAGATACTGGAAGCTCGAGTTCTTTAATAATTTTCAAGGCATAGTAACAAGCCATTGTAGGGCCTTTATCATCTGATGATCCACGGGCATAAAGTTTGCCATCTTTGATTACAGGTTCGTAAGGATCTGTATCCCAACCGCTACCGGCTGGAACCACATCCAAGTGTGCAAAGATACCCAAAACTTCATCACCTTGACCAAATTCAAAGTCACCTGCATAATTATCAATATTACGAGTTTTATAGCCATCACGTTCAGCTAAAGCAAGAAAATGTTCCAAAGCTTTTACTGGTCCAGGACCAAATGGGTGCTTATCATCAACCTTACTGTCATCACGTTCTGAGTTAATACGCAAAGACCAAAAAGGTCCTCCATCAAAGCATCTTTGTGCTTATCAACTTCGGCACGAAAATCAATTGTCATAATTTACTCCTTACTGTCTCTAGTTAGCATTATTTTACCATTTTTAGTAAGAGTTTTCATCCCTTATAAACAAAGCCAATAAAAAATGCAATCACTTACCTATCATTACAAGACGCCATACGATTTTGAATAGCATGTGAAACATTTCCTAAATCAGGAATGATCGAATCAAAAGTAATACTATTGCTTTCAACTAGGAACGCTTTCCCTTAGCTACCGGCCTCTTTTTACTTTAGGCTCTTCTATTGAAATCAGTCATGTTGTAGCATTGCGATATTATCATTTCAAGAATTTCCAAAAACTTTAGAATATTCTCTTAATTAATGCTATAATAGGACTATCAAAACTAAGGAGATGCATTATGCCATTTGTAAAAATTGATCTCTTTGAAGGTCGCACTGAAGAACAAAAAATCGAACTTGCTCGCGAAGTTACTGAGGTTGTATCACGTGTTGCAAAAGCACCTAAAGAAGCTATTCATGTTTTCATTAACGATATGCCAGAGGGAACTTACTACCCACATGGTGAAATGAAAAAGAAAAACTAGTCATCATTAAGCAGTCACATCCGTGGCTGCTTTTAATATAAAAAAACTGGAGTTTCTCTCCAGTTCTATACTTAGATTATAGTTGGTAATTCGTCATCGTCTTCAAAATTCTCTACGACTTCTTCACCAGGCAATGGTTTTTGCAGTTTTCCCAAGATAAAGCGTGAGATTGGACCAACTACTAGAAAATTAAGTGGTAAGGCCATGATAACATTTGTCAACCAAGCACGACCATAGGATGAGAGCGTCACCGACTGACCGTTGTACACCAAGCCATAGAACGACATAAAGGTTACCATGAATAGAGCCATGGTTCCAGAAATCGCTAAAATCTTCGCCCATCGTTTATCATGGGCTTTTACTTTATGTAAAATTGCAAATGCAATTGTCTTGGCTAGTGGTCCCACCAAAAGCATATCCAGTAAGAAAGCAACTACAAATCCAGGAAGATAACCTTGGAAAAAGTGACCCCAAGCAAAGGGAACAACTCCAGTCCAATCAAGGATGAGAAGATTCCAGAGACTCATCCCACAGACCATCATTCCACACATTAAAATCGTAAAAAGCAAAGCTTCTTTAAAATTACGAGGCATTAAAATTCTCCATTTCTAAAAGTTCTCTTTCAGCATATCAAAATTTTTTATTCCTCGTAAGTTAAATTTCTCTCATGAAAACGTATTATTTTAGGATAGTTTCCATTTCTGTACATCTCGGTTTCATACCTAAACGTTCGTAAAAACGTACAGCTCCCTCATTATCATTCCATACGTGAAGTGTCAGATTATAACAACCTAACTCCTTAGCATAGTCCAAGGCAAATTGATAAAGCTTCTCCCCTAATTTTTGACCTCGAGCCTCCTTATCAACGCATAAATCATCAATAAAAAGAGTCTTAACAGCCTTTAGTGGACCATTATTATCAGATACTTCTTTAATCATTAAGAACAGATGGCCTAAGATACGGCCTTGTTCATCCTCATATACAAAAATAGGTTTATTTGGATCATTAATCACTGCTTCTAAGTCTTCATCTGTAAATTTACTGCCTTCTGACTTAAAAACATCAGGGCGTGCATGATGATGCACTAGAAGAATCTGCCCCAATAGCTCCTGTAATCTTGGAATATCTTCTGCTCTTGCTAAACGAATCATAATTACCTCCATAAAAAAAGATGGGTAAAACCCATCTTAATTCTTATTTACCAAGTTTTTGCTTTTAGCTGCATCTGCAAGAGCTGTGAAAGCTGCTGCATCGTTAACTGCCAAATCAGCAAGCATTTTACGGTTAACTTCGATTTCAGCCAATTTCAAACCGTGCATCAATTGTGAGTATGACAAACCGTTCAAACGAGCTGCCGCATTGATACGTGTAATCCAAAGTTTACGGAAATCACGTTTCTTTTGACGACGGTCACGGTATGCATAGTAGTAAGAGTTCATTACTTGTTCTTTTGCAGTACGGAACAAGATGTGTTTTGCACCATAGTAACCTTTAGCAAGTTTCAATACACGTTTACGACGTTTGCGTGATACAACGCCACCTTTAACACGAGCCATTTATATATTCCTCCGAATTAATTCTAGTTTAGTTAATTTGTAATGCTTTTAGCGAATTAACGCATTTGTGAAAGCATTGATTTGATACGTTTAAAGTCACCTGAATGTACCATTGACGCTTTACGAAGGTGACGACGTTGTTTTTTAGTTTTACCGTGGAAACGGTGAGATGTGAAGGCACGGAAGCGTTTCAATCCACCTGAACCTGTACGTTTGAAACGTTTAGCTGATGCGCGGTGTGTTTTTTGTTTTGGCATTTTAAAATTCTCCTCTTAAAATAGTGTTAGTTTGACAATTATTTTTTGTCAGGAATTGGTGCAAGTTGCATGAACATTTGACGTCCATCCATCTTCGCTCTTTGCTCAATAATCGCAATATCTTGCGTTTTTTCAGCAAATTCCGCCAAGACCTTAGCTCCGATTTCTTTGTGAGTAATCATACGACCTTTGAATCGGATAGAAACTTTAACCTTGTTTCCTTTTTCAAGGAACTTACGGCCGTTACGAAGTTTAGTTTCAAAGTCACCTTTATCAATAACTGGACTCAAACGAACTTCCTTAACGGTAACAACGCTTTGTTTCTTACGTTGTTCTTTTTGTTTCTTTTGATACTCAAATTTGAACTTACCATAGTCCATAATCTTCGCAACAGGTGGCGTAGCTTGTGGTTGGATGAGAACCAAGTCAACATTTGCATCATCTGCAATAGCTTGCGCTTCTGACAATGGTTTAATTCCCAATTGTTCACCATCAAGACCAACAAGACGAACTTCGCGAACGCGAATTTCATCGTTAATGAATAGATCTTTCTTAGCTATGATCTTCACCTCTTTATTTTTTTAGAGAAAAACAAAGCGGACTTGATATACAAGCCCGCACACATAATATCCCTATTGGGATTTGACATGTTGGGCCAGACAACCTAAGTCGCAAGGCGAGAAGTTCTCACTTCTGCTTTTCTCATTGTTAATAGTATAACAAGTGAGTCATCCTTTGTCAATAATTTTTTTTGCTTTTTCTTGAATAAATTCCACAACACCATCAATAGATACACCTGTAGTGTCAAAAGTGATGGCATCTTCCGCTGGTTTAAGAGGTGAAACTTTACGATGACTATCTTTATAGTCACGTTCAGCAATTTCTTTTTTTAGAGTCTCAAGGTCAGCGGGAATACCTTTTTCGATATTTTCCTTATAACGGCGTTCCGCACGTTCATCAACTGAAGCAATCAAGAAGATTTTGAGTTCTGCATCAGGCAAAACCACAGTACCAATATCACGTCCATCCATGATAATAGCACCATCTTGAGCAATACGTTGTTGTTGTGCAACCAGTTCTTGGCGCACTTCAGGAATGGCTGCTACCCAAGAAACATTATTTGTGACTTGGTTATCACGAATGGGGTGTGTAATATCAACATCACCTACATAAACTTGCTGACTACCATCTGCTGCTTTTCCGAATGAAATCGGATGTTGAGATAGTTGCTCCAAAATTTCTGGTACATTTTCCTCAGTCAAACCATTCTGCAAGGCCAAATAAGTTGCAGATCGGTACATAGCACCTGTGTCAAGATAAGTATAGCCAAGATTTTTTGCAATAATCTTGGCTACTGTACTTTTTCCACTTGACGCAGGACCATCAATAGCAATTCTAATATCTTTCATGATGTTCCTTTGCTTTTAAAATTATTGAACGTTAACGACGTCACCTGGGTTAGCATACCAATAACCACTTGTCATGTGATCAGGGTTAAGACGTTCCAACTCATCTACAGAGATACCTGCACGTGCAGCGATAGAACCAGCACCTTCACCAGATTGAACAACAATTGATGAACCATCTGCTGCTGCCGTAGCACTTGATGGTGCTGACTCAGTTGCATCTTCTTTTTCTACATGTTTAGAAGAGCTTGATGCTTTAGTTGAAGATGATTTCTCTTTTGAAGATTTTTCTGTAGTAGATTTCTCACTTTCCTCATCTTTGTTTGAGTCTTTCTTGCTAGATGAAGATTTAACAACTTTGCTAGTTGAAGATGAGTAGAATCCAGATGATTCCTTAGATTCCGCAGTTTTGTTTCCACCGACATTTGAAGTATAGAAAACAAAGAACAAAATACATACAACAATAACAAAGAATAATCCAAGCAAGACAGTCAAAAATGATGAATTAATGAAGCCGCCACCTTTTTCGCGTTTTTCATCTGAAGGAGTGACATCCTCTTCTTCATAATCCTCAAACTCATCTTCATCATCTAGAAAATCAGCGTCAACTACTTCTTCCAACTCTTCGTCAGAAACCTTATCTTCCCATGGTTTTTTACTCATGATATTCTCCTTGTAAAAACAATAAATCTATTTTAAAATAATACTATGAAAGTATCATTAATTCCAGAAAAATGTATCGCTTGTGGTTTGTGCCAAACCTACTCTCCCGTCTTTGATTATGATGACGAAGGTATTGTTAGGTTCAAAGACAGCGACCAACTCAATCAAATTATTGAAAATAGCCCTGAGACTTTGACTGCCGTCAAGTCTTGTCCCACTAAAGCCCTTATTTGCGAAGTTTAAGCTTCAGGGCTTTTTTTGATTCCTCATAAAAGGCAAAGTAATCAAAGTTTGTCATGTGATCCAATAACTCTACCTCACCTTTGAAATCAGGGTGAAGGGCTAATGCATCTAAGAAATATTTCTTAGGCCACTTTCTCATATAAAACTGACGTTTTTTACCATTTTTAAAAATAAGGCACAGGCCAGTTTTAATCACTTCGACTTTTTCAATATCACTAATTTTCACTTTGCGTGGTCTAAAAATATTGAAAGAAACAATACGCAGAATCCCATGATCTTCAATAATAAAGTATCGATGGAAACCTAAACCAAACAAGGCAACGAAAATAGTAAAGAGCATCAAAATATGTGAGGGCACCGAGTACAACTCGAATAGAAGGGCCGCCGCAATAAAGATTGGCGTGACGGCTAAAGACCAGTAGATAATCAGCCAAGATAATTCGGGTTGCCAATGGTAACGATACTTGCCGAAAATTTTAATCATCTCAGCACCTCCATTACTTCTAATTTTACCATAAAATCAGTATTTAGCAAGCTCAATTAAGGTTTACTGACAATTCCAAGAATAACATCTACGGCTTTTTCCATTGTCTGCAAAGAAACAAACTCATATCGACCATGCATATTTTCGCCACCAGCAAATAGGTTTGGAGTTGGAATACCCATAAATGAGATCTTTTGAGCCATCTGTTCCGCCACGAATAGGTTCAATAACTGGCGTAATATCCAATTCCTCCATAACGCCCTTAGCTAACTCAACAGGCGTCATATCTTTTTCAATCACCTGACGCATATTATAGTATTGATCTTTAAGTACCAGATCAACTCGTATCTGACCGTAAGCTTTATTCATTTCATCGGCAATTTTTTGGAAGACTGCTTTTCGATTTTCAAAAGACTCTGTTTCAAAATCACGGATGATATAAGAAGATTTTGCTTCCTCAACAGTACCTGTCATGGTTTGAAGATGGTTGAAACCTTGATAGCCATCTGTCAACTCAGGGCGTTCTTCTGCTGGCAACTGATTATGAAAATCAATTGCCAACTGCAGGGCATTAACCATTTGGTCTTTTGCTGTTCCAGGGTGGACATTGCGTCCGTGGAAGGTAAGTTCTGCTCCTGCTGCAGAGAAAGTTTCATACTGTAATTCACCCAAAGGTCCACCGTCAACTGTGTAAGCAAAATCGACATCAAAATCTTCGACATCAAATTTATCTGCACCGATTCCAATTTCTTCATCAGGACCAAAGCCTACACGAATCTCACAATGTTTGATTTCAGGATGAGCCTTCAAATAAGCCAAGGCTGTCATAATCTCAGCAATACCAGACTTATCATCAGCTCCAAGAAGGGTGGTCCCATCTGTCGTAATAAGTGTCTGACCGACATAATTCTTGAGATTTGGAAAATCAGCTGGGTCTAGGTTATAACCTGAATTTCCAAGAGGAATGATACCTCCATCATAAGAGTCAATGACTTGCGGTGACACTCCCTCTGCATTAAAATCAGCGGTATCCATATGAGAGATGAAACCAATCTTACGTGTTAACTTGTCATCGTTAGCCGGAAGGGTTGCCACTAGGTAACCATTACTTTCCAAATAATGAATATTACTTAAACCTAGTTCTTCTAATTCTGGTTTTAAAACCTTCAAGGCAAATCCACCTGGCTTTGTGTCGTTGGCGTTCTTGTCGCATTTTCATCACTACGTGTATTGATTTTGACGTAACGTAAAAAACGCTCTAAGAGTAAATCGTAGACCATAAGCACTCCTTTTGTTGTATTTAGTATTTACCTCAATTATAGCATAAAAACCCATCATAATGATGGGTTAACGTATAACTTAAACTTTAGATTCTTTTTCATAGTAAGACTTAATCCCTGCCACGATGGCATTAGCTAAAGTCTCCTGATAAGCAGAGGTATTCAAACGAGTGGCTTCTTGTGGATTTGACAAGAAACCAAGTTCAAGAAGGACTGCTGGAGCTGTTGTCTCACGCAAGACTGCAAAGGTTTGACGTTTCACACCTTGGTTCTGAGCGCCAGTCGCATTAATCAGGCTAGACTGGATAGCATTGGCCAAAGTGTCACTCATGCTCAATCGAGTTGGATTAGCATGGTAGGTTGCATTAATACGTGATGGGTATTCTGCATAAGGTTGGTAATAATAAGTCTCGATTCCTTGTGCTGCAGAACTTCCTGAAGCATTGATGTGAATACTTACGAAGATATCAGATTCAGAGGCATTAGCCGCACGTGAACGGTCCGCCAAGTCAACATAGGTATCACTTGTGCGTGTGGTCACAACTTGATAACCTTCTGCTTCTAATTTAGCTTTCACACGACTTTGGATAGCCAAGGTCAAGCTCTTTTCAGAAATACCAAAGTAAGAAGCACCTGGATCATAGCCACCATGCCCAGCATCCAGATAGACAATCTTATTTAAAACATCGTAGTTTCCTCTTGATGCTGAACCGATTTTCTTAGGTGCTACCACATCAGCTGAAGTTGCCCCAAAGCCGATATTCTTACCTGAAGCATCAACAATATAGCCATGAACGATGTACTTGCCTGAATTCCACTTGTGCTGGCTTGCTGAAATAGTCACTTTATAAGAACCATCATCCTGTTTTGTAGCATTATGCCAAACAAGATCATCCTGACCATTTTGCTCAGACCAGACTGGGATAAGGACACCTGAAATACCACTTGGATTCGTCAGATTAGTGATAAGGACATCAAAGGTTCCACGATTTTTATCATTATTGGTAATAGTCAGTGTTCCTTGAGTCTTAGTGATATCAAGTGTTGCTTGTTTGCCACCTAGGCCAATGAATTTACCGTCATTGTCAACCAAATAGACATGAGAGTTATAAAGGCCGCTATCACCCTTATGGTTGCTTGAACGAACGGTTACCTTATAGTCTCCATTAGCTTGCTTAGCTGCCTTGTACCAGATAATATCATCTTGACCGTTCTTTTCTGACCAGGTTGGAACCAAGACTTCTTTGAAACCTCGTGGGGCAATCAAGTTTGAGATAACAACATCATAGCTACCATTAGCATTGTTGAGACCAGTGATAGCGAGATCGGCTTTAGGATTTTGACTCTCTACTCCTTCATTTTCTAGGACAGAATTGGTCGTATTGCTCACTGCATCCCATTCATAAAGTTTATAGGCTTCAATCAAACGGATAAGTTTTCCAGCGTAACTTGGATCTGTTGCATATCCTGCATTCTTAAGTTCCTGAGCCGCAATGCGATAATCTGTTTCATTCACAACTTTTCGGTAATTGTTTTTTCGCCACTCGGTACTCGTGAAAAATTTTGCATGGTCTACTACGCTATCATTCCATGAGGCATATTTTCGAAAAGCTGCATTGACCGTGATATAGCCACCATTAACATATTCCTGGGTAAGGACAGTCACGCTTTCTCCATTCCAGTCCTCTGAATCCTTAATGCCAAAAAGATTATTGTTCGGAGCCTTAGCAAGTTCAGAGCTTCCCCAACCACTTTCTAGGATAGCTTGTGCTGCCGTAATAGAGGGAAGGACTCCTTCCTTGGCTCCATCCATAGCTCCTTGCTTAATGGCACTAAGAAAATGACTTTGTTTTTGATCAATTTCGCTAAGATTATCTGCCTCTTGATAAGAGATTGTGGTCACAGAACTATTGGTTAAGACAGCTATTTTTGAAGAATCTGCCAGACTTGTTTGCTCCTCCTCTAATACCTTTTCACTTTGTAGATTCATTTGGCTCGTTGAATCATCGTGTACTCCCACTTCAGAATAACTTGCCTCATGATTATCTGTACTTTCTTTCAAAGTTGAAGATGTATCAGTTGGTGACAACATTTCATCTGCTTTCGCCGATTGACCAGACATTCCTAAAAATAAGATTGCTAGCATAACACCGCACAGTCCATAAGCTTTGCTTTTCTTAAATCCAAAATGAAATCCTAATTGCATCTTAATTTCCTTTTCTATTTACAATTTCTGCTGATTCATTTTAAGACGATTAAACTATCAGCATCATAAAGTCTTAAAATAAACCTTCACCAATTTATTCATAAAAAGCTAGAAACTTATCAAAAGTTCCTAGCTTTTTTTAGTAGTATGAAATATTAATCGACATCAACGAAACCAAAACGTGATAGAGGATACAATCTGAAAGAGATA
>BNJU01003669.1_pt1 | contig 31010 bp, 43 predicted proteins | sample 8539281 | NCBI WGS metagenome assembly BNJU01 (sample SAMD00202456, study PRJDB9452) | human saliva metagenome | isolation source: human saliva | place: Japan
AGCATAGTGCATTAGTAACTGTCCACAATGTTCAAGCTCTTCCTGGGGTTGACTGAAGTTTTATGGCTTTCCTCTTGCCCTTTCCGTTAACGACTTCAATACCTTCTCACGTCAGCTAATAACTCCATAAGATTTTTCTGCAAAGCTTAAGTGTTTCAATAGGCGAACAGTTATCAATCTCTATAATACGGTTGATTAGATGACACATGTGGGCTTTGTCTTTCTCTGTTCTTTTCAATATTGTCATCTGACTTTATCAGTTCAGTCAATCACACATCTGTGCGTCCAGGCGTGTTTCTCAAAGACCATTATCTTGTAAAAGAGTATGAGTCTGAATAAAACATCTATAGAATCAGAAGACCTAGCAAATGAAGTGATAATTAGTGCGTCCCGCCATACAAAAGAGTATAACGATTGGCATTAGCTTCTATTTTGTTCCATCGATAAATAATTCTTTTAATGTTACAAACTCTTCTTTTTAATCGTCTCATAAACTGATAGTTTAGTCGTCTAGGATATCTGAGTAAGTTTCTTACCTTTAAAATCATATAAAAGAGCATCTCTTTTTAGGCTTCCTCCCTTGAGTAAGCCAGATAAAAGCAATATCTCTTTCACATAAATCTACAATACGATCAATAGAGCGTATTCCTCGCATATTTGCATAAAGTGATAACTGCATACATCATGATAGGTTTATACCCTGTTCTTCCCTTATCCGAACAATTGGCTAACAGTCCGGAAAAATCTAAATCCTCCATAACTTTTTGGGGTATGAGACTGGATCGTCATCGAGGCGAAACTCAATTCATAGAAGCTGAAAGTTGATTTTCTGTTGACCTATTTCAAAAGTCGTTATAATAATTAACTGTGAGCATAGTTACATTATAACATGTAACGGAGAAAGATGGTTATCGTTAGCCATCTTTTTATAACAAACTTAGGGAGGTGTGACTCGTTTGAGTTTACTCCTCCCTCTCTAGCTACCATTTCCCGACAGCCTTTTGAAAGTCATGTGTGTGGGATTTAACTCTCTTGAAAAGTGCAATACATATTCTAATGATTAAATAAAGTCCCCAAATACTATAAACGAATAATCCAAATGAGTACTTTTCAGAGTCCCCATGTGGTATGGAGTATAAAATGTGCAACCATCCGGCATTATTTTCTCTAAAATAAAAAGTGCCAATATCTCCTGTTTTGACTCCTTCATATGCTTTCTCCCAGCACGCTTGCTGAATGTCGGGTTCCAACATATGTGTCACTTGTTACCTTATATAGAATCGACAATTTACTTACGCCACCTCCTGCCAGCTGCAGCAATAGTTACCTGTCAACAAAATTTATATATCATACTATTAATAGTATTTTTCAATGACAGTCTCAGATGTGTATTTTTCCACCTGGATCTAATCAACTTCCAATGACTCTTTACATTCTGTTTGTAATATCTTTGATAATTTATCTTGAAAAGATGGATGCCGAACTACATCATCCTATTATTTGCTGTTTGGTGACAATAGCAGTGTTTTTCCCAATGGTGCCAAGACTTTTAATATCAGTATCAAGTTGTGGACTTGTTTGTCCTTTTCCATCCTTGCTATTACAGGCTGTTTTACGCCACTCATTCTAATTTCTTTTGTAGTCAATCCCTTTCTTTTCTGGCTTTAATAAGTTCTCCTATCAAAAGCAACTCTTAAGTCACTTTCAATATTTCTTGGTGTTAAAGCGAAGTCTATAAATTCTAAAGCATTCTGACCAATCGCACTATTCATAATTCTTTCCCATCTTTATCTTTATAAAAATATATATTGTACAAGTTCCCCCTCCTTCAAATCAATTATACTTAAAGAGTTATTAAAGCAGTCAACTTTATCAATAAAAATCCCGACATAACTTTATTAAAAGATATGTCAGGGAGATTAATAAGGTTTATACATTAAATGTACTTCCACCTATAAATTCTCTTAAAATAGATTTGAAGGCACATTATCACTCAGTATACCGAGAAATAGTCAAAGGAACTTTAAAAAGTCTCTTTTGCCTCAGGATATTCCTTGCTGTCTTTTTGTACACTGAATAATACCGACTCAACATATTGCTTTATAACCGCAATCTCGTAGTTTAGAGCCGAGTTGAAAGTTGCATCCGCGCTGCTTTGATATGGGAAAAATATACTTTTTCTTCCCTCTTCTTACAGAATCCCACATTGAAATTGTCTTTTGTAGGTGAGTGCCTCTCTTTCTGACATCTCTTATCATTCTTCTGAGTAATCTGCCGTCTGTAGTAGGTATACGATTGTGCTCGTCTATATTTAATTGAGTCAAAGCACTATATATATCTTATATCTGCTGTCCTTAGGCAATCTGTATGAAAGTTCATCATTCAAACAGTGTATCCCTCTATAACGAGAATATCATCCCTTACCAAGCTTCAAGAAGTTTCCGTTGTATTCTCTCTGCCGATTTTTGAAAATTAAAAGCTTGGAATCTCCACTTCTTCCCCCGTTCAAAAGAGCCAACATATCTTCATTAAACTTTTTCAATATCCATTGCACCAAGAGCATTCAAAGTCAAGCTCACCATGTTCATCTCTCAGTGTATCTTCCCTGTTCTTAAGTAATTGTCACCTCAAAGAGGATGAGGTTTTCAATCCGTGAGATCTTAATTGTATACTGAGTCTGTGTGAAAATGAAGTCTTTCCTGATGAAGACGGACCTGCAATCATAACAAGCTTTTACATTGCCTCTTTTTACGATATCATCCCCAATATCTCCAATCTTCTTTTTCCATATATGCTTCAAAAATAAGGATCATTTCATTAGTCATACCGTTTGCAATCATCTCATTTAGAGAGACCGACATCAGCAACTCCCATGTCTTCAGCATTTTTGCTTGCATTATTAAGCTCATTAAATATTTTTTTCTTCAGGTGCAAACTCTTCCACCACTTCAGGGATTATCCTTCTTAGGTATAATAAGAACAAGTCCGTCCTTATATTTTTGTCGAGGCTGAATTTGATTTCAAATCCTGTTGAATCACAATATAGCCGTAATTATAGTCTATATGGTCCTCAAGCTTATATATATTCACTCTGGATACTCTTCTGAACTTAAAAAGTTTTTCCCTTTTCAAAAAGCCTGCATCATGAAACATCTTTTATCGCGGTATCGGTATGAACACTCATCTTCTCTATTCTGATATTTTTCATCGACAATTTCTCTCATCCTACCGTCTATTTTTATCAATATCAAACTCAGATTCACCGTTCATTCTGATAAACAGTCCGTTTCAGTGGAAAAATTCTACAATAGGTTTTATATTCTCACCATATATATCTTTAATGAGACTTTTAAAAGTATAAGTACGGCACTTCTTTCATATGTGGAACGCCCGATAACATCACTTAAAGTAATAAATTCAAGTTTTATATCAGATTTTAAAGTCTTATGCAGCTCACTGCAATTTAGAGTCTGCCTTTACTAAAAAGTGCCTTTTTCTTATGTCCGTTACAATATCAAAAGTAACATGTATTCTCTTCGTATTCAAATACTTCGTTGTTTATATTTACTTTTAAACTTTTTCATTATTTTATTTTTCTGATCCATCCCTGTGGTGCTTCTATTTCACCCATCTGTATTCCGGTAAGTGTATCATAAAGTTTCTTTGTAATCTCACCCATACCTTCCATACCTGCGAGTAAAGCTTATTACTTCTTCACCTCTGTATATTCTGCCTACCAGGTGAAATAACTAGCTGCAGTACCGCAAAGTCCCTTCTTTGAATTCCTTTATTTCATCCAAATGCAACCGGTCTTTCCTCAGTCTTAAGTCCTAGATAATGCTCTGCAACATAAAAGTGATCTTCTTGTAATTGAAGGCAATATTGAATTTGATTTAGGTGTAACTACAGTATTATCTTTTGTAATAAAGATAAAGTTTGCGCCTCCTGTCTCTTCGACATAAGTTCTTGTAGCCGCATCCAGATACATATTTTCATCAAATCCGTTTCTGTGAGCTTCCACTAAGAGGTGTATACTCATGGCATAATTAAGTCCTGCCTTTATATGTCCTGTACCTCTCGGTGCTGCTCTGTCAAATTCACTTACTGTAATTGTAATGAGGCTTTGCACCGCCCTTAAAAATAAGAGGGCCGACAGGTGTTACAAACATTCTGAACTGATACTCTGCAGCGGGCTTAACTCCTATTACAGGTGATGAAGCAAACATATAAGGTCTTATATAAGTGTTGCTCCAGAACCGAAAGGCAGTACCCATAGCTTCATTTGCAAGTACTACCTTATCTACCGCTTCAAAGGGATCTCTCCTCATCAAGCGGCATCTCAAGTCTTTTAGCTGAATCATGCATTCTCTTTGCATTTAGATCGGGTCTGAGATGTAACCTATGTCAAAGTCCTTTGTTCTGTATGCCTTTAAGCCTTCAAAAACTTCCTGACAATACTGTAAAATACCTGCCGACTCATTTATCGTAACATTTCAGAGTCTGTCAGAAGCTCTCCATCATCCCATTTTCCGTCTTTTAAAATTGCTGACATATCTGTAATCAGTAATTCTGCAGTTGAAAACCTATATTTCTCAATCTAAATCCTTTATTTCCATGATAGCCTCCTATTGTTCATTAAGTTTTGCAAGTTTTGCAGCCTGATCCGCCAGCAATACAGCCGTCTATAAGTTCCTGAATGTCATCATTCATTATCTTATCAAGTTTATATAAGGTGAGATTTATTCTATGATCTGTTACTCTTCCTGTAGGGAAGTTATAAGTTCTGATTTTTCAGATCTGTCACCTGTTCCGATCTAGCTTCTTCTGTCAGCCGCTTCCGCACTTTGCTTTTCTCAAGCTCTATCTCATAAAGCTTTGATCTAAAGTGCAAATGCCTTTTCCTTGTTTTGTAACTGGCTCTTTTTCTGTCTGAGGTAGATAACAATACCTGTAGGATAGTGAGTAAGACAGAACTACAGAGTCTGTAGTATTGACACACTGTCCACCGTTTCCGCTGGCTCTCATAACGTCTATTCTGACATCATTCATATCAATCTGTACATCAACTTCCTCAGCCTCGGGCATTACAGCAACAGATGCTGTTGAAGTATGTATTCTTCCGCCGACTCTGTCTCGGTACTCTTTGCTACTCTGTGAACTCCCCGACTCATACTTAAGCTTTTGAATAAGCACCCTTACCGCTTACCATTGCCACTACTTCCTTATATCCGCCTATACCGTTCTCATTAACATCTATCATCTCGACCTTCCAGTTTTGAGACTCCGCATAATGAGTGTACATACGATACAGTTGCATAGCAAACAATGCCGCCTCGTCACCGCCTGCTCCGGCTCTGACTTCCAGCATTATATTCTTATCATCATTAGGATCTTTTGGCAAAAGTAAAATCTTTAGCTTTTCGGAAAGTTCCTCTTCGAGTCTCTTACCCTCAGCAAGTTCCTCCTTTGCCATCTCCTTCATTTCTTCATCATTCATCTCAAGCATTTTCAAGTGCATCCACCTGTAATTGCTTTGCTTTTTTATATTCTCCGTAAGTTTCCACTAATGGAGCCAGATCCGACTGCTCCTTCATCAGCTTTCTGAATCTGTTTTGATCATTAGCCACATCACCGCTTGCAAGCTCTGCCATGATTTCATCATAATGTACTACTATATCTTCTAAATTATCAAACATCTTTTCCTCTTATGATTTTTTTATTTAACTGTATATTATTGCAACTCTGTCTAAAGTTTGCGGGTCCTTTTTTTATCACTCATTTTTGCCTTCAAACAAAGCTCTTATATCATCCGCTTCATCATATCCTATTTCAGAGCCAATACTCCGTTGTCTGCCAAATAGTTCTCATAATTTTTCAGCAATTATTTTTATAAAATTTCATGCCGTCAACATCTCCAGTCAAGTGCCAGTCTGGCTCAAAATCATACTTCACTTTTCCAAAAGTATCTACAACATCGCTCTGTATATAAGGCGGATTGGATACTATGATATCATATTTATTTTCACATGTTAGCTTGAAAACATATCGCTCTTTAAAAATTGATATCCAAATCAGCTCATTTTGCATTTCTTTTTGCAACTTCAAGTGCCTTATCCGATATATCCAGAGCATCAACTCTTTCAAATCCTCCAGCTTTTTTAATGCAATAGCTATAGCTCCCCGAACCCGGTACAAATATCAAGTATTCTTTTTACTCTTATCTTTTTGAAATCTTTAAAACTTCTTCAACCAGCACTTCCGTATCAAATCTCGGAATAAGTACATTCTCATTGACATAGGTGGAAGTCCGCAAAAATATGCCTTATTTAAAAATATACTGTATAGGCATATGATGAAGCCTTTTTCACATATTCATTCAATGTATCAAGCTTTGATATATCCTCTATCTCATCATGCTTATACATTGTCCACTTTTGAAAAATCAAAAGTCAAATATCTCATATATAAAGCAAAAAGTATATTCGATTTTGCATCCTTGAAGTTTTTCTTCCAACAACTTTATATTTATCAAAAAGCTCAATATATTTCATATCAGAGTTTTTCCTCCAGGTACTCTCTCAGTCAAATACCCTTTCAACTGCGTAATAGCTACCTCAACCATATCGGGTGTGAGGCTCCTTTGTGGTAAGTCCCTGCATCAAAGTCCCGGCTTTGCTTATAAGATTTACAAGCCAAAAATCGCTTCTTCCTGCAATTCTTAAAACTCGTAGCTTACTCCTGCTATAACAGGTACCAGAACAATTCTGGATGCCGCTCTAAAGCCATATAGTATCAGCTCTGATTACCATAAAAGAATAATATACTTATCATCATTACAATGATAATAAAGCTTATACCCATCTCTTATGCTCTTTTGAGCTCTTCATAACATTTTCACATTAAGCTCAAGACCATGTTCAATACAGTTTATACATTTATGCTCCGCTCCATGATACATAAATGTTCTTTTAATATCTTCCATTCTTGATATCATTTTTATATAGAAGATAAATATTGCTATTCTTATTATTCCCTCAAAGAAATTGCAATTACATAGTAATTATCAATTTTCAATTTAATAATATTGCTGAGAAGCATCAGCAGGGACCATAAAAATAGCTATGGATACTATTACTGAAATAAACATCGTAACAACCATTATCACTTTATCAGCTTATCTCCAAAAATTGCTATCAGCTTTTCTTCAAACTTTGAAGGCTTTTGAATCCTCATCATCTTCAAAAAGCTTGCTGAATATGACAGTGTTTTTCATTCCCAAAACCAATGAGTCTATAAATGAAAATATACCTCTAAGAAACGGAATCCCAATATCGGCATTCTTGTAGTCAAAGCTCTCATATTTATCTTCCATTACCGCAATTGTTTTATCCGGCTTTCTAACAGCTGTAGAATATCTGTCACCGTTTTTCATCATGATGCCTTCTATAACAGCCTGTCACCTGTTCTGAATATTTCATATTTACTCCGTAATCTGTTTAAAAGAGCCAGACACCTGCTGACTCCCCTAATAAATAGTATTTCTTTATCTTATTATTCAGCCTTAACACCATATCTACGGTTAAACTGCTCGATACGACCACGTGCTGAGCTGATTTCTGCTGACCTGTATAGAAAGAATGGCACTAGAACAAATTTCTACGTGGATATCTTCCTTTGTTGAACCTGTAACAAATGATGTTTACCACAGTTTGCAAGTTACTGTTGCTGATAATAATTTGGATGATTCCCTGTTTCATAATTCACCTCTTTTTAAAAATTTAACGGTTACATAAAGTAGACTCGTTACAAAGTACATCTTAGGATAGCATAAATGAAGATAAATTGCAAAAGTGTAATTTACTCTTTACTCTTTGACAAGTGTAATTTACTCTTTACTCTTTGATTTAAGATATAATATCAAACTCAAAGATCCGAAAACATTTATCCTATCATTAATACCATATTTTTACTTTACTTTCAAACTCAATCAATATTTCCTCATCGCATATATTTGTTTTGGCATAAAGTGAAAATTCATCTGCAATTCTTTTTAGCTTCTACTGTCACTCTTATATCTGAGGAATGTCTATGTGGCTGTTCAAACATAAGTTCACCATTTTTAATATAAAGACCTGTTACTAAATCTATTCTGATTTTACCTTTTATTATATTTCAACAAACCTTAGTTCAGATTTCTTGCCATCATCTATATATTCATTATATTCCATAAAATGTACTATAATCTTATTTTTGTCCTCCATTTCAGCATCAACAAATCTATCATAGCCAGAATGTACAGATATTAATAATTTTTCAAATTCATAATACTTTCTTTTTCTCATACCTTTTTATAAATTAAAAAGTTTTAGGGATCTTCAAATACCCATATTTCATTCCAAGGTAGTTTTGCATATAACTTATCTATATCATCCTTTGTATAAAAGTACTCCTCCATAAATACATCCTCAGGAAAAAGCTTGAAAATATCTATGAAAGAATTCCAACAAAAGTCTTTCTCTACAGATATATCCTCGAAAAATAATATAACTTGCACTGTTTCTCCCATACTTGGAATATAGTATTCATGTGATTCTTTTCGGCTTCGGATAAAAATAAATTATAATGTTATCATTATCATCCAGTGAATCCATTGATAATCGTCATCATACCCATCTTCTTCTCCAATGATCATTGAGTAAAAGCTGATACTGAAACTTTCGCCTGTACTTAATTTTTCTTTTCTTTTACCACCTCATAAAACTTCATCTTTGTAAATATATCAATTATTATCCAAGTCTTTTTCTGTTGGATATTCACCTTTCTAAACAACGATGCTGATGCTCCCATATCTTAATGTACTCCTAGATTTTTTTAGTATTTACTCTCTCTTATATGTCAGGATTTTTGTAAATCCACCCTGCATCCTGTTCAGACATATTGATATTGCGTCAATGTATGTTTTTCACTGAATGTATAACCATTATCAACATAGAATGCGGTATTTGGATATTCTTCCATATATCTATGTACTATTTCCAATATGATAGTTCTTTTCCAATCATATCCGGAAAACGAAAGAAGGTCTCAAGCCCCTGTTTCCTTGACTTTTCTCGTGAAATCTCTTTTATATCTACATAAGAATAAATTTGAATCATTGGTGCAGGATCTTTTTCATCAAAATCCATACTCACTGTCTTCTTTAGACAGTATAGTATCATAATCTCTTTTAGCTATCATCAATCTTCTATCTGATAGTTCATAGCATCAGTATTTTCCACATGCTGACACCGATAGATGTTTTTCTACCCTCAGATTTTTGTAGTATTCTTCCTCACATATCATATATAATTCTCCATTTTATACTGCCACAAAAATAGTCCTGTTAATCATATAACCTATCTATATCATCCTTTTTTTATACATATCCGGGCTTTTATATAAATCCACTCTGCATCGAGCTCGGGCATATTATATATTGCATCAATATGATGTTTTCTGAATGTATAACCGTTATCAATATAGAATGCGGTATTTGGGTATTCTTCCATATATCTGTGTACTATTTCCAATATGATGAGTTCTTTTCAATCATATCCGGAAAGCGAAAGAAGGTAACAAGCTCATTTTTCTTGATTTTTCTTGTGAAAACCTCCTTTATATCTAAATAAGCATAAATTTGAATCATTGGTGTGGGATCTTCTTCATCAAAATCGTATTCATTATCTTCTTTAGACAGTATAAGACTACCATCACTTTTATATATGTCACTATTCTATGGTAGTTCATAGCATCAAGTATTTCTTGCTATCCTGTCATCAACAAATATATTTCTGCCCTCAAATTTTTCAATATTCTTCCCTCACATATCATATATACATCCCCTTCTTATACTGCCTGCAGAGAGCTTTTTACAAAAGCATCCGGACTGCTATATATCAATTTGAGTCTTTTATTACAGTATGCTTTTTCAATGTCTTCTTTTTCTATAAACATATCCGGACTCATTTAAGAAAATATCCTCGGGAAAAGATTTAAAATATCTATATAAAAACTCTGATATTATCAATTCTGTTCCTTTAATGTCATCAAAGTAAATATATGCATAATATGTAATTTTCTCTTGGATAAAAACTTATACACCCCTTCTCTATCTCTCTCCACTAGGAACATACTTAAATGCATATTATAAACTCTTTTTTATATTACTTTTCATCATCCTCTTCAAGTATACTTGCAGACAAACTGTAAAAATCATTTGAGTCATAAATCGAGACAATGTGTATATCTATTGACATTAAAATGTTTATGACTTTTTCCATGTCTTCTTTATTAGCTGTTACTTTTTCCTTAATATACCTGTATCTAACATTATTTAAAAACTCCTTTAGCTCCTCAAATCTATTTATCAATTTAATTTTCCTTACATAGCAAAGGCGTTATTTTGTCTGCCAACCATACTTTTTCATTTCCATGTATTCCCCTTCTTCTATCACCTCGTCTATAGCTTCTCTAAACCAATCTATAAGTTTATCAACTTTTTAGTAAAGAAGAGCTGCTAGATATAAAACAGCTCCTCTTAAAAATATCAATAGTATAATTTAGAATGTTTTAGGATCCTCATACGCCCATAATTCATTCCAAGGTAGTTTTGCATATAACTATCTATATCATCCTTTGTATAAAAGTACTCCTCCATAAATACATCCTCAGGGAAACAACTTAAAAATATCTATGAAAAAAATTCCAACAAAAGTCTTTCTCTACAGATATATCCTCGAAAAATAATATAACTTGCACTGTTTCTCCCATACTTGGAATATAGTATTCATGTGATTCTTTTGACTTCGGATAAAAATAAATTATAATATTATCATTATCATCAGTGAATCCCATTGATACTCGTCATCATCCATTTTCTTTTCCAATGATCATTAATAAAAACTAATACTAAAACTTTCGCATGTACTTAATTTATCTTTTTCTTTACTGCCCTTGTGTCAAGTATTGGATACATTTTTATTAAATTTCCAATCTGCTTCACTTCTATCTTAACTTCAACACCGGATTTTTCAATAGGTTATTGATAAGGTCTGTATAAATCATCTGATCGACCACTTCCGTTATGCTTGTGATTCTTTGTCCTGCATCTTTGGAAGATGCTCCACAATGATAGATTCTCTGATGTTCGGTATTCCAGTCGATAATAATGTATCTGTCATGAAACTCTCCACCGGATTTTTGGAATGTTATCTTTCTAAACGGATACTCCTTACAAAAATCCTGATATTCAAGGGTATGAAGTCCTTTGCCGATGTTATCACTGAATATAATGACCTTTACCGATGAAGGAACATCTTTTAACAAGACCAAGGTTTTCACTCCGATGTAGTTATCGACGATATAAATACTCTTTTTCGCTATGCTGTAAATGTCCTTATAAGCAAGATTTGCTTCGATCGGCTGTCCGTTCAAAAGTAAAAATCCATATTTGAGCTGTGGATTGCTAAGGTCAAGAATCAGCTCAGACAGCTCAGATTTATGCCACGTTATTTAAAAGGTGTCCATCACTCTGCTACCTGATCTTCCACATCTCTTAAATCTCGTCTTAAATCCTGCATTTCCACGACATTACTTGTGATCTGCATCGAAAGCTGCAAAAACTCTCTTTTCCCAATCAACCCTTGATTTTCTACGATGTAGTCTTTCATCTTCTTAAAGGTACGAATCAGAGCTTTACTCTGCTTGACCGCAAGCTCTCCTTTGAGAACTGTCATCAGCATATAGATTCCCTGCTCGGTAAAAGCATGAGGATTGTACTTAATATTACTACCTCTTCCTGCACTCTTATTCAAGGTCACATTTTGTGACCTTGAGAGATTCAGAATACTTCCTCGTCAGTTAATCGGAACATAAAAATCTTCATCAAATTTTTCAATATTCCTTTTTTTACTTGCTGATTAAAAGCTTTTTGTTTCATACCCATAAATCTCTGCCAGTTCAAAATCAAGCATAACTTTCTGTCCCCTAATAATATAAATCTTTTTACAAAGGGATTCATGATTTACAAGCATCATCTCGTCTTTTTATCCATCTTTTTCATCACCTTCCTCAAATCTCCAAACAATCTCAACCGTATTCTTATCATAAACATAGATTTTTGTCTATGACTTCGTTTATCAGTCTAAAACAAGTCCTCCTTTTGCTACCTCTTCTCTTAGCTTATCACATTCAGATGATGTTGGTGTTAGAATATATTTAGTACAAAACAAAATGAGATATTTCCTTATTTGTTATATAATAAACCTTAGGAGGAACTCATTATGTCAAGTAAAAGAAACCATCACTCAAAAACAGTTTTAAGCTGGATGCTATCAACTATCGAAATGAACATCCGGATCTTACTCAAGTTGAATGTGCCAAGAATCTTGGCATTGGTGTTAGTACACTTGCCAAATGGGAAAGTCAATTTCGTAATAATGATGGTGACATTCCCGTTCGTGGCTCAGGTAACTATCAATCTGATGATGCAAAAGAAATAGCTCTCCTCAAACGTGAGCTACGTGATGCTCAGGATGCTCTTGATGTACTAAAAAAAGCCATAAGCATTCTGGGGAAAAGTTAACTATTGCTATCTATACAGAGGTTTCTGCAAAGGTAGAGGCAGCTAAAGTAAATGGGCACCGTGTCTCTACTTCCGGAATGCTTAAATTTTTGGGTGTGTCTCGATCCGGATATCGTTCTTTTCTTAATAGAAAAATATCTTCTGCTATTCAGAGGAAGGAAGCTATTAAGAAGAATATCCGGCTTATTTATGATGCTTCAAAACAAAACTATGGTGCTCCTAAAATAACCAAAGAACTTCGTAAGTCAGGTGAAACTATTACTGAGCGCACTGTAGGCAAATATATGCGTGAAATGGGTATTAAAGCCCAATGGATTAAGCCTTTTACTACCACTACCAGAGACTCTGATTTCAGTACTGAACTTACAAACATACTTGATGAACAATTACTCTTCTACTCAAAATATTTATCTACCAATTTTTGTAGTTTCCCTTCTTTAGCCGCAGGGATGGTATCTTCTAGAACAAAGTTCTTTCTACTAATATCTCGAAAGATTTCCAAAAGATAAAATTAGTGGAAATATTATAGATAAATGGTGAAGGCACAAATCCACAAACTTGATTTTTCTAGGATACGTTTTAAACGTTCTTCAAAATTTGGAAATGTATTTTTCAGACATTTGCTATTATATAATCGCTTAACGAGTTCTGCGATATAGAAGCCTGATTTCATGTACAAATCAATAAACGTCTTAGATGGATTATAAAAAAATCCTGGGTTATCTTTTTCAAAATCATCTACCATCCTCTTCACCACTCGTTTTAAGGTGAAGATCTCGTTGGTATCATTGTATATATCTGTTACTTAAGTGGTGATACATAATCATCTGGAAGTTTGCCTCTCAGTCAATCCACATTTGCTCAGCAATTGGAATTAATCTTTCAAGCTCTTCCTTAGTAAATAACTCTGTAGTTTCAGGTAAATCAATTAATGATGTAGGACTCTCTTCTATGAATCGTTTCTCACTAGCTTTCTTTCCTTCTTCCGTTGGTGGCCAACGATCGTTCTCCGCTTTAAAATCAATTTCACGTGCCGTTCTCCTACCTAATAAATATTCGTTAAAATCAGAAGGATTAATCTCAAAGATACGACGAACTGAAGCTACTCCAAACTCACCAAAAGTGTAGTATTTTTCCTTCATGTGTTCGAAAATCATATCCTTTTTGGTGATTCAATCTTTTCAAAGGTATCAAACTCCTCCCAAGTTATTTTTAGTTAAACTCATTTTAATTGCCTCCTAATTTTCTAATTGTAAATTCTCCCCATGGAACTTTCAAATTCTTAATTGAATCATAAGGGATATCTATTGCCACAGGTTTGCTTAGAATATATAGAGTTCAACATAATTATATAAAGTCCAATCGAATAGTTTGATCGCTCTCCATTTTTAGCCATATTAATAATATTGTCTATTTCTCTTGGAGTTATCGGAAGATTTTCATGAGGGGTTCCCAATGTGTCATACTATCTTTATAAACAACAAATTTTTTTATTAATCAACAATTCTCCTTGTGCTTTTTAGAGAAACCATTCTCTAAATCAAAAGTAATTGTTGATCTTGTTCCTATATTTTTCATTTCTACCTCTCGAATATAATTTTTCTACCCCTGTTTTAGGATCTATTGTTGTAATCTTAGTAACATTTGGATTGGCCTTCAATCTTGGTAATTCGATATTTTCCCAAATATTTCCTGGTCTTAGTTCTTTACCAACTACAGCTCTTATTTCACCAGATACTTTGCTCTGCGTAAACATTCAAAGCTTCCTCCCAAGCTGTTACACTTGAAGGGACATTAAAATCCCATTCAGGGCATTACAATATTCGTATCATCAATCGTAGATTCTAATGTAACTCCTCCTTTATTTTTGCTATTTTTTTCGCAACATCCATTCCTCCAATACTATCTGTTTGTCGACCAGAAAAAGCTGTATCTGGATCGGTTTTCAAGCGACCTCTTATTAACTCAACATCAAAAATCAGTTTGGGTAAAAATCTATTTTTTGAATATCGATTCGAAGAAATAGGTAACTCTATAGGCGGATTCTTCGACTCAGCTATTTCTATGAGGCGGCTTATTCGGTTCAGCTATTTTTGATGGCGGTTTGACAGGGTTTATTTTCTTATCAATACCTGCTATATCACCTGCTTGTTCTCCAATTTCTACGGCCTTAGATGAATAAACTATCTTTGAAGGCTGCTTTATATTTGAACTACCTGCAATTTCATCTCAATCTCGGATATTTTTGATGAGGTTTTTGATCCCATAGATATATCACCAACATCTTAACCAACTCATCATCAGTAATCAGCATAGCTATTGTTAACATATAAACATCTGTTTCATCATATATACTAAATCTTGTAACACCTAACGATACAAAAATATTTATTATCTCTTCTATTCTTTTATAATCGGGGTGAATTTCACTTCTTAAAGTCTCATTGATGTTGCCATCGATTTTTATATCTCCTCAAGTTCTTCAAAAACAATCTAAAATGTGCCAGGATCTCATCATCAGAGTCTCATTCCATGGTACCTTCGCATATAACTTATCTATATCATCCTTTGTATAAAAGTGACTTCCTTCAAATCATCTTCCGAAACAATTTAAAATATCTATGCAGAATTCCAGTAATAATCTGCCTCTACAGAAATATCTTCAAAAGTAAAGAAAATCGGTACTGTTTCTCCCATGCTTGGAATATATCTGCCATCCTCTATTTCCACATTAGGATCGAAGTAAATTATAATATGATCATTGTCATCCAGTGAATCCCATTGATAATCGTCATCATCCCATCTTCTTCTCCAATGATCATTAGTAAAAGCTAATACTAAAACATTCGCCTTTACTTAATTTTTCTTTATCTATGCCCATGAATAAAACTTCATCTTGGTAAATATATCAATTATTATATCCAAGTCTTTTTCTGTTGGATATTCACCTTTCCTAAACATTAATGCTGATGCTCCCATTACTTAATATCCTCCCTAAATTATTTTTAGTGTTTACTCTCCTTTTTGTATTTATTAGGATTTTTATAAATCCACCCTGCATCAGAACTCGGGCATAATATATATTGCATCAATATTATGTTTCACAGAATGTATAACCGTTATCAACATAGAATGCGGTATTTGGATATTCCTCCATATATCTGTATACTATTTCCAATATACCAGTTCTTTTCCAATCATATCCGGAAAACGAAAGAAGGTCTCAAGCCCCTGTTTCCTTGACTTTCTTATGAAAATCTCTTTTTATATCTACATAAGAATAAATCTGAATCATTGGTGCAGGATCTTTTTATCAAAAATCATATTCACTGTCTTCTTTAGACAGTATAATATCATAATCTCTTTTACCTATCATCAATCTTCTATTGTAGTTCATAGCATCAAGTATTTTCCACATGCTGACACCGATAGATGTTTTTCTGCCTTCAGATTTTTGTAATATTCTTCCCTCACATATCATCATATAATTCTCCATTTTATACTGCCTTACAAAAAAATAGTCCTGTTAAGCATATAACTTATCTATATCATCCTTTTTATATACGTATCCGGGCTTTTTATAAATCCACTCTGCATCGAGGCTCGGGCATATTATATATTGCATCAATATGATGTTTTCTGAATGTATAACCGTTATCAACATAGAATGCGGTATTTGGGTATTCTTCCATATATCTGTGTACTATTTCCAATATGATAAGTTCTTTTCAATCATATCCGGAAAGCGAAAAAGGTAACAAAGCTCATTTTTCTTGATTTTTCTTGTAAAAACCTCCTTTATACCTAAATAAGCATAAATTTGAATCATTGGCGCAGGATCTTTTTCATCAAAAATCGTATTCATTATCTTCCTTAAACAGATATAAGACTACCATCACTTTTTATATTGTCACTATTCTATGGTAGTTCATAGCATCAAGTATCTTTAGCATCCTGCAATCAACAGTTATACTTTTTCTCTCAAATTTTTCTAATATTCTTCCCTCACTATCATATATACATCCCCTTCTTATACTGCTGCACAAGAGATCTTTTTACAAAGCATCCGGACTGTTATATATCAATTTGAGTCTTTATTACAGTATGCTTTTTCAATATCTTCTTTTGTATAAAAACATCGACTCATAAGAAAATATCCTCCGGAAAGAGTTTAAAATATCTATATAAAAACTCCGATATTATCAATTCTGTTCCTTTAATGTAATCAAAAGTAAATATATGCATAATAATAGCAATTTTTCTCTTGGATAAAAACTTATAACGCCCTTCTATATCTATCTCCACCAGAACATACTTAAATGCATGTTGTAGACTCTTTTTATATTACTTTCATCATCCTCTTCAAGTGTACTTGCAGACAAACTGTAATTATCATTTAAGTCATAAATCGAACAATGTGTATATCCTATTGACATTAAAATGTTTATGACCTTTTCCATGTCTTCTTTATTAGCTCTTATTCTTTTTCTTAATATACCTGCACGCACATTATAAAAATCTCCTTTATCTCCTCAAATCTTATCAATATAATTCCCTTATATAGCAAGGCGGTATTTTTGTCTGCCGACCTACTTTTTCATTTCTATGTATTCCCCTTCTTCTATCATCTCATCTATAACTTCTCTAAACCAATCTACAAGTTTATCAACTTTTTTTAGTAAAGAAGAGCTGTTAGATATAAACAACTCCTCATAAAAATATCAATAGTATAATTTAGAATGTTTTAGGATCCTCATACACTCATAATTCATTCCATGGCAGTTTTGCATATACCTTATCTATATCACTCTTTGTATAAAATAATCTACCCAAAATATATCTTGAGACACACTAAAAGTATCTGTGTAAAAAATTCAAGCATCATAATTTCTCTATATGCTATATTCTCAAAAATCAAAAACATGTTGATACCTTGCAAAATCGGAACATAACTATTTAATGCCTCTTTTGAGTCCTCGTAAAAATATATATTGCACTATCATTTCTAAACTCATCATATATATATTTTGGCCTATCCCACCTCTCTCCAATGATCATTTACAAAGCTAACGCTCCATACATTACTTTCTTTATCTTTAGATTTACCACTAACATAAAATTCATTTCAACAAATATGTCAATTATTGCATCTAAATCTCTTTCCGTTACATATTCGTCTTTTTCTAAAATATAGCAGAAATTCCCATTATTTTATTAACCTCACTAAACCTTCTGAGTTCTTCTTCTAAAACTTTTTTTACAGGTTTGTATTTTTGTCTTATATTTTACTTTCCTAATCCTCAGCCTGCATTCTTTGACTTTGGTTGCTTGAAAATACCTTCCTTATAGATTTTTAAAATATTTATGTAAAAAACTACAGTATTATTAACTCTATTACTCACTATAATTCCGTTATATAACACCAAAGGTATATTGTCTGCCAACCAAACTTTTCATTTCCATGATAGAATGCCACTCCGTCCTCATACGCTCTCTTAGAATCAATTTCCAATATACATGGACTCTTGTCACGTCTAAGACCCTACTTTTTTGCTGTATCTATATCAGCTGACAGGTGTACATATTGTCTGCTCATAGGTAAAAGACCCGTTCTTTTTATGCTCTCAATAAATCTCCTTGCAGTACCATGATATAATTTATCAGGCGGAGTCTTCTCTTCCTTTACTATATGCATCGGTATGGAATGCCCATACATAGCTCTTATTTTTCCTGCCTTTATTTCATGTCTTTTTCTTTTTCAGACTTATCAATCATAACAGCCAAATCGTTTCCTTGTTATATTTCCAAAGCTTACCTTCTGTATTTAGAGCACTCAAAAGCTGCTCTATACTTACCCAACCTTCTTCATCCATTTCAGTTCATACTCCCCATAGGTGCATGTCAGTGCGTATGAAACTTCCTTACTTAATTCCTCATATTTCATCGTATTCCCCTTCCTCTATCATCTCATCTATAGCTTCTCTAAACCAATCTATAAGTTTATCAACTTTTTTTAGTAAAGAAAGAGCTGTTAAGATATAAAACAGCTCCTCTTAAAAAAATATCAATAGTAAGTATAATTTAGAATGTTTTAGGATCCTCATACATCAAGTCTCATTCCATGGTACTTTTCGCATATAACTTATCTATATCATCCTTTGTATAAAAGTACTCCTCCATAAATACATCTTCCGAAACAATTTAAAATATCTATGCAAAAAAATTCCAGTAATAATCTGCCTCTACGAAATATCTTCAAAAGTAAAGAAAATCGGTACTGTTTCTCCCATGCTTGGAATATATTTGCCATACTTCATTTCCATATTAGGAAAGAAGTAAAATTCTAATATGGTCATTATCATCTAAAGAATCAAGTTCGTCCTCATCCCACTTTCTTACCCACTCATCATTAAAAACTCACAGTTGTATGTACTCTTTCACTGAACTAATATTCAACTTATTACTTGAATAAAATACCATTTCAGTAAATATATCAATTATTATATCCAAGTCTTTTTCTGTTACATATTCACCTTTTCCTAAACATCCATCCCGATGCTCCCATTACCTTAATATCCTCCTAATTCTTCTAAATATGTAACTATTTGTAGCTCAAGAAATCTTCCAAGTCCATTTGATATTATAGGGTATATTTACAGCATATACAAATTTCCTGCTTTTGTACTCTCCCTTATAATGGTATTCCTTAGATTGTCATAGTGTATACCTATATTCGGTAATTTTATAAATACAGCTTCTTCAAAGTGCTTTGGGTTCTTTATATTTGTATTTAGTGAATCTATTGCTCCATAAGTTGAATACAAATAAAGTGTCGGATTATTCTTTACTCTTTATTCTGTTTTTCATCCTCTCCATATAATCAAGTGTTTTTTTAATAAATTCAATACTTTTTTGATACCTGTCATTGAATAGAACTAAGGTTATGGAGTGATCTTTACCTCATACAGGGCAGATATATAGTAATAATGGGTGCACCAAATAAAACGTCATCACTATTCGTTCTAAATGGCCTCGATGTGTACCCATCCCTATATGGCAGCTCACCTCTCATGTCCAACAGGATTATCCTCCTTACGGTGGGTCCTCACTTCCCTTCGTTCTGCCTGTCCACTATCAGGGTGCCAGCTTAGCTATTCATCGAGGGTCATGCCCTTTGGAGAAAAATTCCTGCCGGCTACCAGCTCATTCTTTGTACTTTCATCACTGATCCAAACACTACGATTACAGCACCTTTCGGTGGACGCTTCCTATAATCATTATGGTTTGTTCTTTATTGCTCGGTTATGCAGCCTTTAACTGCTCTCCCGGACGTCGAATATCTTTCAACATCTTTGATGCATCATAACTGATTCCCTTGGTAAGGATCATGGAATACTCTTATCAGCTTACATGCTACTGCTATCAGCGACTGCATCTTTTTCAATGGATTCTTTTCCCTGGTGGTATAATATCTGTGGATTTCTTTGAATTCTTCATTCTTTCCCACCACCGATATCGCTGCCTCAAAAAGTAGATATCTGAGACGCTTGCGTCCTCTTTTGCTTATCTTTGTTTTTCCGTCGTGCTTACCGGAACTATCTGCCACCAGTTCCAATCCTGCAAGTTTCTGAAGTTCTTTCGTGCTATCAAAGCGCGTGATATCACCAACTTCTGCTATGAAACCAGCTACGGTTGTTATTCCTATACCTTTTATTTCAAGCAGCTTATCCGCATACCTGACCTGTTGGCACAGTTCTTTGATCAGGTCATTGACCCGTTCAAGGCGTTTTGTCTGGAGTTCATAATCCTCTATCAGATCCTGTATCTCCATCCGAGCTTCTGTAAGACCTGCTTTTAATCCTATGCTTTTCATGGCTGCATTCAGAATCAGCATAGCCTTCTTATGCCCATTTCCTCGGAGTTTAGCGTCTTTCCATATCTTTATGATACCTTCCACTCCTAGTCTTACTATCTCCTCAAGAGTTGGTGCCTGCTTTAACACCAGCAGACCTCCCTTGGCATCTATGTGTATAAATCCCCTTATATTCCGGAAATACACTGCAACCCACTTCTGCAGACGGTTCTTCGCCCTTGTCTGTTCTTCTACAAGCACAAACCGGCGGTTTGACGCATTCCGCAGTTCTGCATATACACCTGTCGGCATATATGAATAAAAATATCGTCCATCCCTTACAAGCCCTGCAATAACACGAGGATCTTTTCTGTCATTTTTAGATGGACTATTGTCATCTAATTCTTTGGTCTTATGCACATGGTGCGGATTTACCATCACAAACTTTATGTTCTTTTTCACCCATGAGACTGCCCAAGATCAAACCAGTAGTGACCGGTTGGCTCTATTCCTACCAGTGCCTCTTTAAGTTCATTTTTCTGCATCAGTTCCACAACAGAATTGTAAAAGCTGTTGAATCCCTCCATAGAGTTTGAAAACGCTACAGGCTTTCTGGTAAGTTCTATGCCTCTCAGTTAAAAAGCTCTGAAATAATGCTTTTTCACTGCCAACATCAATGCCGACAATCATTGTTGTTTCTTTTACTTGTTCAATCTTCTTATTTTGTGTAGAATTCATTTTGTAGATACCTTCCTTATTCTGCTCATTTGCTAACTGGCGGTCAGCAATGACAGTTTAACTTAGGTATCTATTTTTTGTAAAATCATTTACTTTCTACACTTTGAATTATACAGGAAGCTATTCACCCATCTTTTTCTAATTTTTATTTAATCCATTTTATACCACAGATTATACATTAGTGTCAATTACTATTGCTATTAAACTTTAACTGTATTGTTTCACCAAACTTCCTTGCTTAATTCTTCATATTTCATCATATTCCCCTTCCTCTATCATCTCGTCTATAGCTTCTCTAAACCAGTCCCAAAAGCTTTCATAGTCCTTTCTCTGTTCCCATCCTGAACTTGCAAAATCGTGGATTTTTTGAACCCTTCCGCCTCTGTCGATATCAAAGCAAACTATATCATCATTGTCACCTCTTCTTGCAAAGGGTACCAACTTTCTGTCAGGGTATCTTTCTTGTAATCCCTTTATTCTCCACGCAGCCTGTTCATAATCCATCAAATACCAAAAATCAAAATCCGTCAAACCTAAATGTACAATTTTTAAAAATTCTTTAGGATATTCAAATCCCTTATATATACTGCCGGCATCCAATAATTTCATTTCTATACCTCTTTCTTAAAAACAAAAAGCGACCAAATTTCTTTACTATAAGAATTTGACCGCTTTTAAACAAATATATTTTCTAATCCGCTCTTCTTCTGTAAAATCTTCCAAGGAGCTGTTGTGTCTTTATAAGATTTATAAATGCTGCCTTATCTATTTCTTTGATTGCCTTTACCACTTTATCAGCCTCGGCACTTGATACTATTGAGTATACAAGCGTTCTCTCACAATGATTGTAATGTCCCTCTCCCTTCCATGTTGTGGCACCATGGTGACTGATTTCTGAAATTATCTCACAGACTTCGTTTGGATGATCTGTAACAATGAACAGTGTAATCTGTTGGTACTTTCTATACAATACATGTATAACAGTTGTGGTAACGTATTGAAAAAAATGATCGAATACAGCGCTCTGTCCCAGCCGAATAAAAGTCCTGCAATCAAAAAGTACTACCGCATTTCCTACAAGGATGATATTAAATGCATCCATTCCTTTTTTTCTCTGATAAGTAAATGGAAATAAAATCGGTTCCTCCTGTAGTGGCATTCATAAGAAGACAAATACTTATAACAAGGCCGTTTATAATTCCTCCGAAAATTGTTATAAGCAATATATCCTCTGTTATCACATATCCCGGAATAATATCACCAAAAACCTGCAAGCAATATAACCCAGCAGGAAAAAAAGTGTAAATTTCTTTCCGATAAATCTGAAACCTATATATACAGGTATGGCATTTAATATAATATTTACCACTGTATACGGTAATTTCCACATTAAAAACATTCTTGCAGATCTGGTAATAAGCAGAGTAATACCTGTCGCACCTCCCGGGAAAAGGTCTCCGGTTCTTACAAAAGGTCTTGATATTGACAGCCATCAAAACAGCCATAAGTTATAACGACAAAATCTTTTTATATCATTTTTATAATATTATTTTTATTATTTTTTAATTTCTTCCATTAAACCATCTCACAAAACTTATTTTTACCCTGTGACAGGCTACACTTCTGCCGTTCTTTTTCGCTCAAAAACAGGCTCATCCGTTCTGCAAACTTCCATGCAATACGGACATCTGGTATGAAAATCTGCAGCCGCTTGGAACATCTATAGGACTTGGTATTTCCCCTTAAGCATTTCCTTTTTGCCTTCCTGCATTTTCAATGCTTGGAATGGCATCAAAGTAAAAAGCTTTGTATACGGATGAAGGATTTTCAAAAATATCATCCGTATTTCCGATTTCACATATCTTACCCAAAAACATCACACAAACTCTGTCAGCAATAAAATTTACCACGATAAATCATGTGATATAAATAAATACGATGCTTTTACTCTTCTCCTGTAAATCCTAAAGTAAGTTTCAAAACCTGTGACTGTATTGATACATCCAGCGCCGATACAGGCTCGTCACATACTATAAGTTTGGGATTTAGGGCTATTGCTCTGGCAATTCCTATTCTTTGTCTTTGCCCTCACGAAAACTGATGCGGATATCTGTTATAGTATTCTTTTTCTGATACCGACATCTTCCATCAAATCAAGGACTTTTAGCTTTACATCTTTTCTTTTCATCCCCTTATTATGTGTGATAATGGGCTCTGCAATAATCTCCCCTACCGTCATTCTGGGATTTTAAAGAAGCATACGGATCACGAAAAATTATTTGAAGATTTTCTTAATCTGCTTTAATTCTTCGCCCTTTTTTTCATAAATATTTTCATTAAGAAAGATACTCTCACCGCTGTTCGGACTTATAAGTCCTATAGCACATTTTCCGAGTCGACTTACGCATCCGCTCTCACCAACCAAAGCCAGGTCTCATTCTCATATATATCAAGACTTAAATTACTTATGGCATGTACTTTTTTTATTTTTCTTTGATGTAGGAAATTCTTAACTATGTTTTTTTAAACTTAATACTACATTTTTCATCTTCTATCCTTTTATGTAGGAAACATGAAACCATATGATTATCCTTTATGTACTCGTCTGCCGGTCTTGAAGAGAAAACAGATGTCCTGTGCATAATCGCATCTGTCTACAAATCTGCATCCCTCCAGCAAATTTAAGATATTCGGTACATTTCCCTTTATAGTATACAATCTGTCCTGTTTTTCCGATAGTAGGAATAGACTTTAAAAAGTCCGTTTGTATATGGATGTGCAGTCTCATTAAAAAGTGTTTTTGTCAGAGTTGACTCACCACTCTGCCTGCATACATTACATATACATAGTCACATATTTCGGCAACAACTCCCATATGTGGGTAATCATTATAATTGATGTTCCTACAGATTCGCACTTTAGTTTTTTTCATAAGCTTTTAAAATCTGTGCTTCTATGGTAACATCCAAAAGCTGTCGTAGGCTCATCGGCAATTAACAGTTTAGGTTTACATATCATTGCCATACCTATCATTACTCTCTGTCTGAGACCGCCTGAAAGCTCATGAGGGTATGAATTAAATCTTTTTTTCCGCTTCCGGAATTCCCACCTCATTAAATATTTCAATGACACGCATCTTTGCTTCTTCTTTTGAAATCTTTTCATGCAAAATAATGGCTTCCATTACCTGCTTTCCCACTTTCACCACCGGATTAAGTGATGTCATAGGCTCCTGGAAAATCATTGAAATATCCTTGCCTCTGATTTTTTTGCAATCTCTTACACTCAATTTTGTAAGTTCCAGTGCCGCAAAAGTCTATACTTCCTCCGACTATCTTTCCGGGATTTTTTTATAAGTCCCATAATACTCATAGCGGTCATAGACTTTCACATCCGCTTTCCCCTACTATTCCAACTATCTTACCCCTTGGTATATCTATATTTATGCCGTCAGAGTGCATAGGCAAGTTTACCCTTTACTTGGAAAGCAACTTTTAAATCTCTTATAGTCAAAATATTGTCCATATTACTGCTCCTTAAGATATGGATCTAATACATCTCTTAGTCCATCACCCAAAAAATTGAATGCTAAAACTACAATCATTATAGCCATAGCCGGTGCCAGTACAAGTACAGGCTGTGTAAACAGATATTTTTTTGCACTCACGACCATAAGTCCCCAGCTTGCCGTAGGCGGCTGTGCACCGACACCGAGGAAGCTTAAAGAACTCTCCGAAAGTATGGCTGAAGGTATACTTAAGGTAAATAATACCACCAATGTAGGTATACAGTTTGGCAATATATGTCTGAAAATAATTGTTGCATTACTTACACCCATACTTTTTGCCGCCTCAACATATTCTTTCTTTGAAAGTGACAATGTTTCCGAACGTATTACTCTGGATGTGGATGCCCAGTTTACCAAAGACAGTGCTATAAATATATTTATAAGTCCTCCGCCCATTGTATACATTACAACCATCGCAAGTAAAAGTGACAGGGAATGCCAGCATTATATCTGCAAACCTCATTATAGCAAAATCAATCTTTCCGCCGAAGTAACCTGCGATAAGTCCCAGTATTGTGCCTATTGTCATTGAAATAAATGTCGGTAAAAGTCCCTATGGTAAGTGATATTCTTGCTCCGTAAATAACTCTGGTCAATGTATCTCTTCCAAGTTCATCTGTACCCAGAGGATGTGCAAATGAAGGTGCTAAAAGTCTGTCCTTTAAACTCTGTGCATTCGGTCCGTATGCACATATCACATTTGCGAATATGGCGCAAAATATAATTATAAAAAAATAACTATAAGAAAAAGAATGCCAACTTGTTTTTGTTTAATTACAGTGTTCAGCTTTTTCAATAAGGCTCTCTTCCATTAGAATTTCCTTGTCAACAACCGACTTTTTATCAATATTTTTACTCATATTATTGTTTTTCTTCACCACTCTTTCTATATCTCCTTTCTAATTCTCGGATCTAGAATAGAGTACAATGAATCCGCTATCAAATTTCCTAATACAACCAGTATTGTGGTAAATATAACCGTTCCTGTAAAAAGCGGCATATCTCTGGTCTCTATTGCATTTACCGCAGTCTGCCTATTCCCGGTATACCGAAAATATTCTCTGTAATAACCGCACGAAAGCATGGAAGATATCTGTAGTGCCATCATTGTAACAACAGGAAGCATGGCATTTTTAAAGCATGTGATTTCATAACTGCAAATTCAAAAGTCCCTTGGCTCTTGCAGTTCTGATATAGTCCTCCTGCATTACTTCCAGAATATTCGATCTTGTCATTCTTGCAATACTTCCTGCGAATTCCATCCAAGTACTATAGAAGGTAATACCATTGATGCCGCTGTCTCATATCCCGATACGGGAAATATTTTTCAGCTTATAGGCAAAAGATGCTGCAATACAAGTGCTATCATAAATACAGGCATGGATACACCAAGTGCAGTGCCCATAAACAGCCTGTCTAAAATATTATTTTTATTTACCGCCGCAAATATTCCGCTTACAATGCCGACTATCCATGAAACTATTGCTGCACAAACTGCAAGTCTTACCGTATTCGAGAATGCATCCAGTATTATACCTGTTACATTTCTGTTCAGTCTGTAGCTTGTCCCGAAATCTCCTCTTACAGCATGTGAAATATATGTAAAAATTGCATATACAGAGGTTTATCAAGTCCCATCTCTTTACTTATCTTATCTATTACAACCTGGTTTACATGTTCACCAAGCATTGTGGTTACAGGGTCTCCCGGTACTACTCTTAACATTATAAATATTATCAAAACCACGCCAATCAAAAACAGGTATGAAATCAAAAATTCTTTTTAATATATTTTTTAAACAAAACTGCCTCCAAAAAGCTCCGATATAAAAATGGGCGATATCTCGCTCCATTATACCAATTATCTATTTTTAAGTGCTATAGCTATGAAAAGCCTACAAATCTCATATCTGAAATCCCGGCCCAGTTGAAAGCTCAAATCCTCGATATTCTTGCTTACACCATAATAATGCTCTTTTTGAGAACATAGGTAACCATGCAAAAGTCTTCTGTAACAATTTTTCTTTTCAAAGATCATTATACTCTGATAATCTCTCTTCAGAATTTACTATTGTTCTTGCCGCACTTCTCTGTCCATTACAGCCTTGTCAGGATAATTCAATGATCTTTGCTTTGTATTATTCTCATTTCCGAAGAATGTATAAATAAAAGTTGTCGGGATCGTTATAATCTGCAGTCCATGTTGACATAAATGAACCGAGTGTACCGTCTTTTTCTTGTTGCAAGCCATGTAGACTCGTCATAATTCTTTATCTCCGCATTTATACCTACTTCCTTAGCTGCATGATGATATTACTTCAAGTATAGTCTTTTGTAGTATCTGATGATGATGAATCAACTGATATCTCCATATCAAATCCGTTCGGATAACCGGCCTCTGCAAGTAAAAGCTTTTGCTCCGTCGGATCATACTTAAGCTTCAGGGTAATGAAGAATTATATCCTATAAGTCCTCTTGGGAAAATACCGTTTTTCAATTGTTGCCACACCCCTAAGTAATGAATCAATGATTTCCGACGATTGATTGCCATGAAATTGCTTTTCTTACATTTACATTGTTTAAAGGCTCAATATTCTCATTGAATGTAAAGTATGTAATACCTACTCTTGGAGTATGGTAAAGTACATCAGACATCTCCTTCTTATATGTGTCAATATAATCAAAGCATGTAATCAAATCAAGTATATCAAGCTCACCGTTCTTGAACATCATATTTCTTGTTTCGGATCAGGTATAACTCTTATAAGGACGCAGGAGTGATACATGCCCACCCCAATATTTGTCATTCTTTGTAGTACAATAGAGATCATTCACTGTCCCACTCCGCCATCTTGAATGCGCCTGTTCCTACAGTTACTGAAGGATCAGATACCGAACTTATCTCCTGCAGCCTCTGTGAGTTTCCTTATCAAGCATACATACAGGTGATGATGACAGACATGCTAAAAATCCCGAATAAGGCTCTGACAAAGTAATTTCTACAGTATAATCGTCCAAAGCTTTTACACCTGTAAGTTCTTTACTGCTTCCGTCCATGACTTTATCCGCACCTTCAATCCTGACTACAAAGTCACCGTTTACAGCACCTGTAACTCAAGAATTCTTGTGAGTGAATACACTACATCATCAGATTTAAAATCGGCACCGTTTGAATATTTTACACCTTCCTGTAAATGCAAAGTGTAAATTTTTCCGTCCTCAGATATGTCCCAACTCTTTGCCAATGAAGGTACGAGCTCACTTGAACCGTCGCTCTTTATCTTTGCTTCTACCAATCTGTCAAAGATATTTAAAGGTACCATATAATCCTTTGATGTCTTATGCGGATCTGCAGTCTGAATATCCGCATTAATTGATGTTACAAGAAATCCTTTAGTATCAATATTTGTTGTTGCTTTGCTCTCCTGTGTAGAGCCTGTTTCCGTTTTCTTAGAAACGCATGCACTAAGAGTTAATGCTAAAACAGCACCTAACAATATAATTCTTTTTCATTTTTCCTCTCCGTTTCTTATTACTACATGACATTATAATACTTTTTATAATCAATGCCAAATAATTTTTTATATCCGATATATAAAAAGTCGGGCAAATAATCACAACTAACTTTTTTTATAAAATCTATCTTAGGAATGTAACCGCTTTTTATAGGGGTTCTGTAATCACTTCTTCCTATTGTAATTCCAAGATTCTTATTTGCAGCATGAACTATCTTTCCGTCGCCCATATATATACCTACATGACTTATCTCTCCGCCGCTTCCGTAAAGAGCAAATCTCGGCTGAACTTCCGATACACTTATTTCTCTTCCGTTATTAGCCTGCTGTCTTGTATTTCTTCCGGTACTGATTCCGAATTTTTCATAAACTCTCATAACAAATCCTGAGCAGTCTGCACCGTTTGTCAATGATGTACCACCGTAAACATACGGATTTCCCACATACTGCTTAGCATAAGCAACTATTGCGGATCTTGAAGCCTTTTTCCTTGGCTGCCGCTTTTGTGCTTTCAGTAGTAGCTTCTGTGGTTGCCTTTGATTTTGCTTACTCCCGGTCCACCGTTCTCACCTGTTACGACTGAACTTTCTTTCTGAACCTTCTTTGCCTTGGTCTCAGCTTTCCTTAGACTTTTCGGTATTTCCACCGGTCCATATCCTGCCGCTGTTGTGAGCTTGCGTGCTGATTTCAACCTTAGATTCCGCAGGCTTAGTCTGTGGCTGCTCAGCTACCGTTGTAGCCTCCGTCTGCTTTGTTGTATCTTCTACAGCGCTGATTGTTTCAGTGCCTGTACGGCATCTATCTTTTTCTGAACTGTTTCAGTTTGCTTGGATGTTTCGGAATCTTTGTTGTCTCGGGCTCTTTAACAGTTTCTATGGTGACTTTAGACGATTCCGTTTCTTTTTAGTGTCCTCTATCGCCTTTATAGTTTCGAAACTTTCTTCTCCTCGGAAATTCTTTGTAGCTTCAACAGTATCGGCGTTTTGTTTCCCGCCTTAGTTGACTGCTTTGTGGCATCTTCCGTAGGCTTTGATGTAGGTTTTAGCGTTGTCTCGAGGCTGTTTTGTCGTCTCCTTCGGAGCCTCCGATTTTTCTTCATTAGCTTTTGATGTTCCTTTTATTGTATCCGGAACATTGATGTTCACCTCTTTGCTTGCAGGTGTTTCTCTTTTTTTCAGCTGCAGGTGACTTTTATGGTCTTAGGCTCTGTGCCTGTTTTTCTGAAGTTGTCTTCTCAGTTGCCTCCGTAGACTTCTTTGTCTCTTTGGCTTTTGTAGTATCTTCAACTACCGTATTTTTTTCTTTGCTCGCTATGGTTTTATCACCGTCTGCATCTACCAGATTTTGATAAATATCCATAGCCTCTTTGGCTTCCGTTTCAAGCTTAGCCTTTTCGAGAGCCTCTATAGTACTCTCTTCCGTGGTCTTAGCTGTTTTATAAGATATATCCGTCTTTATAAGTCCTTATAAACATATCTGTGAGATCGTCATCTACCTGAACCTTTACAAAGTTGTTATCCTGTCCTACGACTACAAACTTCTCTCCGCCTCCAAGCATGGTGAGAGTATTTTGAAGTTATATTAGGTGTTGTTCTCAGTCTTACATTGTCAATGTCTACAACAGTTTGCATATGTGACGATTGCATCTTTCGCCATATTTTTGGCTTTTTCTCCTGTGCCACTTCTGAGGCCTTTACATAACCTTCAACACTTCCGAGTTTATTTTTAACCACTCTCCGCTTTCATTCACCTCGGTTCCTACAACAGTCGCAACTGAACTGTAAGATATACTTCCTACAGCTTCACCAGTCTCTTTGGCACTGAATGAACAACCGTGTCTTTTTTCGATTGGCTACAACGATATCATCTTTTATGATATCCTCTTTGAGTTTGTCTTGTATTGACGGCGCTTCGTATTTCACCGTATCATTTACAAGTTTTGTTCGTGCATCGTCAGCTCCCGTTATCTCTATAGTATTGGTGGTCGCTTCTTTTAATGACTCACCAGAGCCGTCTGTGGAGATATAGAGCTTGCCTTATAATTGTTTAAGGCTACAGCCATACCGGAGACTGCGTTGCTTGTCTCCAAATCCATATCTGCAGGCGTTGAAACTACATAATGAAACAAGGGTTAGAGCGGATGCCAATGTTAGAATTTTTCCTTTTCATGAGCACTCCTTGCTTTTGTTTTTAGAGTGCTTAAATTATACCAAAATTTGTAGATTGAACAATTACTTTACGCCTGTTTACTTATTACAATATTTTAAACTTTTGATTACGATTAGCGTTATAAATTTCATTTAAAAAGTGTTACACAGAACAACTGAGTTGTTCTTTAGAGTGCAAGGAAAAAGGGACTTGAACCCTCACGTCTATACAGACACAAGATCCTTGAGTCTTGCCTGTCTGCCAATTCCAACATTCCCGCATGGGATTAGATTTTTCTAATCAAGGCGACAACCAGATTTGAACTGGTGATCAGGGGTGTTGCAGACCACGCCTTACCGCTGGCTATGTCGCCGTGTCTAGTTGCCTAAACAAGCGCCCCGAACAGGCTCGAACCTGTGACACTGCGGTTAACAGCCGCATGACTCTACCTCACTGAGCTATCAGGGCAAAGTACTCAGTGTATTATATCAGATAATCACTGATTATGCAAGTATTTTTTGAAGAAATGTCTTCAAAACTGCCTACAAATTCCGAGCTATTATAAAAT
>BNJU01001005.1_pt1 | contig 30888 bp, 39 predicted proteins | sample 8539281 | NCBI WGS metagenome assembly BNJU01 (sample SAMD00202456, study PRJDB9452) | human saliva metagenome | isolation source: human saliva | place: Japan
GATACGCGGGCCTATGAATTAACGGGTGTTGCTACGGACCTAGATAGTAGCATGGCCTTAAAAACGCCAGATTTTTCTGTTCCTGTATCGGCGAACCTTAACTTCTCAAGTAAGGGTCAGCCTAAGGATATGGTGGTGTGGGGCGATTTCACGTCTGGTGCAGGTCGTTACATACTCATTCCTATACAATCGATTACAGGGCGCTTTCACAATCAAGGCCGCCATCTATCGTTCTTTGATGTGAAAGTGCATACATCGGTAACGACTATCTCCACGGATGCATTGCATATCGATAATGGCGAATTAACATTGGGGCCGTTGAATATTACATCCAATGGGGGCAGTAATTTTGCCATTTATGATGAAAGCACCTTTGGTGAGCTTGGCAACACGATGGATGGTATAAAAAATGATATGGCACAGGCAAGTCAAAATATGAAACGCGCTCAAGATAATAGTCAATCGATGAAGCACGAAAGCATAAAACCACCAAGTGATGCAAAAAGCGTTTTAGATGATGCAAAAGAATCGATTAAAGGCTTTTCAGATAGTTTGAAATCGATTAAGATTCGATGAAGTTTGAAAATTTTCATGTTCAGCTTATCTCTTAAGTATAAAATACGAAATGTTATCAAAACATTTGATAACATAGTGGATTATATATGTGTTTTATTAGGAGGTTTCTTATGAGAAAAGCTAAAAAATTATCTATAACACTTATGGCGTCTGTTATGGCTTTAGGCGTTGTAGCATTTACAGCACAACCAGCTAACGCATCTTATGGCTATAAATATACTGATTCCATTCGCCCACCAGTTTTGACACCTACACCATCTACGGGTAGAGCACCTTTGGAACCTGTAGCCACTACAGTTACACCAGCTCCTGCTGCCAACACTACAACAACAGTAGAGCCTACTAAAACGGCTGGTTCTGTAACAACAGCTAATACTACAATTAATACAGATAAAACAGCACAAGATATTCTTAGCTCTTTGCTTTCCTTGTTGCAAAACTTGTTTAACACTCTATTTAAATAATAGGATAACAAAACGGCGGTCCTTCTTGGAACCGCCGTTGTTGCATATACCAAAGCCCTTCGGTATCATCCGAAGGGCTTTACTATTTGTATTATTATTTTGTGTTTTTGTCAGTTGTTTGCGTATGTTTAACCTTGATAAGAGGTTCGTCCTTTGTAGTGGATTTTGTGTTGGATTCCACTTTAGAACTAGTCTCTACCTTATCAGATGTATTGTCTGATGGCGGCAAGAATGTACTGATTTCGTTTTTGTGAGGCACATTTGTATTGGTTGTAGATGCTAGCTGAGCACGTTGTGGAGCAATAAAAATTTCATCCTTCGTGATTTTTACGTCATTTAATAGCAATTTGAATGCGCTAGGACTCACGAATAATTGACCATCTATCATGCGCGGTGTAGGAAACATTGATTCGGATGTATCAAGGTTGATGATTTGCAACTTGCCTTTTCTTACGATTTGCGCATGATCTGGTTGGATGGCTAGTGTAGCAATGCTCATGTCTACCAATGCAGTTTTTGTTGGTGCGTCCCACGCTACCTTATAGCCTAACGCTTCTGATACTTGGCGCAATGCTACGAGCGGTTGGCCATCTACATAGGCTACGTTTTGATGGTCTTTCACCGGCTCTAATACCTTGCCATCTACATTGATGTGATGTTGTGTCGTTACAGATGCAGGTTTTTCTAAATTTTGAGCTGGTGCAGGTGTTTCTATACCGATTGCTGCATGTGCTGGTTGCGCCATGCCTACTGTGAAAGCTAACGCACCTAGAGCGATGCTAGATAAAATAAGCTGTTTTAGTTTCATAAGGAACCTCCATAAGGTGTTATATCGTTCTGAATAAACTAATGTTATCAGATGTATATGAATATTTTATTATAAACTTTAATTTCATGCAATTTAAATTAAGCTAGAATAAGTTAATGGTTTATTTTGTATGAATTATAAACTCATTGATAATATATACTTTGCTAAAAAAATCAACCATGTTATCCTGATGTATATAAAATTGTTGGTGTGTGGTTAGGTCGTGTAATGTGTCATACTTCATTAGGTGTTACTGGTGCAACATTTGGCTGTCACGTTAAAGATGAAATTAAATTTAATTTGAAAAAGGATATAGATAAGTAATGTATCAAGATTTAATCATAATGTTTGGTATTATATTCCTTATATACAAACTTATTACGCATAAAGGTGAGCTTTAGTTTAGCTAGGATTGCTACATTAGGGGATTTGCAGTTGAGGGTGTAATAGTAGCGTTACTTCATGAATCTGTCTCGGGATTTATGTTGTTTTTTCTGATGATAGTTTGCATGGGAATTTCTTTGGTTGGGATGTATTTCATGCTTAAGAATGACGAGTTTGAAAGTGATAAAGTAGAGAAATATCAGTCCAATTTTAAAGCAGGCGTATATGCTTGGTTATTTCTAGTCGCTTTATACATATATTTATATGTTTTAACCTATTATTAGATACTTTGATTGTATATAGTGGGATATTTAGGACTTTTTTAGCATTACGTATGATATAATTTATTTATATTGAATACTTTCGCAGAATTTATATTTTATAGAAAGAGGTTCCTTATGGCATCCGGCAGATCTGAAAAAGAGTTACAAGGCGTAACGATGTTAGGGTCACAAGACCGATTATCCCTACTGATTATGCACCACAGGTGTTAGAGGCATTTGATAACAAACATCCTGATAATGATTATTTCGTTAAGTTTAACTGTCCTGAGTTTACAAGCTTGTGTCCTATGACAGGTCAACCAGACTTTGCGACCATCTATATTTCGTATGTACCAGATAAGAAAATGGTAGAGTCCAAGTCTTTAAAATTATATCTATTTAGTTTCCGCAACCATGGGGATTTTCACGAAGATTGTATCAACATCATCATGAAGGACCTCATTAAGTTGATGGAACCTAAGTACATCGAAGTATGGGGCAAGTTTACACCGCGCGGTGGTTTGTCCATCGATCCATATGCAAATTACGGCAAGCCTGGTACAGAGTGGGAAAAGACGGCGAAAGAGCGCCTTCATTTCCATGATATGCAGCCTGAACGCGTAGCGTACCGTTAAGATGAATTACGAATTTATAGCTGTCATCTCGGCAATCATATTTTGCTTTGTATTTGGCCTATTATTGTCTTTGCATCCAGCAGCGCTCGTCGTTGGTAGTCATAGTTCATTACATACATACAGCCGATGGACACGATGGAGTGCTTATATAGCGTTGATACTATTAGTATTGCGCATCGACATTACTGTAACAGACAGTATGGTGCCGTCTAGCTGGCTGTTTAGTGAATGGTTTCAGCTCGTTACCATTGTTATATTTGCTCTCGTCCTACTACAAACCTTGGGATTCGTAGATTTTACACATGGGGAACGAAATGTACAGTTTCACTATTGGCAAATTGAGCAAGGTTATGGTTCAGAGTCGCGGATGGAACGATATATACACAAGCATCATAATCAAGTAGCAGGGGCGTTGGTAAATTATTGTTATGTTTTATGGATGACATGGCGTTCTATGTGGCCTGCCATATTGATGTTATTCTGGTATAAACTTTGGGCCGTTGAAGTGAATGGCTTGCTTTCACCAATTATATCTAGAAAGAGCATATGCCAGATGTGGTTTCTTATTTGATAGTAGATCCACATATTTTAACGTATACCTTGGCTGGCTTTTTATGGGGCCATATTGTATTGCATGAACGAAAGAACATCATCTTATATGGTAATAGTAGGGCTTTTCAGCTTGTGTTCTCTAGACTTATAGTTATCGTGGGCAGTCTTTTATGGATAGGAATTGCCGTCGCCATTATGACGGTATCTATTACGTGGGATTCGGTGATTAGCACGCTTGGAAATATACGATAAACTCAGTTATTTCCTATAAACTGCAGGCTTTAAAGACCCTCAAAATTCTTGACAGATATATTCCTAGGTGTTAGAGTAGGAATATATTTATAGAGTGTACAAATGATTATACCCAGTGTATAGTTTGGTAATTATTAAAACCGTGACTTACGCCCTTGGGAGTATCCAAGGGCGTTATATTTTTGATAGACACACTGTTCGTGTAATGAACGTAGATATGGAGTACTTATGATGCAAAGTTTGCGCGAGTTATGGGGCAAAATTCAATATAATATTAAACGCGTCATGGATTCTGACCCGGCAGCCACTAATGTATGGATGGTTATATGGACATATCCTCATATTACGGCTTTGTTCTGGCATTTCTTTGCGCATCGCCTCTATAAGGCGGGGTGGCCTACATTGGCACGCCGTATAGCACTTCATTCTCGTCATGTAACAGGCATTGAAATTCATCCGGGAGCTACCATTGGTCGAGGCTTATTTATTGACCATGGTATGGGCGTTGTCATTGGTGAAACCGCCATCGTCGGAGATAATGTGACATTGTTCCACCAAGTAACATTGGGCGGTATGTCCTCTAAGAAAACAAAACGCCATCCCACCATTGAAGATGATGTCCTCATTGGTACAGGTACAAAAATTTTAGGAGATATTACGATTGGAGCTCGTACTAAAATCGGTTGTAATCTAGTTATAAAACACGATATTCCGAAAGATATGGTTATCTTTGAAACCGATCCAGAAAATATGTATGTTCGGAAGCCTAGACGAAAGAATAAAAATGGCGCATCTAATGATAGTCCATATCCTGAAAACTACATAGAATACTATATATAATAGTATTGGCTTTAGACCTCTTGCTGTTAGATGCATATCTGATGGTAAGAGGTTTTTTTGTTTCATAAAAAAATTTCATTGAAAAATATCGATAAAAGTTATTGACAAGGAAAATCATTATTGTTAATATAATCATGTAATCAATATTGATTACAAATTACAGAAATAAATAACAGGTATAGAAGCCGACTAGATTTGTCCTGATGTTAGGATAAATTGTAATTGAGAATTAAATGAAAAAGGAGTAATTATTATGAAAAACGTACAACAAGTAAATCAATATTTAGCAGATCTTTCCGTATGGAATGTAAAATTACACAATCTTCATTTCAATGTAACTGGTCCACAATTTAAATCTATCCATGAATACTTGGAATCCATTTATGATGAAGCCTTTGAATACTTTGATGCAGTAGCTGAACATGTAAAAATGCAAGGTGAATTTCCATTGGTAAATTCTGTTGAATATGCAAAATTAGCAAAAATCGGTGAACTAGGTCAAGAAGATATTCCTCAACATAAAGTTATCGAAATTTTACTTCATGACTTCAAATATATGAAAGATCAAGCGTCTGCTATCCGTGAAGCAGCTGGTGAAGAAGATAATTTCTTGCTTTCCAACATGATGGAAGATCACATTGAATATTATGTAAAACAAATTTGGTTCATTGAATCTATGTTGAAATAATTCAATTGACAACGCCTTATTGGGTATGATATGATTACCCAGTAAAGCATGGAGGATTACTCAAGAGGCTGAAGAGGACGGTTTGCTAAATCGTTAGGGCGGGTTACCGTCGCTAGGGTTCGAATCCCTAATCCTCCGCCATGCTGAGACCTCACATCGTCTGATGTGAGGTCTTTTTTATTAACCATACAGTGTAAGGAATGGGGATAGAGTTGACGTATTCATATGTGATTGCATATAATGAATTGTATAAAATTTAATTTAAGGAGACTTTTATGAATACACAATATACACGTCATTTGTCGATGATTCGTCGCGCCCTTAGTATAGGGAACCCTTTGTTTAGTGGCATCCTTCGGTGTGGCTCATGCGGAAGACTTTTGCAATTCCCTAGTGCCCGTCCCTGTGGTAGATGGTATGAGTACTGATGATGTTAAAGTAGTATCTGCTGCACATCCTGGCAATGCTAATCTTATTACACCAAATGATTGGACCTATAAAGCGTTAAAGACGCTGGTAAAACATGGGGCCATTATAGATACACATGGATTTACATTCGATGATAGCACTAGCTATACAAAGGATGAGTTGATGCCCTTGCTTGACGAAGTCGTAGAAAAACGGGAACAAATGAACGACAATGATCGTCAATTTGCGTTGCGTATCTACCAAGAAAACATGCGTGATGTAATGGATTATCGCATTGAGCGGGATAAGAAAATCACCGAAGAACGCCGTCAAAAATTAGATGAAAAACGAGTTAAGAAATCTGGTAAAGATGTAAAGGTATCCGAAAAACAACAGGAATCTCTTGATGCGGCTACTGATGAAGTAGCTAAGCCAAAAGAACGAGCGTTAACAGATGAACAAATTAAGGAAAAAATGAAGAAATTCAAGATTGATGATTCTCGTGTAAAGACTAACGGTGATGTTCGTATTCGCTATACAGGTTCCAAGAATGGTAAATCTAAAGCAGATGCGCGTGTTCAAACAGAAATGACGTTTACTCTATAATCCCTATAAGGGAAAAAGATGATTAATTTTTTTAGAAACAAGTTGTTTACGGTCCATCAGAATGGCAAACAACATGTTAGTGAAGTATTTAAGTATATCGGACCTGGTATTATTGTAACCGTCGGATTTATCGACCCCGGCAACTGGGCGGCCAACTTAGCAGCTGGTGCTAGCTATGGGTATGAATTGCTATGGGTTGTAACATTATCTACGCTTATGCTTATCTTATTGCAGCATAATGTGGCCCATTTGGGGATTGTGCGGGGGCAATGTTTAGCAGAATGTGCTTATGAATTCTTACCGAAATGGTTATCTCGTACGGTGCTCAGTACAGCGGGGATTGCAGCCGTAGCCACGGCGCTGGCGGAATTTATTGGCGCTGCCATTGCATTGAAGATGCTGTTCGGCATCCCTCTCGTTATCGGTAGCGTATTAACGGCTATCGTATGCACAATTATGCTCATTACAAACTCCTATAGTAAATTAGAACGTATCATAGCTGGGTTTGTATCTCTTATCGCATTGGCCTACCTTGTGGAGGTCAATATGGTCGATGTTAATTGGGCTGCAGCGGGTATTGGCTGGGTCAATCCGAGCATACCTAACGAATCGATGCTCGTTATCCTGAGCATTTTAGGGGCCGTCGTTATGCCTCATAATTTGTTTTTGCACTCCGAGGTTATCCAAAGTCGTCAGTTCAATCGACAAGATAAGGAGATTATGCATCGCCAGTTGCGCTATGAATTCGTAGATACATTATTATCTATGGGCATTGGTTGGATGATTAATTCCGCAATGATTTTGTTGGCAGCGGCCGTATTTTTTAGTCATGGCATTGCTGTTACCGAATTAGAACAGGCAGAGGAATTATTGAGACCTTTAATTGGACCTGCTGCAGGTACCATCTTTGCTTTGGCCTTGCTATTTGCCGGCCTTGCATCATCGGCAACGGCTGGTATGGCTGGGGCGAGTATATTTGCGGGCATGTTTGGCGAGTCCTATGATATGAAGGACTTTCATAGTCGTTTAGGATTAGGGTTAACATATATTCCTGCACTATTATTGATCCTGTTTATTACGGACTCCTTTCAAGCATTGCTCGTTTCGCAAATGTTCTTGAGTTTACAGTTGCCGATTACTATATTCTTGCAATTATATATGACGAGTAGCCGTCGTGTTATGGGCGCTTATACGAACCGCCGATTTACGGGGATTATTCTTTGGGGCATTGGTATTATCGTAACATTGATGAATATTTACTTATTCGTTATAGGCTAATATATACCGCTTGTTTTTGTGAAAGCTTTCACAGAAATAGGCGGTATTTTATTTTTTTAGAATAAGGACAAAATAGATTTATGAAATGTAGTTGCAGTAACGTATAAGCCTGTGAAATATGGTACAATAAAGAATAGAATTTAATTTGCTAGTGTAGCAGTTTATATATGTTTTCGGGAGGATTTTATGGCAACAGAAAAAGATATGAATGAATTAAATGTACCTTTACAATCAGATTATAAAGAGGTCGTTCACGACATTGCAGAAGAATTATTAGCGCGCCTTAACATCGAAGAGGATGGCGCTATTATCGATATGTTCCAAACAGGATCCTTAGATCCTTGGCAATTATTTGTGTTCTTCTCCGCATTAGAACATGCACTTATGGAGTTTAGAACGGACAAACGCAAGAAAACCGTTATCGTTCATGCTCAACCAGAGGCCCTCGTTGGTACAGGCCCTGTTGTGACACCTGTATCCACTATGCTTGAGCATATTTTAATGTCTCGCGTCAATGATATGAGTGAAGGCCGTTTGGAAACCGGTTTACTTACCGTGTCTGGTGAAAGCATCGATTACGAAGGGGTTAATCTTAAGGGACGCCATGTAGTTATTATCTGCGATATCCACGATAATGAATCTGCTTATTTGGCAGAATGCATTAAATTGTGTAAAGAAATGAAAGCTAGTCACGTTGTGGCAGTGCCTCTCATGTTGTGGAATCCAGATCTTATCGACAATTTGACAGAGGAAAGTATCAAGGCGGAATTATCCCATGAAAATCGTCCTCTCTCCTAGTAAGACAAAAACAATTTCCCATACTGCAGCAGTAATCCGTGATGGTCAATTTCAGCCTCAGATTACTCAAGAGATTGTAAAACATGTACAATCTCTCGATGTAGCAGCACTTGGTAAGGCCCTAAAACTAAAGGAAGATAAGGCGCAAGCTCTCTTTGATTTTTATCAAGAGTTTGAGTCTCATCCTGTAGGTTTTGCTTGTGAAAGCTACGATGGTATTGCTTTTAAATATTTGGATTGGGCAGGACTATCTGATGAGGCTAAGGCTTTTGGTGAAACTCATCTCGCTATTATGTCTGCATTATACGGAATTGTAGAGCCTACGATGGGTGTTAGAGACTATCGATTAGATATGGTCGATAAGGTAGGGATTAATCTATATGAAACCTGGCGTGAAGCGGTGGATGCATACTTTCACAAGGAGGATTGGATCCTAAGTTTAGCGTCTAAAGAATATGCCAAAATGGTGAATCATCCAAAGATGGTAACCGTTGAATTTTGGGAATTACGAGGCGACACATATAAACAGATGAGTACGTCCTCCAAAATGAGTCGTGGTATGATGGCGCATGCATGTTTGATGAACCAAGTAAAGCATGTGAGAGATTTACCACGCGAAATTAATGGATTTGTCTGCGTTACAGATATTGAATCTATTACGATACCAAGCGAATCGATGACGATTCGTTATGAAAGGAAGTGATGATTTGCAAGTGCAAGATATTCTCGCAAAGACCTCGTCGGCGATGAATGGCTGACAGAGGATGAGCTAAGAATTCTCATGTTTGTAACTGATGAAGAACAGTTGCAGTTAATTTATAAAAAGGCGTACGAAGTGAAGGCAAAATATGTACAGCCTGTAGCGTATTATCGTGGTCTCATTGAGTTCTCGAACCGATGCATCAAAAACTGTAATTACTGCGGTATTCGCCGCGAAAATGACAAGGCGGAACGCTTTGATATGAACCGCGAAGATATCATCAAGATGGCGCAGTGGGCGTATGACCATGAATATGGTTCTATTACGCTTCAATCTGGAGAACGTTGTGATGATGTATTCGTCGATTATGTAGTCGATCTTATCCGCGACATCAAAGCCATCGGCGATGGTTCTCTTGGTATTACGATGTGCGTAGGGGAGCAAAGTGAAGAGGCGTACCGCCGCATGCGTGAAGCGGGTGCTAGCCGCTATCTATTGCGCATTGAAACGACGAATAAAGATCTATATCACAAAATCCATCCTCGCGATGAACTACATTCCTTTGAAACGCGTGTTGAATGTTTACGCCGTTTGCGCCGTGTAGGATTCCAAGTGGGTACAGGCGTTATGATTGGTCTACCTGGTCAAACAGAGGATGACCTTGTGAACGATATCTTGTTCTACCGCGATATGGATATCGATATGATTGGCATGGGCCCCCTATGTGGTGCATCATGATACGCCATTAGGACAAGAGGCGTTGGCCATGGGCATCGATGATGAGGCTGGTAAATTGCGTCGCATTCAATTGGGGCTCAAGATGATTGCCTTAACGCGTCTATTTTTGAAAGACGTAAATATTGCAGCTACCACGGCATTACAAGCATTAGACCCATTAGGTCGTGAAAAAGGACTCGCTGCAGGGGCTAATATTTTGATGCCTATCATTACAATCCCAGAACACCGCGCCAAATATTTGCTATATGATAATAAACCATGCGTGGATGATAATGCAGATAAATGTAAAGACTGTTTGACCCGTCGCGTTATGTCCATCGGCGATACTGTTGGGTGGAAGCAAAATGGGGATTCCAAGCATTACGGTAAACGGACAGGGTCGTTTTAAACATACTGACATGGATTATCGATTAAATTGTTTATAATTGTTATATTTATGTAGAAAGATAAATAAAATCCATATATAATAAGAACATAGTTTATTTCTGTTTTATTATATGAGGTGATTTTATGGAAACAAAATGGTATTCTGACTTTTGGAATCTACTGACCCAACCATTCAAGAGCGGTATCGATCAGGTCGTACAGTATGGTACATTGAAAAAAGGCTTCTTAGGAACTGTACTTTTATGGGCTATTCCTTACATCTTACTAGGCTTATTTGGGGCTTTGTTGATTCCATTGCTTCCTAGAAGCGAATTTTCTGCTATGGGCATGCTCCTTGGGGCTAGCGTAGGCTTCTTCTTTATTCTTGCCTATATTGCTAGTATCATTTGGTCCTTTGTCATGGTGGCTGTCGGTTCCTATGTATTTAATTGGGTCGCTGTAAAGATGGGCGGTACTGATGATGTACAGTCTGTTATGAAAGTGCAATGGTATCTACAAGGTTATGAAGTATTATTATTTACTTGCGTGTATATAATTGTTTTCATACTTATTGCTATCTTCGGTGGTTTATTTGGTAGCTCCACATTAGCTAAGCTTATTTCCAACTTAGGCTCTCTAGTAATTTTGGTTTTATCTATATGGGTAGGCCTTGAATTAATGGCAAGACAAACTACGTTGACTAAACTACAAGTATTCATTGCCGGTATCGTAACATTTGTTATCTTCGTCATTATCTCGCTTATTTTCCTAGCTCTTTTTGGAGGCTGTGCATCCTTAGTAGGGTCGATAATTTCATTATTAAAAAAATCCTCTTTTTTTCGATAAATATTTTTTTCGGAAAAAGAGGATTTTTTATATTATTACGTCGAAATCATATATCAAGAACTCAAAGTTTCACATAAGGAGGCGATTCCGATGAAAGAATATAGTAGTGATCAGATTCGTAATGTAGCTGTGGTGTCCCATGATGGGGCAGGGAAAACTGCGTTTAGTAGAATCCTTGTTATTAACCTCTGGTGCTGTTGATTTTTGTTGGCCGTGGTCAAGATAACAAACATATTATGGACTTTGAGCCAGAAGAGATTAAACGGAATGTAACGATTCAATTGGGTATGGCCCCTTGTGAATGGCATGACCATAAGATTAACTTTATTGATACACCGGGCTACAATGAATTCCATGGCGAAGTTCGCGCCGCATTGCGTGCTTGTGATGGCATGTTAATGGTATTATCTGCAACGACGGGCGTTGAAACAGATACGGTGCGCGCTTGGGATTATGCTGTTGAATTACAAATGCCGCGTATGGCATTTATCAATAAAATGGACGTTGATGGTGCTGATTTCTTCGGTACTATTGAACGTATGCGTGAACTATTTGGCAAGGCAATTATGCCACTCCAAATTCCGATTGGCGAAGGTGCCAATTTTGAAGGCGTTATAGACGTAGCCAAAATGACTGCGTTTACTTACAAAGACGGCCAACCAACAGAGATTGCTGTACCGGCTCATCTTATCGAAAAGGCCCAAGAAATACGGGAAATGACCGTAGAGGCCGCGGCTGAAGGTAGCGATGAATTGTTGGAAAAATATTTAGAAGGCGAAGAACTTTCATTAGAAGAAATTCGCCAAGGTCTACGCGAAGGGATGATTACAGGCCGTGTGTGTCCAATCATGTGTGGCAGTGCCACATCCCGTATTGGCTTAGATCAAGTATTAGACAGAATGATTCGGTATATGCCAGATGCAGCAAAAAAAGTGATGACTGCTGAATCAGCAGACACTGGTGAACCAGTTGTAGTGCATGTGGATAAACCCCTAACCGCATTCGTGTTTAAAACCTTGCTTGACCCATTCGCAGGCAAACAAAGCTTTGTACGCATCTTCTCTGGTGAACTCAAAGAAGGTGATAAGCTGTTCAATGTTAATCAAGGAACTGAGGAAAAATGGAATAAGATGGTTACCCTTATCGGGAAGCAACAAATTCCAGTGACTGCCGCAAAAGCTGGCGATATCGTAGTGATACCGAAATTAGCTAATGCAAAAACAGGCGATACCTTAACAGCTCCTGATTTTAAGGTGAAGTACGATGCGATTCGTTTCCCTCAACCTTTATATACTGTAGCTATGGAAGCTGTGAAAAAAGGTGAAGAGGAAAAATTAGCTAGTGCTGTGTTAAAAGTAGCCGAAGAAGATCCAACTTGTGTAGTTGTGAAAAATCCGGAAGCTCGCCAATTGCAAATTGACTGCATGGGCGAAGTGCACTTAGAACATATCCTTAACAAGATGGACCGTAAATACGGCGTACAAGCGAAACTTGTAACACCATATATTCCATACCGTGAAACAATTAAAGGATCTGCAGAAACAGAATCGAAATATAAAAAACAAAGTGGCGGTCATGGTCAGTATGGACATGTTAAAATTCAAGTTGATCCATTATATGATGGTCAAGAATTTGCCTTTGTAGACAAGATTTTTGGTGGTGCTGTACCAAGACAATATATACCAGCAGTGGAAAAGGGTGCCAGAGAAACCCTAGAAAAAGGCTTAATTGCGGGATATCCTATGATTGGCGTGCAAGTGACACTCTTGGATGGATCTTACCACAGTGTAGACTCCTCAGAGTTAGCATTTAAAGTAGCTACGTCACAGGCTATCAAGGATGTAATTCCAAAGGCGAAACCAGTCCCTATTAGAACCAATCTATGAAGTTAACGTGTTTGCACCAGATGCTTTCATGGGTGACATCATGGGCGATTTAAATAGTCGTCGAGGTCGTGTATTAGGCATGGAACAAAGTGAAAGAACTGGTATATCCGTTGTTAAAGCACAAGTACCATTGGCAGAAATGTCAGATTATGTTACTGTTTTGCGCTCTATGACACAAGGACAAGGCGTATTTAATCGTCAGTTCTATAGTTATGAAGAGGTTCCTCATAAGCAAGCCGATGAAATTATCGCTGCTTTCAAGGAAAAAGAGTAATATAAACATTGTCCACGTAGTTAATTCGAATGAGAGTTAATATGTAAGTAACAACTAAATATACAATTTCATATGTATAACAGTCTTGACGTAAGTCATAAAACTGAATAGTATTTTACGGACCCTCCATATATGTAGCGTATGGAGGGTTTGTGTTTATATAATCATGTGTGGAAGCTAAGCTTTTTATGTGCTACGATAGAGGTATAAAGATCGTATTACTATTGTATTTAGTATAGTATGTCTATGCAGTATGGTTCCTATAGAAAGGATATAGTTATGTTTTTCTCCAGTATACATGCAGATTACACAAAAATGGGCTATCCGCAGCCATCGTTCGAGCTCTTGATTTCTTAAAGAATACCGATTTGCAAGCATTGCCTGGTGGTCGTCATGCTATCGAAGGGGATATGATGTACGCTAATGTAGATGATGTGGAAACAAAATTATTTGAAACTACGAAACCTGAATCTCACAAGAATTATGTGGATATTCAATTCATGGTGAAAGGCCAAGAGAACATGGGCTTTTTTGTAGATTGTGGTCGTGTAAAACCGATTGAATCTTATCCTGAACGAGATTGCTATTTCTATCCTAATGAATCTGTCGATGAAGGGCACATCCACTGCCCAGAAGGATATTATACGGTATTCTTTCCATCGGATATTCATCGTCCTCTATTAGCTGTCGATGATAAGCCTATTAAAATTCGTAAGGTTGTTGTAAAGGTGCACGTGTCTTTATTGGGTGAGTAATATTATGAAACGATATGAAATTATCGGCATTATATTAACATTATTGGGCGCCACCTTATGGGGCGTATCGGGCACATCCGTCCAATTCGTAGGCAATTTTCGTAATATGAACCTAGAATGGCTCTTGACGATGCGGCTTATTACGGCTGGCCTTCTAACCGTTCTATATGGGTGGATTCGTCAAGGCAATGTGATTTTTAATGTATTTCGTAATTGGCGAGATACGCTTGGCCTCATCGTATTTGGCGTATTTGGTATGGCGCTGTGCCAATATACATATTTCCGCTCCATCGTCATCGCCGGTGCGGGCATTGCAACGGTATTGCAGTATTTGGCGCCGTCCATGATCATCATTTACTTATTAGTGCGCTATGGCAAACGGCCTTCTACAGGAGAAATCATCTCAGTCATCCTCGCCTTAGCAGGCACCATATGCTTGATGGGTAATAATGGCTTTTTTTTTGAAAGTTTCCGCAGTGATGTGTTGTTCTGGGGATTATTATCCGTTATAGGTGTTGCTGTATATAGTGTTTCCCCAGTGCGATTATTAGCAACTTATGGGACGATTCCCATCGTAGGTTTTGGTATGCTTCTCAGTGGTCTCGTGGCAGCGGTCCTTTTCCATCAGCCTCATTCGTACGCCACATGGGATATATGGACTGTAGTGGGTTGTTTTAATGTGGTCTTTCTCGGTACTATCGTATCATTTAATGCATACCTTGAAGGGGTCAAACGTATTGGTGCCGTCCCAGGATCAATTTTATCATCCATCGAACCGATTTCGGCGGCCTTCTTTGGATGGGCCTTATTAGGCAATCAATTTAACTGGGTTGGTATCTTAGGAATGGCCATGATTATTGCAACTGTTATTATTATTGCCTTAGAAAAACGAGGCCAATCATCTTAAAGTCACACTTTTTGTAATAGTTATCAATCCTTATGCGGAGGACGTATGAACGAAAAACAGTGGATAGGCATGGGCCTCGCCATTATGGGTGCCCTATTTTGGGGGCTTTCAGGAACATCGGTACAATTCCTCGAAAATGCAAAGCATTTAAATGTAGAGTGGCTGTTAGAAGTGCGTTTACTTGTAGCAGGTTTATTAACAATTCTACTCGCCTATATACAGGATGGAAAACGCATTTTTGATATATTTAAAAATCCAAAAGACTCCGGTAAGTTGCTTATATTCGGCATACTTGGTATTGCATTAGCCCAATACACTTACTTTAGAGCTATCGCTATTTCAGGCGTAGGTGTTGCTACAGTCCTTCAATATGTGGCTCCTACGATGTTGATTATTTATCTGTTTATACGATATTTTAAAAAGCCGTCCTTACCAGAATTATGCTGTGTGGCACTCGCTATGATTGGTACGGTGTGTATTATCATGCAAAAGGGGTTAGACATATCGGCGTTCAATGGGGATGCCTTATTTTGGGGGCTTATTTCAGCCGCTAGTATTTGTGTTTACACATTAGAGCCTGTTGAGCTCTTAAAGAAATATAGCACATCATCTATCGTTGGCTTTGGTATGTTTATATCTGGTGTTTTGGCGTGTATCGTATTCCGTCAAGTGGCATCAGAAGCCATTTGGGACGGTATGACTTGGATTGGATTATTTACGATTATCATACTCGGCACAGTTGTATCCTTTAATGCCTATATAGAAGGTGTGCGTCGCATTGGTGCCGTGCAAGGGTCGATTCTTTCATCCCTAGAACCAATCTCGGCAGCATTATTTGGGATGGGCCCTTTTAGGCAATGAATTCACCTTAGTTGGCATCTTTGGGATGATTTGTATCATCGCTACCGTATTCATCATTGCTTGGGATAGACAACGACAAATTAAGAGAGAAGTGTTGGAAAAATTGAATAAGGAAGAAATAATGTAGGGGTAAATAATTTTGACTCTAGAATATTCTGTTATTTCAATATAAAGCCTGTATTGCATTGATTGTTATTTATTGTCATAGTAATATAGGTTTTTGTTATTTTATACAGCTTGAAAATCGTTTTATACTGTATACATAGCCTATTTAGTTGACTATCGTAGTATCTATTAATATATTAATGATAAAGGTAGTCGTTTGTTAAGGAGGTATTTATGTCTATAAAGGATTTTGTACAACAACGTCGTGATAATTTTATTGCTATGCGCCGTGATTTTCATATGTATCCAGAGCCAGGTTGGCTTGAGTATCGCTCTGCAGCAAAGGTGGCGGATAAACTTATTTCTTTGGGGTATGATGTGGCATTGGGTGCGGACGTGCTCGATTTAGAGTCTCGTATGGGGTTACCTAGTGATGAAGTTATGAAAGCTGCTATGGAGCGTGCTATCAAAGAAGGTGCTGATCCAGCACTTGTTGAAAAAATGGGGTATGGTAAAACAGCTATTGTAGCTACTATGAAATTTAGTGAAGATGGTCCTGTAGTGGCATTTCGTGCAGATATGGATTCCAATGATGTAATCGAATCTGAAGATGATAGTCATGTTCCAACAAAGGGTGGATTCCGTTCTCACCATGATAAAGCAATGCATGCTTGTGGCCATGATACACATATGACAATGGGACTTGGCCTTGCAGAATATGTAGCAACTCACAAGGATGATTTTAAGGGAACTATTAAGCTTATATTCCAACCTGCAGAAGAAGGTGTGCGTGGTGCTAAAGCGATGGCTGAGGCTGGCGTTGTAGACGATGTAGATTTGATGTTTGGTATGCATATCGGATTTAATGAACAGTTGTCTAACTGTTTTGCTTGTAGTGATCATGGCTTCTTGGCGACTACAAAACTTGATGCCGTATTCCATGGTTACTCTGCGCATGCAGGTGGCTCTCCAGAAAAAGCTCAAAATGCTATGCTTGCAGGCTGTACAGCAGTTCTAAATTTACAAGCTATTGCTCGTCACAGCCAAGGTGCTTCCCGTATGAATGTTGGCGTTTTTGAAAGTGGTACAGGTCGTAATGTTACACCTGATGTAGCTGTTCTTAAATTAGAAACTCGCGGTGCTACTACAGAGATTAATGACTACATGATTGAACGTACTAAAACGATTATTAAAGGGGCTGCAGAAATGCACGATTGTACCTTTGAAATTACAAAGCAAGGTGAAACCCCTGCAGGTCGTATTAGTGATGACCTAGCTCGTGAAGTACAATCTATCATTGAACCATTGGGTATCTTTAAAGAAGTTCCATTTGATTATAGCGGTGGTGGTAGTGAAGACTGCGCATATTTCTTGAATCGCGTTATTGAACGTGGCGGTCGAGCAACATATATGGTATTGGGCTCTGCTATTAAGGCACCTCATCATAATCCACTGTTTGATATCGATGAAGAAGATATGTTAAATGGTATTGTCGCATTATCTGCTATTGCAGAGCATTACTTGAAGTAAATTTGGTTTTCCTTTGAGGGGGATGTATGATTCAAAAAGAACGATTAATGAATGATTTTGAGGCTATGTCTAAACTAACCGATGATGGCGAAGGTATTAATCGTTTAGCTTTCACCGATGCAGATTGGAAGGGACGCCAATATATTATAGACAGGATGATTGATACGGGGTTAACTGTGGAAATGGATGATTTCGGCAATGTCATAGGTTATAAGGTTGGTAAGAATCCAGAGTTGCCTATCGTAATGGTTGGTTCTCATACGGACAGCGTGCCGAATGGGGGCAACTATGATGGTGTTGTGGGCGTATTGTCGGCTATCGAAGCCGTGCGTAGCATGACAGATGATAATTTTGACCATGACCACACCATCGCAGTAGTAGACTTTATGTGTGAAGAATCTAGCCGTTTTGGTGCTGCTACATTAGGTAGTAAGGCTATGCGCGGTGAATTGACATTACAAGATTTACAACGCTTAGTAGATAAACAAGGTGTGTCCTTGCATGATGCGTTGAAAGGTCGTAATTTAAATCCCGATGCTATTGAACATATGGCATATAAACGATCTGTAAAGTCTTTCACAGAAATACATATCGAACAAGGTAAGGTGCTAGAGCACAAAGCGAAACCTATCGGAATTGTAACGGGGATTGCCGCACCAGAGCGGTTTTATGTAACCATTCGTGGTAATGCGGACCATAGTGGTGCAACCCCAATGAATTTGCGTCATGATGCGTTATGTGGGGCTTCAAAAATCATCCTTGGTATTGAGGAAATCGCATTCATGCAAGAGGAGCCTCCCAGTGGTGGGCACAGTCGGTGTTGTTGAGGTAACACCGGGCGCGATGAATGTTATCCCTGGGGCGGTTAAACTGGGTGTAGATATTCGCAGTATTTCTAAGGTAGCTCGTGATTCTGTAGTCACTCTTATTAAGGAATTTATTGATGTTACTGCAGAAAAACGAGGGCTATCCTATACGATTGAGCCTATTGCACACGATCATCCTGTAGTGATGCATCCAGGTATGATTCGAGAAATTGAAGGGGCTGTTAAGTATGTAGGCGTAGATTATATGACCATGCCAAGCGGTGCTGGCCATGATGCTATGCATTGGGCCGATGATGTTCCAACAGGAATGATTTTTATCCCATGTCGTGAAGGTATCAGCCATAATCCGGCTGAATTTGCGGACATGGATGACATCGTTACGGGCGCTAAGGTGTTGGACACAGTGCTTAGAAAACTTAGTTTAGAAACAACAAAACTTGTGTAAGTAGAGGTATCTATTGATATCAGTTTGTGTAAAAGTGTAATTCAGATTTAAGATTGAACAGTGTATTTGGGGTGATTTTGAGCTGACATTACACAGATTGGAGAGATTATGGTTATTGCTGGTATTGTTATTGTAGTGGCGACGTTTATTGCTATTATTAAACAGTTTGAGACACGGCTCGTTTTATTGTTATCAGGCTTATTAATGTGCTTTATCGGAGGGCAGCTTGGTGCTGGTACAACAGCCTTTGTAAAAGAACTTACAAATCCAGGGCTTGTACCAACCATTTGTACAGTACTTGGTTTTAGTTATGTTATGGAATATACAAAATGTACAGAGCACATGGTATATTTCATCTCTGCAGGCCTTAAAAAGATGACTAAAATCATCATTCCTGGTGCTGTTATTATTACGTTCTTAATCAACATTGCGTTGCCTACAGCGGCTGGCTGTGCAGCTGCAGTAGGTGCGCTATTAATTCCAGCACTGATTCGTTCTGGTGTTCATCCTGCAATGGCAGGCTCTGCTATTTTCTTAGGAACTTGGGGTAGTGCATTGAGCCCAGGCCTTATGTTTAACCCTCAAGTAGCGCAACTTGCAGGTGAAGATGTTATGACCGTTATCGCAAGCTTTTCTATGCAAGCTGTAATCGGTATTGTTGTAGCCGCAATCTTGCTTAATATCGTAGCTATCGTTAAGAAAGAGCATACTGGATATGTATTGAAAGAGGTTAATGGCGAAGAAGGTAAAGAATTTAAGATAAATTATTTATATGCTATTATTCCAATTATTCCACTTGTATTACTCGTACTCGGTAGTAAACAAGTAGCAGTAATCCCAGAAATTTCTGTTCCGGTATCCATGTTAATTGGTACGGCTATCGGCATTATTGCGGTACGCCCTAATGTAACCGATGCAGTTAAGAAATTCTTCCGTGGTACTGGCGATGGTATGTGCGATGTAGTTGGTCTTATGGCTGCTGCTGCGTGTTTTACAGCTGGTATGCAACACATCGGCCTTACAAGTGCACTCATTGATGGCATGAAGAACTCTCAACAAATTGCTCAAATCGGTGCTGCCTTTGGTCCGTTCTTATTGGCAGTTATCTCTGGTTCTGGTAATGCTGCAGCACTTGCATTTAATGGTGCAGTTACACCTCATGCGGCAGACTTTGGCTATGGCATTATGCAACTCGGTTCTATGGCCCAATTGGGTGCTGGCATCGGTCGTAGTATGAGTCCAGTAGCAGGCGCAGGTATCATTATTGCTGGTCTTGCGGGTATTAACCCTATGGAAATGGCAAAACGTAATGCTGTACCATGTATCATTGCTACAGTTGTTATTATGCTATTGTTGTTATAATTGGAAAGTATAGAACCCCATTAGACCTAATTGGTTGTAATGGGGTTCTTGTTTGTTGTACATATTTTATTTTAGTTTTAACGCAATCCATAGAGCACTAAGGATGAATAAACCACCACTTACCCAGAATAGTGTAGTAAAACCTAGCCATGCCATAAGGCTTGCACCACCAACAGATCCTAGGAAATAGCCAAAGAATAAACACGACTGATTATAGGAGAATACTTGGCCTGTAAATTCTCGAGGCGTTTTTGAGGATAGGTAAGTGTTTAATGCTGGAAGCATACCGCCTAAACCAAAGCCCTGTAGGAATCTGATGAGTGCTAATTGGTAAACATCTGTAACATAAGCTTGAGGAATATTTAAAATCCCTACGTATACAAGTGATATTACTAACACTTTACGAGGTCCAATTTTATCAACTAGCTTACCTAGTGGAGAACTACTCATAAGTTGAGCAATCCCCATCGCGGAGAATACGGCGCCCGCAATAAATGCGAGATTTTCTGTATCACTAGGGACGATTCCTTTAATATATACAGAAATAACAGGTTGTAAGGACATGATGCATATTGCATAGATAAAGGATGCCACACATAAGGCGACGATACTATTGAATTCTGGTATTTGCTCTTTCAATTTACGGATAGAAAGTTTTTCGGGATTAGGTTTTGGTACATAATTTTCATGGATAAATATAGTTGCTAGTACCCCGGCCAACCCCATGATAATACCGACGATGATAAAATCATTGCGAATACCTACAGTGTCCGCAATATAGCCACCTAATAAAGGTCCAATGAGTGAACCTGCAAGGTTGGCAGAAGCTAATAGACCTAAGGCCCATCCTGTTCGCTCAATAGGGGCTTCTGAAGCGATTAAGGTGATTGATGCAGAGTAGAAACCGCTTACAAGTCCTTGAATCAAGCGAATTAGAACGACTCCTTCTGGGGTTGTTTGAAAGGCAATCAAAACATTACATAAGGCCATACCAAAGCTAGATCGTATTAATGTAATTTTACGACCTTTTTTGTCCGCCACACGGCCCCAAAATGGAGCGGCTAAGCAAACGATTATATAGGTTGCGCCAGTGGCTAACCCAGACCATAAGGACATAGCTTCTGGTGTTTGTACGCCTAAATTATGAAAATATAAAGGCAGAATTGGAGCCAGTTGGCTTACGCCAAAGGCTATACAGAATACACAGACTAAACTGATATATACTGTGCGTTTCCACGTTTCCATAAAATCTCCTAAATCGATAAATGAATACTAGTATGTAATTTATAGTATAACGTGATATAACTTGTTATGCATTATAAATATTAGAAAATATGATGATAATTAAAAAGTTTTCTTGACTTTCATTCTATAGAAACATTATAATCAGATTATAATTTTATACTCGCCTGAAAGAAACCGATGAGGTGGAGATAAAAATAGGAAATGCACTCACAGAGAGCGGGATTAGCTGAGAACCCGTAGTACGCAGCTTATTAAATGGACCACCGAGGGCGCATGGAACAGAATGAACTTTCATTCCTAGTATGGTGCGACGTCACACGAGCGTTAGTCGTGAGGGATATGTTAGTATCCTGCGAAAGGGGAATGCACTGCATTCAAACAAGGTGGTACCGCGATTTATAGTACATACAATCGAATTGTAATAATAGAACTATAAACTCGTCCTTGACGTTATATTGTCATGGGCGAGTTTTTTTATTGGTAAATGCCAGATGGAGGTTCTTATGATTTTCCCTAGTCTTGACCGTGTGAAAGCTATCGCACCGGGCTACGATATCGTGCCTGTGTATATGGAAATTTTATCCGATGTACGTACACCGATTAGCGTGTTGAAAGCGTTAAAACAAGTGAGTAGTCATACATACTTGCTTGAAAGTGCGGATAATAGTAATCATTGGGGCCGTTACTCCTTCTTAGCTATGATCCTAAGATTGAGCTATTTTGCAAAAACCACAAAATGACCATCAAAGACGGTACAACACGTACCTTTGAGTGCTCTGATCCTGCATCAGAGATTCGCAATATTTTGGACCAATATAAAAGTCCTCGCTTAGAAGAGTTACCAACCTTTACAGGTGGCTTTGTAGGGTACTTTGCTTGCGAATACATTCGCTACATTGAGCCAACATTGGACTTCCCAACACCAGATGATGATTCCGCGATGGTAAACGATGTGGATCTTATGCTATTCGATAAGGTTATCGCATTCGACCATTACAAAAATAAAATTTACTTAATCGCTAACATCAGCACAAATGATTTGGAACGTAATTACAACAAGGCTGAGCTTGAGTTAAAAGCATTAGCTGATCTCGTAGTAAACGGCAAAGAGGCAGATGTGCCTAAAGGCGTTCTTAAAACAGAGTTTACCTCTGAGTTTACAAAGGACGAATTCGAAGCAGTTGTTAAAAAGACACAGCACTACATCAAAGAAGGGGATATTTTCCAATGTGTTGTATCTAACCGCCGAGAAGCTGAGTTCGATGGCAGCTTGTTAAATGCGTACCGCGTATTGCGTACGTTGAACCCATCTCCATACATGTTCTACCTATCTGGTGGCAATGTTGAGCTTACAGGTGCTTCTCCAGAAACATTGGTAAAATTGACAGATGGCAAAATGTATACCTTCCCAATTGCGGGTACTATGCGACGCGGTAAAACGGAAGCAGAGGACCTCGCTATTGAGGAAACTTATCAATGATGAAAAAGAGTTGGCTGAACATAACATGCTCGTTGACCTTGGTCGTAATGATTTAGGTAAAATTGCTAAATTCGGTTCCGTAAAAGTTGAAGCCTTACATATGTTGCAACGGTTCTCCCATGTAATTCACATTACATCTACAGTAAGCGGTGACATTCAAGACGGCAAAGATGCACTGGATGCCATCGGTGCTACATTGCCAGCAGGTACTTTATCTGGAGCTCCTAAAATTCGTGCTATAGAGATTTTACACGAACTTGAAAAAAGCCCACGCGGCGTATACGGCGGTGCTGTAGGTTACATCGATTTCTCCGGTAACATGGACGTATGTATCGGTATCCGCATGGCTATGAATAAAGGTGGTAAGGTGTATGTTCGCGCTGGTGCTGGTATCGTTCGTGATAGCGTACCTGCTAGTGAATATAATGAAACCTTGATCAAAGGCCAATCCATGATTTCCGCAATTACAGATGCACAGGAGGTAGAATAATGGTACTCCTTATAGATAATTACGATAGCTTCTCCTTCAATTTATACCAATTAGTAGGCTCTATCGATCCAGATATTAAAGTCATCCGCAGTGATGAATTAACAGTTGAAGAGATCCGCGCTTTAAAACCAGATTATGTGATACTTTCACCAGGACCTGGCAGACCAGCTGATGCGGGCGTATACGAAGAACTATTGCGCGAATGCAAAGGTGAATTCCCAATCCTTGGCGTATGCCTTGGTCACCAAGCCATAGGCGAAGTGTTCGGCGGTACCGTTTCCTACGCAAAAAAAGTTATGCACGGCAAACAAAGCGTAGCTAAACAAGTACACCCATCTAAAATTCTTAAGGGCATACCAGAACAATTTGAAGTGGCTCGCTACCACTCCTTGGCAATCATTGACGAAACTATGCCAAGTGAACTCATCGTTACATCCGTTACAGACGATGGCGAAGTAATGAGCGTAGAACACAAAGACTACCCAATCTACGGCGTGCAATTCCATCCGGAATCAATCATGACACCAAATGGGGAACAAATGATTCGCAATTTCTTAAGTCGTTAATGTATCGGACGATAGGGGCGCCCAAGCCGACACGCTACTGCGCTTCGTGGAGCCCGAAGTCGTTTGGGCGCCCCTATCGTCCTATCATCGTAGACCTTTAGAAATATACGAATCATTTGTTTCCCTAAACGTAAAAGGAAGGAAAACGGCATCGCCGTTTTCCTTCCCAGCGCCGCAGAAACATTTTTAAATATTTAATTGTTGTTCATTTTGATAGCGGTTCTAGCAAGTAGTAGGGCATATAGATGAATAAATGTCGTAGTGTTATTGTGGATTCACAGGGTTCTAGTCCCGACTTTGGCCCTGCGAAGGCCGCAGGCCGAAGTCAGACCCGGCCGGTGGAGGGAATAGGTCCCTGTGAATCCACAAGCGATATGAATGATAGTCTATGCCCTATTACCGTTGAACAGAGGCAAAATGAACAACAAGTAAGGAGTTATAAATGATCCAAGAAGCATTATATAAAGTAACCCATGGTCAAGATTTATCCTATGACCTTGCAAAAGATACAATGAATAAGATTATGATTGGAGACGTAGCCGAAGTTCCTATGGCTGGTTTCTTATGTGCTCTAGCAGCGAAAGGCCCTACTGTAGATGAGGTTACGGCATTCGCTGAGGTAATGCGTGAAAAGGCAGGTTCTGTACCTCACGAAGGTACTGTCGTGGAAATCGTAGGTACTGGCGGCGATGAAGCTAATACGTTCAACATTTCTACTACATCTGGCTTTATCATTTCCGCCGCAGGTATTCCTGTAGCAAAACATGGTAACCGCAGTGTATCTAGTAAATGTGGCGCTGCTGACTTGATTGAAGCATTGGGCGCTAAATTAGAGCTTAATGGTGAACAAAACGAAGCAGTTCTTAACAAAGCTAATATGTGCTTCATGTTTGCTCCTGTATACCACCAAGCTATGAAATATGCAGGCCCTGTACGTAAGGCATTGGGCGTTCGCACCGTGTTCAATATTCTTGGACCGTTGGCAAATCCAGCAGGTGCTACAGTAGAGTTGATGGGCGTTTACGACAAATCTTTGGTAGAACCATTGGCTCGCGTATTGGCTAACCTTGGTGTTAAACGCGGTGCTGTTGTTCACGGCTTCGACGGTCTTGATGAAATTACAGCTACTAACAAAACGTACGTATGCGAAATTAATAATGGTACGTTCACAAGCTACGAATTTGATCCTAAAGAATATGGCTTCGAATATGCTGATAAAACAGAGCTTGAAGGTGGCGACGCTACAGTCAATGCTGAGATTACACGCCGCGTTCTCGGTGGTGAGCAAGGTGGTAAACGCACAGCGGTTCTTCTTAATGCTGGCATGGCGATTTACCTTGCAAAAGATGGTATTACATTGGCAGAGGGCATTGAAGAGGCGAAGAACATGATCAACTCTGGTAAGGCTCTTGCTACAATGGAACAGTTTGTGAAAGTAACACAAGAGGTATAACCATTGATTTTAGACACGATTGTAGAGGCTACCAAAGTTCGGGTAGCTCAAGAAAAAAAGGTAGAAACGCATGAGGCTGTGAAAGCGGCGGCTTTAGCGTTACCGTTTGATACAGGATTTCCTTTTGAAGCAGCCCTTCGTCAACAAGACTTTAACTTTATTTGTGAAGTTAAGAAAGCATCTCCATCAAAGGGCATTATCGCTGAGCACTTCCCATATTTAGACATTGCCAAAGAATATGAAGTAGCAGGGGCAGCAGCTATTTCTGTACTAACTGAGCCAGACTTCTTTAAAGGCGATAAAAAATATTTACAAGAAATCGCTAGCACCGTAAAAATTCCTGTACTACGCAAGGACTTCATTATCGATGAATACCAAATCTACCAAGCAAAGGTGTGGGGCGCTAGTGCGATTTTATTAATTTGTGCATGCCTTGATGTACCAACATTGACTAAATTCCGTGAGTTAGCTGATTCTCTTGGATTGTCCTCCTTGGTAGAGGCTCATGATGAACATGAGGTACAAATGGCCATCGATTGTGGGGCTCGCATTATTGGCGTTAACAACCGCAATTTGAAAGACTTTACCGTAGACGTACAAAACAGTGTACGCTTGCGCAACCTCGTTCAGGACGATGTGATTTTCGTATCTGAAAGCGGTCTTGAAACTCCTGAGGATATCCAAGTATTGCGTGATAACAATATCGGCGTAGCCTTGATGGGGGAAACTTTTATGCGTTCTCCTAACAAGGTTGAGAAACTAGCATATCTCTATGGTCCGACTTACTATACGCCAAAGGTAAAAATGTGTGGTATCTCCCAGATTGAAACAATTCCTGCTGTAGTGGAAGCAAAACCAGACTATATGGGATTGGTATTTGCACCAAGTAAGCGACAAGTTACTGTCGCCCAAGCTAAAACATTAGTTGAAGAACTACACAAGGGATATGCCAAAAATATGGCTCACATACAGAACAAGATAAGGATGATACAATAAAAACAGTCGGTGTTTTTGTAAATGAAACAGTAGACAACCTCGTTACCATTGCTGATGAAGTCAATCTAGATGCTGTGCAATTGCATGGCGATGAAGATGAAGCTTTCATCCAATCCCTAAAAGAACGTACTAATGTAGAGGTTTGGAAGGCGGTCCAAATCCGAAGTGCGGCAGATGCAGAGGCGTGGATCGATAGTAGTGCAGATATGCTTCTCTTTGATGCATATCATAAAGACGAGAGGGGCGGTACCGGCGAAGTATTCGACTGGTCTTGCTTAGATGCGTTTGAACGTCCATTCATGCTTGCTGGAGGTATCGACTGTACTAATGTGGCTCGTGCTATTCGTACGGTTCGTCCATATGGTATCGATATTAGTAGTGGCATTGAAACAAATGGTGTGAAGGACGATGAGAAGATTACAGCTTTCACCAAGATTGTGAAGAGTATAGGAAGGTAAGTTATATGAGTGAAGAAAGACATGGTTATTTTGGCGCCTTTGGTGGTCAATTTATGCCAGAAACATTGATGAATGCAGTCATCGAATTGGAAGAGGCGTACAACAAGTACAAAGATGATCCAGAGTTCGTGCGCGAACTTGAGGATTTACATAAAAAATATACAGGTCGTCCATCCCTTTTGTATTATGCAGATCGCATGACAAAGGACCTCGGCGGTGCCAAAATTTATTTGAAACGTGAAGATTTGAACCATACTGGTTCTCACAAATTGAATAATGTAATTGGCCAGATGCTATTGGCAAAACGTATGGGTAAAACACGCGTTATCGCCGAAACTGGTGCTGGTCAACATGGTGTAGCAACAGCTACAGTAGCTGCGTTGATGGGCATGGAATGTGAAGTATTCATGGGTGCTGAGGACTGTGAACGCCAAGCGCTCAACGTATATCGCATGGAATTATTGGGCGCAAAGGTACATCCTGTAACAACAGGTACTAGTACATTGAAAGATGCTGTATCCGAAGCTATGCGCGAATGGACAAATCGTATGTCCGATACACACTATGTGTTGGGCTCCGTTATGGGCGCGCATCCATTCCCTATGATTGTCCGCGATTTCCAATCCATCATTAGTCGTGAAGCGCGCGAACAAATTCTCGAAGCGGAAGGTAAATTGCCAACAGCTGTTATGGCCTGTGTTGGTGGCGGCTCCAATGCGATGGGCATGTTCTATAACTTCATCCCTGATGAAGGTGTACGCCTCATCGGTTGTGAAGCGGCTGGCCATGGTGTAGATACAGATATGAATGCTGCTACAATGGCAAATGGTACGGTAGGTATCTTCCACGGCATGAAATCTTACTTCTGCCAAGACGAAGATGGTCAAATTGCACCGGTATATTCCATTTCTGCAGGCCTTGATTATCCTGGCATCGGACTGAACATGCGTACTTGCGCGATAGTGGCCGTGCTGAATACGTACCTGTTACAGATGATGAAGCAGTAGATGCGTTTGAATACCTATCTCGCTTAGAAGGGATTATTCCAGCTATTGAAAGTGCGCATGCGGTGGCACATGCACGTAAAATTGCTCCTACAATGAGTAAGGACGATATCATTATTATTTGTTTATCTGGTCGTGGCGACAAGGACGTTGCGGCTATGGCGAAATACAGAGGGGGTGGATCTTCATGAGTAAAATTAAAGACGCTTTTACAAAGGGTAAGGCCTTCATCCCATTTATTAGTGCTGGTGACCATGGTATTGAAAATACGGAACGCTATATTCGTATCATGGTGAAAGCTGGTGCCGATATGGTAGAAATCGGTATTCCGTTCTCGGACCCAACAGCGGAAGGCCCAGTTATCCAAGAGGCAAGCACACGTGCATTGTCTACAGGTGTAAAAATTCACGACATTTTTGATATGGTACGCCGTTTGCGTACTGGCGAAGATGCAGTGACTATCCCACTCGTATTTATGACCTATTTGAACCCAATCTATGTATTCGGTCGTGAAAAATTCTTTACCCTCTGCGAAGAGGTTGGCATTTCTGGTGTAATCGTGCCAGATATGCCATTTGAAGAAAGGGTGAACTTGGAGCCATTGCTCATAAACATGGTGTTGAAGTGGTATCTCTTATTGCGCCAACATCTGAAAACCGCATCGAAATGATTGCAAAGGATGCAGAAGGATTTGTGTACTGTGTATCCTCTCTTGGCGTTACCGGCATGCGTAGCGAAATCAAGACGGATATTAAATCCATCGTTGAAACCATTCGTAAATATACAGATATTCCTGTAGCCGTTGGTTTCGGCATTTCCAAACCAGAACAAGCGGAAGCTATGGCGCGTGTATCCGATGGTGCCATCGTAGGTTCTGCTATTGTGAAGATTGTGGCAGAACATGGCGAAAATGCAGACCAAGCATTGTTTGATTATGTACAATCTATGAAACAAGCTGTTCTAAAGGCTGGTGCATAATACAGTTGCTCTGTCGTTTGAGAAAAGGATGTTTAATGATACGACAATTAGTGATTGATACAATAAAAGATAATATTATAGATCGGTATTGTGATTTTTCTGGCACCATTTCTCGGGGTGCATTTTGGCGATTTATGCTCGTTGAACATTTGATTGTTGGTGTGTGCTTAGCCGTACTAGGATTACTATCTCTTCATAGTGCCCTATTTATATATACGATTGGCATAGTTTTTGCACTGTGGTTCATTTCGATTATGGCCCTAACATTGCCTAATTTGGGTGCTATGGTACGCCGTTTACATGATACAAATAATAGCGAATGGCTTTTGCTATTAGGATTTATTCCCTATATAGGCATTCTAATCGTTATCGTATTATTGTTGCGAGGTACAAAGAAACATCCTGTTGGTAAAAGCTCAGCAGAGCCCTTTGAAGAAATTGATTTATTTAGCGATGAAATAGAAAACAATATACAAAATCTAGATAGTTCTAGTAATGTGGTGCGTACATCGTATAGTAGAATAAGTATTATTGCTACCATTATTCTGACTGCTGTTAGTTGGGGCATAGGGATATATAGTTTTTCCTCTGCTGCAGATAAGGAAATCGATGCGTATTTACAGATGCAACCTGGTGCGTTTATGATTATGGCACAAAAGACCTTAGGTAGTAGTACAGCTGTTGAATCCGCTAAACAGGTTGTAATAAATTATTATGCATATCTTAATAAGGAACAATATCAAGAGGCATATCGTTTATTGGCTCATCGAGAACGTGAAAAATATGGCACCTATGATCAATGGGTTAAATCTGTTAAAGCTACTCATAATCGTCAAATGTCTTCGCTCCTTCTACAGGGGGTGTTGAGAGATGATGACGATGTAGATCGTATTTCCTTTGATATAACTTTCACAGATAAAGCCTATCCTAATCGAATGTTTATCAAGATGATATATGAGCATGATACGTGGCGTATTGAGTCGATTGTGCCATATGATCAAAAATATGCAGAGTGATAAGGAGGGCCTATGAATCAAAATATGATATATGATGTAAGTTATATGGATGCCCTTAAACGTGGGTTTAAACAATATGTCACCTTCTCTGGTCGTACCAGTCGTAGTGAGTTTTGGCGATTTATGGTGTGCCGTGAAATCATTGTAGATGGTCTAGTTGTATTCGGCATCATCGTAGATATGGTACTAGGCAATACATCAGCTGCCAGTGACTATGCAATAGTATTACTCATTATATTGCTAATCATATATTTTCTGCCTAGTCTTGCTATTACCTGTCGTCGTTTGCATGATGTTGGAAAAAGTGGCTTAAACTTTTTGTTAATATTTATTCCTATTGTTGGTGTTTTTGTACTCTTATCCAATCTTGTGAAACAAGGTGATGCATCTATTAATGCGTATGGGGATAAAACAGGATATACCACTGTTACACCTGTTATGGAACAACAGTTAGGTTTAGAGCATACGCCTACTGTAAGAGAAGATATATTAATGGGAGCAGTGGCTATAATTTTATATATTTGGGTTTTCACCCAGCAGTTTGTTGAAAGCGCATGGGTATCCTTTAATTCTAGAGGCATAGCTCTAAAAGGACCTCGTTTTTACCATTTTGTAAGACGAGTATTTTTTTATATGAAAAATTTATGAAATTTTAAATATAGCTTTATTGACTATATTGAAAAATATTCCATTGCCAATTGATACCTATGAATTGGGTTTTATAGAAAATTTTAAACACTGTGTAGTTCATAAATATAGTGAATTTTGAGGGTCATGCTAGTCGTAGTGAATACTGGCATTTTATGCTTGTGTATCAATTGATTATAGCCACTATATTGTTTATATGTGCTGCTATTAGTTGTATAACACCTGTATGGGGAACAACGGGGGTTGCTTGGGTCTAGTAGTTCTTTTTATTTTGTCGATTGGATGTTAGCGACCCTAAATAAATATATAGAGGATAATTAAAAAGGTCTGTAAGAGATGCGGTTCATTCTCCGCATTCTTTTACAGACCTTTATTGTATGTAAACCAAAAGTTATGACAA
>BNJU01000725.1_pt1 | contig 30880 bp, 47 predicted proteins | sample 8539281 | NCBI WGS metagenome assembly BNJU01 (sample SAMD00202456, study PRJDB9452) | human saliva metagenome | isolation source: human saliva | place: Japan
AAATTAATTCTGTATATCATCTTTCATTTTCTATATAAAATTAATGTATGCAATATATAATGAATTAAAAATTCATCTTCTGTAAGAGGAGCAGAAAATTCTAAATCCTGAACCTCGACGACTGACACCCTCACGAGTGCTAGGAGTCTGTGGGTTCTGGCAATAGTTGCTTTTTGTTAGCCAACCAAATTTACTAAGCTATCCCTATAGTCTCACGGTCTCATATTTTTATTTCAGCACTTATACCTGATATCCTTAGTCCTTCTTTTTAGTATGTTTTTGGCTGCATTTATATCTCCCATTATGCACAGCTCCACATACTGGACAAGTCCATTCTCTCTCACACTTTAAATCCTTTACTTTTCATTTCTATATCCACAACAAATTACATATTTGACTACTTGCATTTATCTACTCTTACTATTGTTTTTCCATCTACTTTCGCTTTATAACCTAGTATTCTATTAAATTCACTCCATGATACACTCTACAATATTTCTTACACTCTATGATTTTTACCATATTTTTACTTGTAAATCTTCCATACAAATAATATCATATTCTTTTATTAGCATTGTTGATAACTTTTGCAAAAATCTTCTTTTGATTTGATATTTTCTCAACAATCTTGCTACTTTTTATTCTAGCTTTATTTCTATTTGAACTACCTTTGTGGTTTCGTGATAGTTTTTCTTTGTAATATCGCTAGTTTATTCAAAGATTTTTGTAAATATTTTGGATTTTTCTATTGAGATTTCTACACACTGGTAATCGCAAAGTCCTTTATACCTCAAAATCTATTCTAACATTCTTATTTGTACTTTCTAATTTTTTTCTACTTTCCACATCAGTACAAATATAAAGATATATAATATTTTCCACTAGGTACTGGGTTAGTTGTTGCATTTATTATTCTTCCTTGTGGTTTTCATTTTATCTCTCTATTTTTAGTTTTTCCTAATCTTAGGTAATTTTATCCATTTATCTAAAAACTCTATATTATTATTTGTATAATTGGTTCTGTATGATTTTCATTATCTTTCTTAGATTTAAATTTTGGATAGCCTCTTCCACTGAAAGAAGTTCTTATAGGCTTTATCTAAATCTTTTGAAAAGAATTTTGTAAAGAAAAATTTATCTACATCTTTTAACCATTCTTTCTCTTGTTTTAAAACTGTCAGTGCTTGCTACATTGATTATATGAGACATAGATCTCTTTGTTATATAGTTCTTGTTTTTAAACCTAAAAATGATTATAGACATATCTTACACAACCAAAAAGTACAATTTAATATTGTTATTTGAGTTTTAGTTGGATCAAAATCTAAACTTATATGCTTTTTCCATGATTTCACCTCCATTTACTCATATATAGTATACCACTTTTATACTATAAGTAAATGAAAAAGTAAAATTTTTCTAAATATATGAACCTCAAAAACTGACTCAGTCGTTTTAGAGGTTGTCGTTCACATAAGTACGCTCACCACTTATGTGCAGTTCTCTTGGCATATACACTCTTTAATAAATTAAGAAGATTAGCCTCGAACTCTTAATATTTTCTAATAAGCTCAGACTATATCTTATCCCACAGCTCTCATCTGTTTGGGTCTACCCACTCTCCACTAGCTTTAGTGTACTCCTCAGAGAATAGTCGTTGAACCTTACCTTTCGGTCTTGGCTGCTGATTGCTCCATTATCTTAACACTTAGGATTTAACCTTATGTCATCTAGTATATTTTTCTGCTGTCTGCCACTTTCACATTTGTACCATATTTTTATTTAGGTACTATGTCTGTAGTTATACTAGTTTTAGGGGTTTCCAGCAACTCGAGTAGTATTGGATAGCTCAAAGTTGCTACCTCTCACATACATATTTCTATATATGCCGACTATACTTAATGGTCTAATCCATGACTGACACCCCATACGAGTGCTAGAGTCACGAGTGCGACCATTTTTTAATCAATTTTAGCTCTTTTTCTTTTTGATAGTTGTTTTTCTATCTCATCATTTAAACCATAGAACATTCCTTCATCTTCAATAAAAGTTTTTGACATATTAATTTCTTATTTTATCTCATCCAATCTAATTTATCTTCAATTAGTTTTTAATATATCTTCAGAGAAATTGATACTCATTTTCATCATCAAATTCTATTATAATATCAACATCATTTCTATTCCAAAGACTAATTGTTCCATTTATTTTCAAAAATCATCTTCAATTTTTAGTTTTAGAAAGATATTTGCTATTTTTAAAAATATTTTTTTACTTTTAAATTCATAATCAGACCTCCTTAAAAATTAAACTTATATTATATAAAAAGTATAACAGTAAATAAATGTAAAGTAAAGAAATTCAGGTTGACAATAAAAGATAAAAAGTTTATAATATCTAAGTTATAATTATAGAAAATTAGATTAAATGAAAGAAAGGAGGGAAAATGCCTACTCTAAGTCAATTAGTAAAAAGGAAGACAAACATTAACTGAAAAGAAAAATCTGCAGCTTTTACAAGGAAAACTCATTAAAGAAGAGGAGTTTGTATCAGAGTGGACACTACTACACCTAAGAAACCAAACTCAGCTTAAGAAAAGTTGCCAGAGTAAAATTAACAAATGGAATTGAGTTACATGTTATATTCCTGGTGAAGGACATAACTTACAAGAACACTCTAATCGTTCTAGTAAGAGGAGGAAGAACAAAAGGATTTACTAGGGTTAGATATAAAAATCGATTAGAGGTGCTTTTAGATACTGCTAGAGTGTGCAAAAGAAAACAAGGAAGATCTAAGTACGGAGCGAAAAACGAGCAATAAAACGAATAAAGGAGGTGTAAAATTTAATGTCAAGAAGAAGAGCTGCGGTAAAAAGAGATGTTTTACCTGATTCAAGATACTCTGATAAAGTTGTAACTAAAGTAATCAACTCAATAATGTTAGATGGGAAAAATCACTAGCTGAAGGAATATTCTATCAGCAATGGATTTAATAAAAGAAAAACTGGACAAGAAGGATATGATGTTTTCAAACAAGCTTTTAGAAAATATTAAACCTCAAATAGAAGTTAGATCTAGAAGAATTCGAGAGCTACATACCAAGTTCCAGTGAAGCAAAAGCTGATAGACAACAAACACTGCTATAAGATGGTTAACTACTCATACAAGAGCAAGAAAAGAATATGGAATGATAGAAAAACTTGCAGCAGAAATTAATTGCAGCAGCAAATAATGAAGGTGCAACTATTAAGAAAAGAAGATACTTTACAGATGGCAGAAGCTAACAGAGCGTTCACTACACTATAGAGTATAATAATATAATGTTTTCTGTTTAAATGAGGAGGATAAATTTAATGGCTAGGAAAGTATCATTAGATATGACTAGAAACGTTGTGAATACTACCTATATCGATGCGGGAAAAACAACAACAACAGAAAGAATATTATTTTTATACTGGAGTTGAAAGAAAATAGGAGAGTTCTACGAAGGTCAAGCTACAATGGACTGATGGAACAAGAGCAAGAAAGAGGAATTATAATTACTTGCTGCTACTACATGTTTCTGGAAAGGACTAGAATAAATATAATAGCACACCAGGTCACGTGGACTTTTACTGTTGAAGTTAGAAAAGATCTCTTAAGAGTACTAGATGGGGCTGTTGTGTTCTCAGCTGTTGATGGTGTACAAACCACAATCGGAAACAGTATGGAGACAAGTTGATAAATATAAAAGTACCAAGACTAGCTTTCTTTTAACAAAATGGATAGAATTCGGCAAACTTTGATATGTGTGTATCCAGATATTAAAGATTAGGTTCAATCCAGTACCTATACAAATTCCCATATAGGTGCAGAAGACCAATTTGAAGGAGTAGTAGACCTAATAGAAATGAAAGAGTTGTTTGGCCAGTAGATTCAGACAATGGACAACATTTTGATGTAAAAAGATATTAGAGCAGAATTACAAGAAAAAGCTGAAGAAGCAAGACAATATATGCTTGAATCTATAGTTGAAACTGATGATGCACTCAATGGAAAAATTCTTTGGTGGAGAAGAAACAACTAAAGAAGAAATAGTAAAAAGGATTAAGAAAAAGCTACTATAGACAATACAATAGTTCCAGTTGTTTGTGAACAGCGTTCAAAAATAAAGGTATCCAAGCTTTTATTAGATGCATAGTAAACTTCATGCCAGCTCCAACAGACGTTGCGATGGTTGAAGGAAGAGACCCTAAAGATCCTGAAAAATTAATAGACAGAGAAATGTCAGACGAGGCACCTTTTCGCATCTCTAGCTTTCAAAGTTATGACAGACCCATTTGTAGGAAGATTAACATTCTTCAGAGTATATTCTGAGTATAGTTGAAAAGGAGCTACTGTTCTTAACTCAACAAAAGGAAAGAAAGAAAGAATGGGAAGAATACTTCAAATGCATGCTAACAAAAAGAGAAGAAAATTGAACAAGTATACTGTGGAGATATAGCTGCTGCAGTTGGATTGAAAGATACAACTACAGGAGATACTTTTGTGCTGAAAGATGCACCAATAGTTCTGAACAAATGGAATTTCCCTAGAACCAGTTATTTCAGTTGTGGTTGAACCAAAACTAAAAATGACCAAGAAAAATGGGAATTGCACTATCAAAACTTGCAGAAGAAGACCCTACTTTTAGAGTTAGAACTGATGAAGAAACAGGTCAAACAATTATCTCAGGAATGGGAGAATTACACCTTTGAAATCATCGTAGACAGAATGAAGAGAGAATTTAAAGTAGAATCTAATGTGGTAAACCACAAGTTGCTTACAGAGAAACTATAACTCAATCTTATGATCAAGAAGTTAAGTATGCAAAAACAATCTGGAGGTAGAGGACAATATGGACACGTTAAAATTATCCTTGAACCAAATCCAGGTAAAGAATTTGAATTTGTAAACAAAAATAACAGGAGGGTAATTTCTAGAGAATATATACCTGACTGTTGAAAAAGGATGTAGAGAAGTTCTTGAATCAGGGAGTTATCGCTGGATATCCTTTAGTTGATGTAAAAGTAACTCTATATGATGGATCATATCACGAAGTTGACTCATCAGAAATGGCGTTCAAAAATAGCTGGATCAATGGCACTAAAACAAGCTGCTGCAAAAAGCTAAACCAGTAATATTAGAACCAGTATTCAAAGTAGAAGTAACTACTCCAGAAGAATACATGGGAGATATCATTGGAGACTTAAACTCAAGAAGAGGAATGGTATCTGGAATGATCGATAGAAATGGTAAGTAGATAATAACTGCTAAAGTACCTTTATCAGAAAATGTTTGGATACGCAACTGACTTAAGATCTAAATCTCAAGTGAAGAGCAACTTATTCTTGGGAGTTTTTCTGAATATCTTCAAGTACCTGCTTCAATCCAAAAAGCAAATACAAGAAGAAAGAGGAAAAATAATTTACTTTTTATACAAAAATAGTGTATAATATAGTAATAAAATTATATGAAAAATAATGTAAAATAAATAGTTAACTAGGAGGAAAAATGGCTAAAGAAAAATTTGAAAGAAGCAAACCACATGTAAAACATTGGAACAATTGGACACGTTGACTATGGAAAAACAACAACAACTGCTGCTATATCTAAGGTATTATCTGATAAAGGATTAGCTAAAAAGTAGATTTTGACTCAAAATTGATGCTGCTCCAGAAGAAAAGAAAGAGGAATTACTATCAATACAGCTCATATTGAATATGAAACAGCAAATAGACACTATGCTCACGTTGACTGTCCAGGACATGCGGACTACGTTAAAAATATGATAACTGGCTGCTGCACAAATGGACGGAGCTATACTTGCTGTATCAGCTGCTGACGATTCATGCCCTCAAAACAAGAGAAACATATCTTTTTTCTAGACAAGTTGGAGTACCATATATTATTGTTTATTTAAATAAACTCAGATATGGTTGATGATGAAGAATTACTAGAATTGGTAGAAATGGAAGTTAGAGAATTATTAACTGAATATGGATTCCCAGGAGATGACATCCCTGTAATCAGAGGTTCATCATTAGGAGCTTTAAATGGTGAAGAAAAATGGATAGAAAAGATAATGGAACTTATGGATGCAGTAGATAGCTATATCCCTACTCCTGAAAGAGCAGTAGATCAACCATTCTTGATGCCAATAGAAGACGTTTTCACTATCACAGGAAGAGGAACAGTTGTTACAGGAAGAGTTGAAAGAGGAATCATCAAAGTTGGAGAAGAAATTGAAATAGTTGGAATTAAACCTACAACTAAAACAACTTGTACAGGGGTTGAAATGTTTAGAAAACTTCTTGATCAAGGTCAAGCAGGAGATAACATTGGAGTTCTATTAAGAGGAACTAAGAAAGAAGAAGTTGAAAGAGGACAAGTTCTTGCTAAACCAGGAAGTATTCACCCTCATACAAACTTTAAAGGAGAAGTTTACGTATTAACTAAAGATGAAGGAGGAAGACATACTCCATTCTTTCCTCAGGATACAGACCCCAATTCTACTTCAGAACTACTGACATCACTGGTGCAGTAACTCTACCTGAAGGAGAGTAGAAATGGTAATGCCAGGAGATAACATTACTATGACTGTAGAATTAATCCACCCAATCGCTATGGAACAAGGATTAAGATTCGCTATCAGAGAAGGTGGAAGAACTGTTGCTCTGGAGTTGTTTCGAAAATAATTAAATAATAAAAAGTAATTTTTGATAAAGAGGGACACTAGAAGCATCTAGTGTCCTTTTTCTTTCAAAATGAGAAAAAGGAGGAATTAAATGAAAAATAAAAATGATAATAATCTATATAAAATGGAAAAATACTTTACGTTCTTTTTAGCAAAGAGGTATAAAAGTGTAAAATATTCATTAGGATTAGTACTAATATTTTTAATGTTAGGTATAAATGCTTTTTCAGAAGAAATTTTTACCACTGAACAAGTATCAACTTCAAAAAGATATAAAAACTTCAGTAGAAAATTTAAAAGATAAGTTAGAACAAGTTAAAGAAGAGAATGAAAAAGATATAAAAGATTTTAAGATTAGAATTAATTCAACTTATGGAACAAGGAAACCAAGTAGTAAAATCACCTTTGGGCTTTGGCAATTTGGAGTAAACTACTATTATGACAATTGGAGAGGAACTTATAGAGGTAGAGGAGACAAGACAGAAAAATATCCTTATGAAGGAATACTTGAAAGAGATACAAATGAAATGTATAGATATATAGCCACTAATAGTGCTATGTATTCAAATTTATCTAAAAGTACTAATGTGAGGTCTGCTTCAACAAATAGGAGAAAAGGCTTATCTAATTATGGTATAGTTAGTAATATATCTCAAAAGGAACCAATAGTATCATTAGAACTAAATGCTAGCATAAGCCCAAGAGTGATTAATAAAAAATCACCTAACACAGCACCCTACTCCACCAGATATACTATTACCAACTTTTGAACCTAAATTTGTTAACCCACCAGTTATACCCTAATGCTCCTCACTCACCTACATTAACGTTGCCTAGTTTTAATGTAAATGTGCATCGTCAACATATGGTTCTAAAAAAGAGTTATACTAGGATACGGAGATAACTCTTTAATTCAAGAAGTGGCTATAACAGGTGGAGATTTTAAAATAAAAAGAAACTCTATAGAGGGCAGCATACAATGGTATTCAAGAGAACTGTACCTCCTGGAACACCGCCTATGTGGCATTATAGTTTTGTGAATTATTCTGAAGAATAGCTTTTGATGCTGATGATGCAAAGTAAAGTACATCAATTCCTCAACATTTGCTAATCTATGAGCTATGGAACTATGGGAGTTCCATCAACATACACATGGTCAGGTTTAAATGAGCCAGGAACAGATGCAGAAAATAATGCAACTTATCAAAAAGAAATCTAGCTTTTTCTTGCAGTAAATAAAGGGGCAATGCTAAATAATGCAAATTTCTTTTGTATACTAATCCAATAATGACTAGTCAACTATTAAAAGAGTTTGTACATCAGGATGTACATGGGAGAATATGCAACAGTCAACAATAAGAACTGGAAAATTGTAGACTCAGTGGGATCTAGTTCTTCTTGTAACAGCTTATGATGATATGGTTGCATATCAAACTACTGCAATGCAACAATCTTTTAGATACCTATATTCTGGGATAACTGAGCACACTTTTTAAATGGGGGAAAAGTGATAATCGAAGGAGCTAATACCTCATTAGGAAAATACATATAGTCATATGGAAGGATCAAAGAGTAAGACAGTCTCACTATTAATACTGGAGATATAATATTTCAGCCATATTCTGATGGTACTAATATTTTTGAAAAAGAATACAGCAGTTTTTGTTATTTCGAAGGATACACATGAAACTACATCATCAGGAACAACAGTACTCAAATACAAGATAGTATAAACTATAATGCAGGTAAAATAAAAATGTACACAACTAATGCAGTAGGTCTAGTAGCAGATCCTGAACAAAAAGACCTGTTAGTTTAATAAATAGAGATACTTTTGAATTATATGGGAGAAAACTCAGCAGCAATCTATTTAAAAATGCAGTAGCCTGGATATCCAAACAACAAATGATAAAAATTTTTACTTTAGATACAAAAGATAATCCTATTAGTACTTAAGTACTATCTTCATATAAGCTTATAAAATATCTGGTGATAAAAGTATAGGGTTTTATATAGCGTTGCAAGTGGAAGTACTGTTGAAGGGAACTTTGCTCTTGATATAGGAGCCATTGAGTAGGAAATGAAAAATTCACTACTACAACTATTTCAAATTTAACAGATGGAGTTAATCTAACTAATCATAGTATAAATACAAGTGGGAGCACTGATGATATAGAAGGTTCATATGGAATACTTTCAAAATCACCTACTGATTTAATGTCATAAAATTAGAATATTTGATAAGGCAGTAGGGAATGTTGAGCTTTACCTAGCAGATAACGTTGAATTAAAACTGGTGGAGGAAGTATAGAGTTAAATGGTGGAAGTACTGCAAAAGATAATATAGGTATATATATAGATGGACAGGGAGCAGTTACTTCAACAGGAAGTATTAGTTAGATGGAGGAGTTGGAAATTTAGGAATCTATGCTAAGGGTGGAAATTTACCTACAGGAGTTTCAAATAATGTTACAGTAAGAGAAATAAAAAGGTAGTGGAACTAAAAAATACAGTTTTCATTTATGGAAGTGATGGAGCAAAAATTAAACTATCTGATGGGACTCTTTACCCTAATGGAACAGCTTTATCAAAGGGAGCTACTTATGGCTTAAATATAAGTGGAGCAACTGTTGAATCAGATGCTTCTACAGTCAATAAAAAGATTCAGGAGCTGTTTTTCGCAACAGATGCAGGAACAGTTATAACAATTAATAGACTTACTAAAGAAACTACTCCTAATATTAGTATAACAGGAACTAAGTTAACAGATGCTGATAGATATGCTGGATTTGGATTAATGGCTAAAGATGGTGGAGTAATTAATGCTGAAAAGAACTATGTAAAGTAAGTGATGGTTCAACAGCTGTAGCTTCAGTTGGTACAAATGCAAAAAGTTAACATGACTAAAGGTACTGTGGAGTATAAAGGTCATGGTTATGCTCTATATGCAGCTAATGGTGAAAACATAGACATGACAGATGCTAAGTTAATCTTAGATGGAAGTGCAATAGGATATGAAAAAGTTTTTGGTGCTACTTACCAATAACAACTACAAATATGTCTATTCATATAAAATCTAAAGATGTAACTGTATTAAGTCTAAAAATGCAACAGCACCACTAAATGTAACAAGCATATCTAGTACTCTAAATACTTGGGCTGGACTTGAGCAACTCCAACTCATGATGCTGGAGCAGAAAACTATAAAATGGCAGCGATAGATGGTTTAACTGCATATAATATAGATCAAGATATAGATAAAAAGCTGTTGCAACAGGAACAGCAGATGCAAATTCAAATATGTATGTAAGAAACCTATTAGTTCAAAGAGCTAATGTAAACCTACTAGCTTCTAAAAATGTAACAGCTTATCTAAATACTGCTGATCTAAATTCTTTAGATACAAGCACTGTAGTTGGATTGGATATGAACTCAAGTGCCAATGCAGTTGGTAGAAGTGACACTAAAATAAACTTAGCTACTGGTTCAAGTGTTAATGCAGATAGAGTAGATGCTGGAAGTGAGCAATTGGTCTATTTATAAACTATGGAGAAACTAACATTGCTAGTGGAGCTAAAGTAAATGTTGAAAAGTCAGGACTTAATGATGCCAATGCAAAAGCAGTTGGAGTATATGCAGTAAATGGTTCTACTGTTAACAATGAAGGTGAAATCAATGTTGGTGGAGAAGGTTCAATAGGAGTTTTAGGAATCTCTTATAGAAAAGATAGTAATGGAGTTTTAAAAAGAAATGAGTTCGGTACTAAAACCAAATGCAGGAGATGTTGGTGTAGTAAATAAAGGTAAAATAGAACTTGATGGTAAAAAAAGCAGTTGGTATCTATATAGAAAATAATGATAGTAATACTAGTGCCCTCATATAATAGAAGCAACTAATGATACTAATGGTACTATAAATATGTCAGGTCAAGAAGCTATTGGTATGGCTGCAAAACTTGGAAATTTAGTAAATAAAGGTGCAATCAATATTACAGCTGATAAAGGAACAGGAATGTTTGTAGAAACAGATGGAGTTAGACCAGCTACTATGACAAATGACTCTACTGGTACTATTTCAATAGGAGATTCTACAAGTGAAAGTGTTCTAAGAACAGGAATGTTTACTAAAAACCAAAATGTAAAAAAATAATAAATAAAAGGTAAAATAGATGCTGGAAAGAATTCATATGCTATTTATGGAAAAGATGTACAATTAACATCAGGATCTGAATTAAATGTTGGAGATAATGGAGTAGGAATATTCTCAACATCAACAACTCTAGCAACACCCTAATATTGATATACAAGCAGGAGCTAAAAATTAATTTAGGTAAAGATGAAGCAGTTGGAGTATTCTTAGGAACAGATGCAGCTACAGGAGTTCAAGCTAATGGAGTTAGAATAAATGATGCTGGAAGTATTATGAATATGGGAGATAATTCATATGGATATGTTCTAAAAAGGAACAGGAACTACTTTTACAAACTCAAGTTCTGGTAGTGTGACTTTAGGAACAAAATCAGTTTACTTATACTCAGATGATACTACTGGAAATATAACAAATAATGTTGCATTAACTTCAAATGGTTCAACTGCAGGGACTACATTAACAAGTGCAACAGGTGGACAAAAACTATGGAATTTACTCAGCAGGAACTGTAGTAAATAATGCAAATATAGACTTTTCTAAAGGAATAGGAAATGTTGGAATTTACAGTATTAAAGGTGGAACTGCAACAAATAATTCTACAATAACTGTAGGAGATTCAAATGCACAAGGAAACCTATATCTTTAGGTATGGCAGCAGGATATGCGAGAACAGATAGTGGAAATATAATAAATAATGGAACAATAAATGTTGTAGGGAAAGATGCTATAGGAATGTATGCATCAGACTCAGGTTCAACTGCAACAAATAATGCAGGACATACAATAAATCTATCTGGTGATGGTTCTATGGTATGTATTTGGATAATGGAGCTATAGGTGTAAATAATGGTACAATAACAACAGTAGGAAATCCAAAAAGGAGCAGTTGGAGAAGTTGAAGAAATGGTGCAGAATTTACTAATAATGGGATAGTTAATATAAGTTCTAAAGATGGATATGCTAAATATGTAAAAGGTGGAATAATTAAAAATTATGGAAGTTTTATTGTAAGTAATGGTGCAACAGAAGATTATGCTGTTGGAGACAAGCTAACAGGGAAGGAATTAATTGTAAATGGAGTAAAAGTTGTTGATATAAATGCTCCTTTAGGAGCAAATAACTGCAACAATAACTATAAATGGAATTCCGCATACACCTGTTATAACAAATATTTCTGGAACGAGAAGTATGTTAACATCTAATGTTGGAATGTATATAGATACTTTGAGAGGAACAAACCCTATAAGTGGTTCATTAGGGATACTTGGTGATTCAGAGATTTGATAGTAGGCTCTGAAGCTGCTCAAACTACTACAAGTAGAGGTATACAAGTTCCAAATAGAATAATAGCTCCATATAATATAGCAATGGCAGCTAATCCATCAATAAGATATTGGAATATTTATTCAGGCTCTTTAACTTGGATAGCAACAGCAACTCTCAATAAAAACAACAGGTTTAATTGAAAAATATGTATTTAGCAAAAATACCATATACAGCTTTTTGCTGGAAATGAAGCAACACCAGTTGCAGTAACAGATACATATAATTTCTTAGATGGATTGGAACAAAGATATGAGGGTTGAAGAGCTTGGAACTAGAGAAAAATAGAGTATTCCAAAAACTAAACTCTATAGGTAAGAATGAAGAAATCTTATTCTATCACAACAGATGAAAATGATGGGTCACAATATGCTAATGTCCAACAAAGAATAGTAGCAACTGGAGATATCTTAGATAAAGAATTCAATTACTTTAAGGAGTGAATGGCAAACTGTATCTAAAGATTCAAATAAAATGAAAAACATTTTGGAGTTAGAGGAGAATACAATACAGATACTGCTGGAGTAATCAATTACACAAATAATGCTTATGGAGTGGCTTATGGTACATGAAAATGAAACAGTTAAACTAGGAGATACATTAGGTTGGTATGCAGGTATAGTCTATAATACATTTAAGTTTTAAAAGATATAGGAAACTCTAAAGAAGAACAACTACAAGGAAAAAGTTGGATTATTCAAGTCAGTACCATTTGATGAAAATAATAGCTTGAATTGGACAATATCTGGAGATATCTTCGCAGGATACAATAAGATGCACAGAAGATTCTTAGTTGTAGATGAAGTATTTAATGCAAAAAGGTAGATATCATACTTATGGTCTAGGGTTTAAAGAATGAAATATCAAAAGAATTTAGATTGAGTGAATCATTTACATTAAAACCATATGTAGCTCTAGGTTTAGAATATGGAAGAGTATCTAAGATAAAAGAAAAGTCAGGAGAAATTAAACTAGATATTAAATCAAATGATTATTTCTCAGTAAGACCAGAAATTGAGCTTGAATTAGGATTCAAACATTATTTTCGATAGAAAGACAGTAAAAGTAGGAGTAACAGTGGCCTATGAAAATGAACTTGGAAGAGTAGCTAATGGTAAAAATCAAGCTAGAGTATCAGGAACTGAAGCTGATTATTTCAATATCAGAGGTGAAAAGGACGACAGAACAGGAAATGTTAAAACAGATCTTAATATTGGAGTAGATAACCAAAGAGTAGGAGTAACAGCTAATGTAGGTTATGATACTAAAGGAAATAATGTAAGAGCTGGAGTAGGACTAAGAGTTATATCTCAAAAATAGAATTAAGAGAATTTTTGAGAATAAAAACTTAAGAATTCTCTTTTTATTAAATAGTGCAAGAACACTCGTGACTCTAGCACTGTAGGGTGTTAGTCATGAGACTATGTACTGTAGGGTATGAACTGCACGAAGATTTTAGTAAGCATATAGGGAAACTTGTATGTAGACACGGAGCAAAAACCGTGCAACAAAGAAAACTGAATTGCTGGGAACTCTTAAAGCTAGTATAACCACAACATAATCTACCCCTAACAGGTTAAGGAGATGGAGTAAGTGTGATGGTGGCGAAAAGCAGAAAAATATACTAGATGATGCAAGGTTAAATCCTAAACATTATGATAATAGACAATCAGCAGCCAAGCCTGAAAAGGAAAGTTCAACGACTACCCCTCGTGAGGGGAGTACAATACAAGCGATTGGTATTGGAAGTGGTTTCGCCCTAAGGTGTTGAGATACACTATGGATAAGATATAGTCTGTGCTTGTTAGAGATAACAAGAAGTTCATAAGATATAAAAGTCTTGAGAACTGTACAAAGGTAGCGTACTTATGATGAACGACACTTCCCACTGTTGTGGGGTTTTAAAACTTTTAAAAATATTTAAAAAAATAAATAAAAACATTACTTTTAATGGATAAAATGTAGAATATATGGTATAATATCTCTGATGAAAAGGAGGTGATTATATATGTATTTAACATTAAAAACAATAAGTAAAACATCTTAGCAAAAAGAGTTTAGAAATTTAAAATATTTGTGCCATATAGCTAAGAATTTAAAAGAATCAAGCTATATATAATGTTAGACAACACTATTTTTAAAAATAAAAAGTATTTAAGCTTTATAATGAAAACTATAAAATGCTTTAAAAAAATAGTGAGAACTACAAGAAATTAAATTTAATATGGCTCAACAAATTTTTAAAAAGAAGTAGATGAAAGTTTTCAAATCATTCTTTGCACTTTTAAAACTTGCTAAGAATGGTCAATATAATGGTAAAATAAAATTACCTAATTATCTTGATAAAGATGGTTTTACAACTCTTGTTATAGGTTTTGTTAGATTAAAAAGATGATATGCTGATAGTTCCTTTATTCAAATTCATTTAGAAAGGCACATAAGGAAATCGCAATAAAGCTACCACCAGTATTAAAAAGACAAGAAGATAAAAAGAAATTAGAATAATACCAAAACAATATTCTAGGTACTTTGAAATCTCATATATTTATGAGGTAGAAGAAGTTCAAAGGAATTAAATAAAGAAAATGTACTAGGAATTGATTTAGGTATAAACAATCTTTGCACTTGTGTTACAAAATACTGAGCTTCATTCATAATAGATGGAGAAAAATTAAAAATCATCAAATCAATACTATAACAAGATAAATGCAAAAATTACAAAGTATAAAAAGATAAGCAAAAGATTGAGCGAACAACATTAAGACAAAAGAGAATAACTAGAAAGAGAAATAATCGTATAAATGATTATCTTTCAAAAAGCAGCAAGAACAATTGTAAATTATTGTCTTAATAATGATATAGGAAAAATTAGTTCTAGGATATAATGAAGATTTTCAAAAGAAATTCAAATATAGGAAGTATAAATAATCAGAACTTTTGTAAATATACCATATGGAAAATTAAGAGATAAATTAATATATCTATGTAAACTATATGGAATAGAATTTAAACTACAAGAAGAGAGTTATACATCAAAAAGCAAGTTTCTTTGATGGAGATGAAATTCCAATATATGATAAAGAAAATCTACAAGAATATGTATTCAGTGGAAAAAGAATAAAAAGAGGACTATATCAAACAAGTACAGGTAAACTCATAAATGCAGATTGTAATGGAGCATTAAATATTCTAAGAAAAAGTAAAGTTGTGGACTTAAGTGTCCTATAATAGAGGTGAGCTGAACACACCTAAAAAGAATAAGGGTAGTGTAAAGCTATCAAACTTTAGAAAAATTTTTAAATATTTTTAAAGATTTTTGGAACTCTCATGACACTTGACTAAGCTCCTTAACTTGTTAAGAGAGATAATGCCAGTCGTGGGAGGTTCAGGAAAAGAGGATTAACTCTATAAAATAGGAGTTAATCCTTTTGATTTTTAATAGCCATTTTTAGTCAAAAAGTATTAATATCATTGACAAAAGTGTTTAATAAAATATAATTATAATATAGGTATAACAAAATCATCTATACTCAAATTGATTAAGAAACAAATTTATTACATTATAAAGAAATTTAAATTATCTAATTTCAAAAATTTATAGGGAGGATAAAAATGGGAAATAGTAATTTAGAAAAAGACGGAAAAACTCTACGATCACTTGCAAAGAGATATGAAAATGTAAAAGTATTCAGTTGGACTTGCTAGTACTGATGAAGGGAACAAGTGCATTTTCTGATGACTAATATGATACAAGAGGTAGAAAGACAGATATTGTAACAGATATCATGAAAAAGTTGAGCTAAAGGAAACAAAGAAAAAGCACTCAGACAACATGAAAGCTTTGCAAGTATGCAATTTGGAGCTAATGATATGTATAGCAATCTTTTACTAGCTCGAAAACTAAAGTAGGAAAGACTTCAATTGTAAAAAGTGAAAAACTATTTTAGTAGCTAGTGCAGATAATAGTGCAAGTTACCTATGTTTGCTAAACTTTTATCAGAGATATAGAAGAAAGTACAGAAAATAGAACAGAAACTTTTAAGTGCTATATCAACAAAGAAAAATATACCAAGTGAAACACCAACACCAACAATAGAAGAAATAAAAGCAGGCAAAAGAAAATTTAAAAATTCAGTTGAAAATTTACAAAATAAAATAGATGCAGCAAGAAGAGAAAAATAATAAAGAAATAAATGGGCTAAGATTAGAATTAATTCAATTGATGGAACAAGGAAAACCATGTAGTGAAATCACCTTGGTCATCATGGCAATTTGAGCAAATTATTTCTATGAAAATTGGGGATCTTCATATAAAGGAAGAGGAGATAAGAAAGAAAAATATCCATTTGAAGGTGTATATACAAGAAGTGATGACTTATTTTTAAGAAATGTATCTCCTGGACAGTGAGCTATATGGAAAATATATAAAGACTCACTAAAGATGATGCACAAACTCAGCATTGTCATCTACTTTACTTGCAAGAGGAAGAAGTACATCTTATGGTTTGGCAAGCAATAATGGTGCTCAAGAACCAATAACTACAATAGAATTAGGAGCTCTGTAAACCAAAAATATAAGTAAATCACCAATAACAGTATTGGCTCCAGTAATTTCTGTAGCTGCTGTTACTCCTTTGCTTACACCTGAGCCACCTGATGCACCAACACCACCAGTAATAAAAATACCTGTATTTAATCCAGTGACTTGACGATAGATTCTAAGTTTACCAACACCACCTACTTTTAATATTAAATTAGGTTCGTTTTGTAATTATATGACACCAAACTGTGAATCAGCACCTAGTCCAAGTCATACAACTCCAACAAATGGAGGAAAACATTCTGGAACTTCTATTCATTTGATCATAATCAGGATATAACTATAAAAGCTGATGATTTGACAGGAGAATCCTGGAGTAAGATATGCTTGGACAAGTTATGATTCAGCTCTTTTAAAAGTATACTTTTGATTATGGTTTAAAATCACTTACTCAAACAAATTGGGTGCCAGAAAAACAGCAACAGTGGATACAAATTCTAACCATCGACTCAATAAGAGGTGAATTCAACCAGATCCTTCTGTTAATGGTCACACATACAGGAATGTTTTTAACAGGTGGTTCAAGAGTGCTACCTTAGATAATGCAAGAAATGCAACAATAGCAAATAATAAAACGATAAGTATGATGGGAATTTTTAGTTATAGGTTAGTGAAGTTCAAAGTGATGAAATCTTAATCGGGAATATTGAGGTACTTATATAATAATGGAAAAGAAGTTTAGTGAATTTAGAAAAATGGAGTTCTTACTGATGCAATAGAAAAAGTGATCAAACTACTGATACAAGATTAAATTTTTATTAAAAAGTAAAACAAATATATTCAAATGGTACAGGAATTCATGGACATAATCCTAATAGTAATGGAGCTGGTACAGTAGAAAATACAACTTTAACTCTTTACCAACATTTGCTGGTGGAGGAACATTAGGTATATAAGAGATCCGGATATTGGTTATAAAAGATGAAAATGGAAATTTTGTATATAAAAACATGGAGGTTATACAGGATATAAGGTAGGTTTAATTTTAACTTATGAAAAGTGACAATGTAGCTAATGATAGCTATGATTTAATAAATAAAGGAACTATTAATTTTCAGGTAGAAACTCTATTGGAATTCAAATTTATGCACCTGGAATTGATGGAACTAAAATAAATGCTCCGGAAGTAAATGTTAAAAATGAAGGTGCTAACTCAAAAATTATATTAGGAGGAGTTGTAGTTATGCTTTAAAATTATCTTCAAGAGTTAATAAAAATTCAACTGTTGAAAATGAAGGAACCATAGAAATAACAGGAGATAATACAGCTACTTAGAAACAAGATAACAATCCAACAACTTCTAGAACTCTATTTATACGATGCTGATGGAACTTCTTTCATCAGGTATAGCTGTACTGGAAGATAAAACTTTGACAAATGATTCTTCAATATAGGGGCGTATACTGGAAAAAGTTAAAAATAAAGGTACAATAACTGTTTCAGGTGGAGCTGGTAACACTGGAATGGTCTTAAAAGTTAGAGATAACGATGACATTACCAATGTTACAGGCGGAGTAATTTCTGTTTCAGGAAGTAAAAATATTGGTATGAGAGTAGATTTAGGAAAAGTCATAACTGATAATGCAGCTGGAGATTCTCCGAAAGCTATAAATAATGGAAAAATTATTGTAGGTAATGGAGAACAAAATATTGGTATAGTTGCTAATAATTCTGAAACTTCAGGTATAAAAGCTATAGCAACAAACAATGGAACTATAGAATTTGTTGGAGCTGCCTATAAAAGCAATAGGACTATTTGCACAAGATGGTGCAGAAATTGTAAATAATGCAACAGGAAAGATTACAGATCCAACTACAGGAGGACTTAATGAAACATTAGGTATGGTAATACAAGGAAAAAGTAGCTCCTAAAAATGTTCCTTCAAGTGGTATAAATAATGGAGAAATAGATTTAACTGAACCAAAGTTACAGGTATATATAACCAAGGTACATTTACTATGGAAAAATGGAGCAACAGGAACAGCAAAAGTAACTACTTCTGAATTGACTCTATTAGTTTATATGCAAAAGGAAACACAACAACAACAAATATTAATTCAGGAAAGATAATAGGTAAAGATGGAGCATTAACTATGTTTGCTGATGACAAAGCAACTGTAAATTTAGGTACTACTCAAGTACACCTGAATTAGAATCACATGGTAGGGAAGCCTATTATTCTATAACTATACTAAGAGTAGTTCAGAGACTTTATACAGCTGATGGAATATTTAAAGCTTTAATAATCCTAATGTTAAGGCAACATTAACTACTGAGCAACAGCATTTACTTTAAAGATACTGACACCAGCTGCAGCAGGAGTAGTAACTAACTCGACTGCTGATAAACTAAATGCTATGTTTGCTGGTTCAGGTACAAATAAAATAAAATTAAAAATTAAGTGATAAGGATTCAACTTTATTTGTTTTAGATAATACAACTCCCAATGTAAATCCAATAAAGATATCTGAAGTTGGTGCAAATACAGCTACAGTTTTTAGGAAATTTTGTAGAAATAGAGTAAAGCTTCATCGCAAAACTATAAGGCATATAAGGCAACAAAGGCAACTTTTAAGTATTGATGAAGATGTTGATTTGGATAATCATAGTGGAAGTGCAATCAGCAAATATTATAGAGTGGACTTCTTAAACTCAGCTGTTACAGTTGAAACAGGTAAAAAGATGGTAGGAACTGATGCAGCACATATTACAGAAGTTATTGCTCAAGCTATTATGCAGATGCAAAAAGACTATAACCATGTAAAAAGTTACAAATAATGGTACTATAGAGTTCTCTAAAAGAAATGGAACTGGAATAGCTGTAGACTATGGGACAAGCTATAAATAATGGAGTAATTAAATTGATGCAGCCAATGTAGCACCATCATCTACTCCAGAACAAAAGGAGAAAAATAGTATAGGTCTATTTGGAGCATCTGGCTCAAAAATTAACAAATAGCTCAACAGGAGAAATTTATCTTGGAACTAGAGGTGTTGGAATTTGGGGGAACTAATGAACTTAAAACATCTGTAGGGACTTGGGGTAAAAACATAGATATTACAAATGCAGGTAAAATTATTGGACTTTGCTAATAAAGATAGTATTTGGTATTTATGCTGATAATGACACAACATCTTTGCAACTGCAACATCAAATATAGTACATTCTGGAGAAATAGATTTATCTCAAAATAAAGAGAGCGTAGGAATCTATATGAAGAATGGAGACCTAACTCAACTGGAAATATATCTATAAATGAAGGAAGTGTTGGTATAGATGCTACAAACTCAGATGTAACAATAAATGGTGGTACTTATACAGTAGGAAAAGAATCAGTTGGATTTAAATTAACAAACTTACCAGTAACTAAGAAAATTCTTAGGAAACTCAGGAAATATTTGCTATAACTGGTGAAGATTCAGTTGCTTATTTACTAAATAATTCAATTTTAACATCAGGAACTAATTTTAAAGATGATTTAACTTTGAATTCAACAAAAGGCTATACATATATTAATACAAATGCTAGTACATTGAATTATGAAAATATTAAGACTATAGCTAATGATGATTCAATGTTTATAAATGCAGGAAATAACTCTACAATTAATTTATTGTCAGGAACTAATATTAGTTCAACAAATAAGGCAATAACAGGAGTTTATTCAACAAGAAGTACTGTAAAAATGAAGGAACTATAGCATTGACAGGAGATAAATCATCTGCTCTATATGCTGAGGGAAGTACAGTATCAAATGAAAGTACTGGAAAAATAACTGTAGCTAAAGATGGTTCAGGAATCTATGTTAAAGCTTTTAACAACAGCACCAGTTGCTCTAGGTTCAGGAACTAACTATGGTGAAATAAATATAGGTGAAGCTTCAGTTGGAATACGTGCAGAAGATGCAACAATAATAAATGAAACTACTGGTAAAATTCTAAGTACAGCTAAAAAGTGCTACAGGAATGTCACAAAGTGGTGGAAGTCAAAAATATTGTAAATAAAGGAACTATAACATTGACAGGAGATAAATCAACAGCTTTACACTCTGAAGGAATAACAACTGCAGGACATAAAGTTATTAACATAGGAGATATAACTGTTGGAGATTCTTCTAATGAATTGAGTCCAAGTGTAGGAATCTACTCAGCAAATGGAACAACTAGTACAGTTGAAAGTTCTGGAAAGGTTGTTGCTGGAAATAAATCAACAGCAATCTATGCTGGAAATATTGACTTAATCGGAAATTCTGAAACAACAACTGGAAATGGTGGAATAGGACTATATTCTAAGGAAGGAAGAGTAAATATATCTGCAAACTCAAAAATAACAGTTGGAGTACATTAGGAAGTGGAAAAGAAGGAGTAGGAGTATATTTAGCTGGAAATAACCAAATTCTTAATAGTGATACTGATGACTTAACTATTGGACATGGCTCATTTGGATATGTAATGACAGGGCAAGGTAATACTGTAAGAACAGGTATGCCAGGAACAGTAGGAGAAGTAAGTCTATCTAAAGATTCAGTATTTATCTATTCAGGAGATAAGACAGGAACCATAAGAAACTATACTAATATAAAATCAACTGGAGATGAAAAACTATGGTATCTACTGCATAGGTGCTGTTGAAAATCGTGGAAATATTGATTTTAGCCAAGGTATAGGAAATGTAGGAGCATATAGCTATGTAGAAGGAGCGACTACAACTCCTAATGCTATAAAGAACTATGGAACAATAAAAGTATCTAAGACAGATATAAGTGATCCAGACAATAGAAAATATGGTATAGGAATGGCTGCAGGATTCACAGAAGAAGTTCCAGCAGGATCAGGAAATTTTGTTACAAGAGGATTAGGAAATATAGAAAACTATGGAACTATTCAAGTTACAACTCCTGATAGTATAGGAATGTATGCAACAGGAAGAGGTTCAAGAATATACAATAATGGTAGAATAGAATTAAGTGGTGCAAAGAGAAATATAGGTATGTTTGCTGAACATGGAGCAGAACTAATTAATGATGTGAATGGAGTAATTACAACAGTAGGAACTGGAAATGTAGGGCAAATAGCTATAGCTGTAACAAAAGGTGCTACTTTAGAAAACAAAGGAACTATTCATATAGATGCATCTAAAGGTTATGGTCTTTTTCTTAGCAGGAGCAATAGTTAAAAACTATGGTGAAGCTAGAAATAACTGTTGATAATGGTGCAATCAGAAATAAAAAGAAGTAACAGCAGCTGATACATCAAAAAGAAATGAAAGATACACAAGGAAATATGAATAAAATAAGAATCCACTCTCCAGCAGGTGCAGCAGAAGCTAAAAATAATAGCTAATGGAGTAGTACAAACTCCAACTGTTGTTCATGTACAAAGCAATACCTAATAGAAAACCTAACGATATACCAACTTCATCACTAGGGTATGTATGTGGATACATCAGGAATAAACTATACAAGACCTATAACTAATATTGGAGCTTTAAGTAATCTTGCTGAGTCAGATTTAATTATAGGAACTGAAGCAACAAAATATACAAACATCTAAGTATATTCAATTAGGTCAAGATATAATTGAACCATACAATGATATGATAAGAACATCAGAATAGAAAAATGGAATATCTATTCAGGTTCATTAACTTGGATGGCTTCAATAACTCAATTACCTGACTTTACAATAAGAAATGCTTTACTTGGCTAAGATACCATACACTGTTTTTGCTGGAAATCAAGCATCACCAGTTGCAGTATCAGATACATATAACTTCTTAGGATGGATTGGAACAAAGATATGGAGTTGAAGAAATAGGAACTAGAGAAAACTAAAGTTTTCCAAAAATTGAACTCATAGGAAACAATGAAGAAATTTTATTCCATCAAGCAACAGATGAAAATGATGGGACACCAATATGCTAATGTTCAACAAAGAATAGTAGCAACTGGAGATATCTTAGATAAAGAATTTAACTATTTAAGAAATGAATGGTCTAATCCAAGTAAAAGATTCTAATAAGATAAAAACTTTTTGAACTAATGGAGAATATAAAACAAGTACAGCAGGAGTAATTGACTATAAGAATAATGCTTATGGAGTAGCTTATGTTCATGAAGATGAAACTGTAAGACTTGGAGAAACAACAGGTTGGTATGCAGGTATAGTTCATAATAGATTTAGATTTAAAGATATAGGAAATTCAAGAGAAGAAAATGTACAAGCAAATTTGGATTATTTAAGTCAGTACCATTTGACTATAATAATAGCTTGAATTGGACAATATCTGGAGATATCTTTGCAGGATACAATAAGATGCATAGAAAAATTTTAGTTGTAGATGAAGTATTTAATGCAAAAAGGTAGATATCATACTTACGGAGTAGGGTCTAAAGAATGAAATATCAAAAGAATTTAGATTGAGTGAATCATTCACATTCAAAACCATATGCAGCTCTAGGTTTAGAATATGGAAGAGTGTCTAAGATAAGAGAAAAATCTGGAGAAATAAAACTAGATGTTAAATCAAATGACTATTTCTCAGTAAAACCAGAAATTGGAGCTGAACTAGGATTCAAAACATTATTTCGATAGAAAAGACAGTAAAGAGTAGGGGTAACAGTGGCCTATGAAAATGAACTTGGTAGAGTAGCTAATGGTAAAAACTCAAGCTAAAGTAGCTGGAACAGAAGCTGATTACTTCAATATCAGAGGTGAAAAAGGACGATAGAGCAGGAAAATGTTAAGACAGATCTTAATATCGGATGGGATAACCAAAGAGTAGGAGTAACTGTCAATGTAGGTTATGATACTAAAGGAAATAATGTAAGAGCAGGGAGTAGAACTAAGAGTAATATTCTAATTTTATATTATTTTAAGGAGAAGATTGAAATTTTTCAATCTTCTTTTTAGTTAGAAAACAGTTTTTAATATGGGAATTTCTAGATTTTTATAATTATAATTTTTGATGAAAAAGTATTAATATTATTGACAAAAATAGTATGTAAAAGTTATAATATAGTAAATAAAAATAACATTATCATATCTAAAAATATAAAATAACTTTAGATATAGTGGAATGTTAGCTAAAGGAAATTATGCTTTAAATTTTTAGGGGAATCAAAATGAACAGTAATAATCTAGACACTATGGAGAAAAATCTACGATCAATTGCAAAAAGATATGAGAATGTTAGTACTCAATTGGACTTGCAGTACTAATGAAGGAACAAGTGCATTTTCAGATGATAACTGATGTACAAGAAATAGAGAAACAAAAAGATATTTTTTACAGATATCAAAAAGGAAAAGTCTGAAATTAAAAAGAGAAAAAGTCAGTAAAACAGGGAAAACCAAAAGATAAAAAGCATCTTGGGCAAATATGCACATTTGGTGCTAACGATATGTATAGCAATTATACACCTAAGGCTAAAAGTAGATAAGGCTTCAATTGTAAAAAGTGAGAAAACTGTTTTTATTAGCTAGTGCAGATAATACTAATATTACCTATGTTTGCTAAATCATACAGATATAGAAGAAACTCAGAAGCTAGAACACAAGCGACCTACAATACAGAAATAAATGCAAGCAAAGATAACTTAAGAAACTCAGTCGGAAATTTACAAAATAAAATTAACTGCAGCAAGACAAGAGAATAATAAAGAAATAGAAGGTTTAAAATTAGAATTAACTCAACTTTGGGAACAAGGAGATCAAGTTGTAAAATCATGTGTCATCTTGGCAGTTTGGAGCTAACTATATGTACAATGAATGGTCTAGTGCATATAAAGGAAGAGGAGATAGCAGAAAAAGTATGCTTTGAAGGAATATTCACTGAAAGTTTAAACTCTTTGAAAGAGTTGTTTCACCTTAAGTGAAAAATATGATCAATTAGAGTTTTCACAACAAATACTCAGCTTTAACAAGTTCTAGAAGAGGACTAGCTTCAGGTTATGGATTAACGGTGTAGAAAGAAAAACAAGAACCATTAGTTCAATAGAAATTCAATGCAGCAGTTAAACCTAAGACTGTACAAAAGAACTCCACTGACATTGAGCAAAATTGACATGGGCACCTAATGTGTCTATACAACTCATTGAGCCAGTTGAAACAAGAAATTTAGAGTTACCTCACCCTAATACACCTAGTAAAGTGGTTGTTATTGCAAAACCCTAATGCAGAACCATTTACAGTGATTTTATTTTTGATAGTAGATGGCTCAGAGAGCTTAAAGATGATATTTCTATTTATTCAGGGATAGATCCTGCTCTTTAATAGGGAATATAGATAATAGAAATCTTACTCCTGCAGCAATGACAGGTTCGTAGGTAATGGCAGAGCATTTTGAAGGAACACGTATAGTAAATGAAAATAATAGATATACTAATGCTTACGCTAGATAATCAAACTAATGTGAGTAAAATTGAAAATGATACTTTTCTATTTAAGAGGACATTATCCTGCCAGATACCTATGATGACAATAATACTAGAGCACACTAGGAATATCTAGATAATGCTCAAAAGAGTATATAATGATGGGCATGGACATGGTATTCCAGATGAAAGGTGTTGTTGGAGACATATTGGGAGATTTAAATATTAAAAATATAGTATTTAACTCTATGGAAGAGCAGGACAGTAACTCAATGAAACTTGGAGACATGGGATACTAGATTTTGATAATGTAACTGTAAATATGTATAATAGTGATAATATGGATTCTATAATATGCCAGTTGCTAGATATACATATAAATATAGGAAAAATGTTGGTGGTATTGGAAGAGAATGGCGTGTTTTAGCTGGAGGATTTTCTGGAAAAGCTAATGTAAATGTGTATGGAAGAAATAACTCTGTTTATCTAACAACAGGATTATACATATGAAACATTGGCAAAATGAAGGTCTTATCCAATCAGATGGAGCTTCAAAATATAGTATATTCAAGTTTTTCTATGCTCCAACTTTATCGAAAACTTGTATCTGGCAGGAGCAGGATATCTTCATAATACAAATATGATAATATCAAATGTTAAACTATATGGAGATGAAAATATAGGATGTACTTTGGTAGTAGAATCGAAAGGAGATAGCTCAAAGTGCATATGGAAGCTGCCAGATGAAATAGAAAGTCTATATGGATATAACAATAAGGTCAGCACATATAGGACTATAATCAAGGTGAAATAGATTTTTGCAAGATGGAGAAAAATTAACAATAGATAATCGAAATAAACAAAACAGCTGAAGGAGTAAATAATACAGGTCTATACTAATGAAACAGTTGATGGTGCAGAATTTTCTGAGCGGTCAAAGAGTTGGAATAGCAAGAGGGATGTACTGGAAGTCTCACACCAACTGCAGCTGAAATAAGTGCTCATAGTACTGATCCTACTTGGGACAGATGGTTTTGGCATAATGGAATAGTGCAACACAGCAAATAGAAATAAATAAGACAGGCTATGGTGCTGGTTTTTGTTACTGCAACGTAAATGATTTTTCAAAAGATCCTATCACATAACTCAGAAGTTGCTAAACTGGATAATTTGGAAATATCTAAAAATGAATTATGGTTTTGGCAAAACAAGGAACTGTAATTGATGTAGGTAAAAACACTCTCAACTACTCATATTACTGAGTAAGTTCAGATCATTACTGATGGTATCAATGAGTAGCTAATACTTGAAGCAGATGCTTCAACTGAACTATAGTAGCTTATGTGCAGAAGGAACTTTGGGATCACTAAAATCACTAGATATGGAAGCAAGATGCAGAATAGCTCAAAATGATGCGATGCAGCAGCTGTAACATATGGAGCAGCTAGAAAAGCCTTTGACAGACATCATAGCTACAACAGCTGCTAAACTACAAGGTCTAGGTTCTGAAAACAAATATTAATCCAATCGTAGTGCTAGCTTCAAAAGAAGGTATGTATATGAGGAGATAACCACGTATAGCATGCAATGGGGAACAACAGATAGGTAACTATGGTTCGATAATTGCCTATGCTATAGGGACAAGTTACTGTAAATGGTGCAGTAAAAGCTGAAGAGCATACAGTTTCTGAAGCTAATAAATTTAAAAGAATATAGAGCTGCAGAAGCAGGTGGAAAGTCTGAACTAAAAGGGGCAGTTACTATAAATGGAATAGGAGCCTTTTGCTAAAGGAGCAGGTTCAGAAAGCTAATATTATCTGTCAACAAACAATGATGTAACTAAAATGCTGGAACTGTTGGAGGAATGGTTTGCAACAGATAATGGATATGCTAGAGTTAAATGGTGGAACTATCATGCAATAGATAATTCTAGACTTTTCTATGCAGATGCAACAGGAAAATAGATTTTACAAGAACTACAAATATAAATGTTTCAAAAGGAATAGTACTTCCACATGAAGAAAGTAATCTAGCTTATAATAGTAAAGTTTCAACAGCAACAGGAGTGACTCCTACAAAATATAATGGTATGAAAATGTAACAACAAATCTTTTAAGATGATGTTGTTTTTGAAGAACAGTTGACAACCATCACTCTGAAACTTGGACTGAGTGAGCAAATTTTGAAACTAATATTAAGAATATAATGAAGTATTCTGCTTTTAAACAAAAATGGACATACATATAAAGGTATACTATACTAATGGAAAATTTAAAATTGCAACAAATGTAATCTTGATGATACAACAGATATTTTCTAATGGTATAGTTATGGGAAATGAAAAAGTTACAATTGATAATGGAATTTCTATTACATCTAATGCAGGAAAAAGGTTTGTACAAGCTGCCTTAAAAATACTGTGATAATAGTAAAGACGGCATATATCAACAATGGAACTGCAGAATATAACAGAGCAAATAGTCTTGAAGCATTGCTCTTAAAGTTGACCATGGAACTATTGAGAATAATGGACTGATTATAATGACTGATGGAATAGGTCTATATGGAAGCAGTGGAAGCTAAAATTTCTAAACAATGCAAATGGAAAAATTTATATAAGTTCTCCAAGTCAAATGGAATAGGGATAGCAGGCTTCTTACAGGAACCAGTGCTCAAGAATATGGAACAGATAAACTGACTGCGTAATCTAATAGCAAACTGGTGGATGAAATCTACCCAGCTACTATGAAAAACAATAGATATTACTAATAATGGAGAAATTGAAATTTCTGCGAAAAGCTGCAGGAATCTATGCAGATAATACTACAAGTAAAATAGCAGAAGAAATAGCAGGTTTGATAATCATGTTACAAAAAGAAAATGCAGTAGTTAACAACAATGCTACTTTAAGCTTTTGGATGATGACAGTGAGGAATTTAAGGCTAAAAGCAACTAGTTAATTTAAGTGAAACTGGAAAGAGATATTTCTGTTGGTACAAAAAGGTATAGGAGTATATGCAGAAGAGTTCTAGTGTAAATCTTTTAACAGACTATGGTTTCCAAACAAAAGATAAAGGTGTAGGAATCTATGCTGAAAATTCCAGAAACATCGACTGAACTATGAATGTAAGATATACAGGAGCTGCACAACAGAAGCAGGGAACAGGAGCATATTTTTAAAGGAACAGGTTCTAATTCTCTAACTAATAAATTAGATATAAATGTAGACAATATTTCATACTACAAAAAGGTATGATAGGAATTTATGCAAAAGATGCTAATTTCACAAATGAAGGAGATATCCAGCAATAAATACAGATACTTTTAGGATTTGGTATAACTGCTATTAATAACTTGTACCTAATACTAAAGTAATAAATAAGGAGTAATATAACTTTAGGAGACTCTTTCAATCCAAGAGAACCAAATATTGAATGTACACTGTGATTCCTCAGGAATTACCATATTTTAGAAAATAAAGGAAATATTAAATGTTGGTAAAAATGAATAGGAATTTATGGAAAGAATTTCTAATGGAGATTCTGCAACTTTACCAAACAGCTACAACAGAAGTTGGAGAAAATGGCAGGAGTTTATACACGAAAAGTGGAAATGGAACCTTGAATCAGGAAGTATAAAAAGCTGGTAAAGATGGAGTTGGAGAAGTGTTGTAGGAAATGGAGGAACTATAACAGCAGCAAACACATTTAATATGACTCTTGGAGATGGTTCAGCGATGCTGATAAAGGAGCTTTTTGGTTTTGTTAATGTAGGATCAAATAATAAGATTTACAGTGATATATCAAATGTTACTTTACAAAATCAACTCAATATATATCTACTCACAAAGATACAAGTGGAACTTCAGTCAATCCACAAATTACTAATAACACTAATATCACTGCTACTGGAAAGAACAACTATGGAATCTATTCAGCAGGTTATGTTGTTAATAATGGAAATCATGAATCTAGTCAGCAGGGTCTGGAACATGTAGGAGCATAGTGTAAATGGTGGAACTATAGAAACATATAAGTGAGCAATCACCGTAGGTGCTCTGTTCTGTAAATGATGAATATGGAATAGCTATGGCAGCAGGTTATACTTGGACAAAGAAAGATTACTAAAACCTGTTTCTCAAAGACCTGTCCAAACTACTGGAAATATAGTTAATAGAGGAACTATTAATGTAAATGACAATACAGTCTAGGGAATGCGTAGTGGAAATGGCTCACTGCTAAAAACTATGGAACTATCAACTTAAATGCACACACAACAGGAATGTATCTATCAGATAAAGCAGTTGGTCATAACTATGGGAACAATAACGAATGCTGCAGGAGTGAAAGATGTTACAGGAGTTGTTGTAGAAAATGGAGCTAAATTTGTAAATGAAGCTACAGGTAGGTAAGTTTAAATGCTACTAATGCTCTAGGTATTTTAAGAACTCAAAAGATGAAGGTGAAACTTTAGGAATTATTGAAAACTATGGAACTTTTTAATATCCAGTGAGATGGTTCAGAGGCAGAAAAAGTTTTCGAATCTAAAGATTTACAAGAGTTTAGGAAAAGGTAAGGACAAAATTTCTAGATGCACCAGCAGGAGCAACAAACAGGAACTATTAAACTTAATGATAATTCAAAGTCCAGAAATTGCAGAAACAAAGAAACTGGAACTAGAAGAAACACAAGTATCTCACGATAGGTATGTATATAAAATACATCAGAGCTAAAACTTACAAAACCTATAACAGGTCTAAGTGAATTAAGTCAATATAAGAAAAGCTGATTTAATTATAGGAGCTGAAGCTGCTCAGCACAACAGCTAACATATCCAAGTTGTAATACTATATTAAAACCATATAATGACACACATCCTAAATAATCCACAACAAATAAATGGACTATTTATTCAGGTTCATTGACATGATGGCTAATATAGACAAAAACCAAGTCACTGGAACTATAGAAAATGCTTATCTAGTTAAGATACCTTATCCTGTATTTGCAAAAGTATAAAATACTTATAACTTCTACAGATGGATTTGGAACAAAGATATGGAAAAGAAGGAATAGGAAGTAGAGTAGCAAATTATTCCAAAAATTAAATAGTATAGGAAACAATGAAGAGGTTCTGATTATTCCACATACTTGATGAAAGGATGACATCAATAGTTAATACTCAACAAAAGAATCCAATCAACAGGATCTATCTTAGATAAAGAATTTAATTATCTAAGAAATGAATGGAGTAATCAAGCAAAGATGCAACAAAATTAAGACTTTTGGAACAAGTGGAGAATATAAACAAGTACAGCAGGAGTAATCGATTATACAAACAATGCTTATGGAGTCGCTTATGTACATGAAGATGAAACTGTAAGACTGGAGAATCAACAGGTAAGGCGCAGGTATAGTTCATAATACATTTAAATTCAAAGATATTGGAAACTCTAAAGAAGAACAATCACAAGGAAAAATAGGTATTCTTTAAAGTCAGTTCCATTTGATCATAACAATAGTCTAAATTGACAGTATCAGGAGAAATATGCAGGATACAATAAATGCACAGAAAATTTTAGTTGTAGATGAAGCATTTAATGCAAAAGGTAGATATCACACTTACGTGAGCAGCTGTAAAGAAGGAAATATCAAAAGAATTTAGATTGGAGTGAAGACTTCAGCTAAGACCATATGCTCTGTCAAACTAGAGTACAGAG
>BNJU01001608.1_pt1 | contig 30860 bp, 34 predicted proteins | sample 8539281 | NCBI WGS metagenome assembly BNJU01 (sample SAMD00202456, study PRJDB9452) | human saliva metagenome | isolation source: human saliva | place: Japan
GTCGTCTCCCCATGCGAGCGTAACCTCGTGTCCGCGGCTAAGAAAATGCGCGGGCGATCTGTTGCGCACGCGACCATGGACCGCCCATCCGCGAGCGGGCCAGCATGGGGACGACAAGGATTTTCACGGTTTAAGGCTACGCCCGGAAGCTTGCTCCGTTAGCGCCAAAGGGCTAGGCCCCCTCCAAGAAGCTACAGCTCCAGCCTCATATACACGAGCTCCCTGGTAACCCACAGAAGCGGAATGATAGCCCCGAGGGTTGCGCCCGTATTCCTCGAAACCAGCGCGACGGTACAGAGATACCGCTCGCTCGTTATCCGCCACCACTTCGAGCTCAAGCTGGGTGTAGCCCGCCTGCCGAGCACACTCAATGCTCGCGTCCATTAGCACCCTACCGATCCCCATCCCCCAGTACTCCTTGAGGATGCTGATCCCAAAACGCGCCCGGTGCGCGACCTTGCGCCGACTGCGCACCGCTGAAACTCCTGCACTTCCAACGATCTGCCCATCGATGACAGCAACGAGTTCAACCTCATTGCCGCTGCACTCCGTCTCTTCCAGGGAGCGGGCTTGTTGTTCATCGTCGCTGCTCTGCTCGTCCGGGTAGGACAGCAGGTAGTCGGTCTCCGCATGAGTGCGTTGCGTGGTCTCACGCAGCGCGCGGGCGTCCGAGGCGACGGCGTTCCTCACGAGGAGTTCCACCCCGCCCTCCAGCACCACCGTCTTGGCGTACCTCATTGTCGGTCCCCCTATCCCCTAGGAATTAGCCAAATTATCGTCGATCTGGACAATCCACAAACCCGAACGGGGACTTCCCTGACGTTCGAGCACGCCTTCATCTTTCAGCTGCGCAAGCAAACGCTCAATACTTCGTTTCGAACTTCCGAGGTGCTCCGCGAGTTGAGCAACGGTAGACCGCGAGTTATCACGGAGGAACGCAAGAGCGAGTGCCCGATTCATATCATCCGCGCTCGCGGGCTTCGCATACGGAAGAATCGATTCGCGGATCGCCTCGAGCATGAACTCCACGAAACTCTCGCAGGAACCGATCGCACCTGAGCGCGCCAAGGCCTCGTAATAGTCTGTTTGCCGCCTCCTGATTGCGGACTCAACGGGTAGCCACGCCAGAAGCGGACGCCACCGGGAGAGGAGCAAGGTCTGCCAGAGCCTCCCTCGTCCGGCCATTCCCATCAGAGAAGGGATGGCAAAACTCGAACTCGAAGTGGAAAACGCACGATGCCAAGAGCGGGTGCATGCGTGTTGTGCGCAGCCACTCGAAGAGGCCACCCATGACCTCGGGGACGTAGGCAGCAGGAGTTCCGGCATGGATCAGGGTATCCCCATTGAAGACGCCGACATTGCCGGAGCGAAAGCGCCCTGCGTCGGGGACTAGGCCGTCCATCATCACGCGGTGAGCCCGAAGCAATTCCTCCACCGAATAGGGCTCAAGGCTGGGAATCAGGTCGTAGGCTGCGCGCGCATTCTCTACTTCGAGGATGTCACGCCGGTCACCGAGCACTGGTTTTCCATCAATAATCGCGCTCACCGCATACTTGTCGAGCTTGTTCCTCTCGATAACAAGCGAGGAGTAGATTGTCTGAATCCGCAGCTCCCTACGCAGCGTGGGACTGGTCGACAGAGAAGTTTGAGGCGAGAGGGTACCGACGAGTTCCGCGATCTCCATACAGAGCGCGTCGATTACGTCGCTGCGTTTAAACGATGGTTCGTAAGCCATGAGCCCTCCTATTACCGCCAAATTATACCGTCACTGGCGGTAATCGGGTGGCGCTTAAGGGCAATCACACCAGGTTCATGTACACGTGGCTGAAACAGCGTTAGCCTATCACCGACGTGGAACTAGACTGTTGTCAACCCTCGTCTTTTTGGGGAAAGGAATGCTTATGTGGCCCAGTCGGAAGCTCGAGCTGTTAACCCCACTGATTGCGGGGCTGTGCGAAGAGCGCGGTATCCCGGTGCCCGCGCCGACCGGGGTCGATGAGATGTGGGCGCAGTTCCGCGCGTTGGTCAATACGCGCCCGCCCATGCCCACCTCGCCGCAGTGGCTGGCTTTGCAGGATCAGTTCCTTAGTGAGTTGATTGCCGGGGATGGCGTTGTTTCCATTGACGAGGCCGAGGTCGCGCCCCTGCACTCGAGCATTCGCCTGTGGCGCGGTGACATTACGAGGCTCGCGGCGGATGCGATCGTCAACGCGGCGAACTCGAAGATGCTGGGGTGCTGGGAGCCCGGGCATGCGTGTATTGATAACGCGATTCATACGTTTGCGGGCGTTCAGCTGCGCTTGGAGTGCGCACAGCTCATGGAGGAGCAGGGCCACGAGGAGCCGACGGGTAGGGCGAAGATTACGGGTGCATACAACTTGCCTTCGCAGCGCGTGATTCATACGGTCGGGCCGATTGTGCCCGCCGGCGAGGACGCTGACATGCATCGTTTCGAGCTGATGAGCTCGTACCTGAATTGCCTGGATTTGGCGCAGGAGAGCGGTATGGGCTCGCTTGCCTTCTGTTGCATTTCGACGGGCGTTTTTGGCTACCCGAAGCAGGCCGCTGCCGAGGTTGCGGTGGATGTTGTTAATCAATGGCTAACGGCGACTCAGTCCCCCATGGTCGTTGTGTTTGATGTGTTCTCTGATGAGGACGAGGCGATTTATCGAAGGCTTTTGGGGTTCTAGGGTTGTGGGGCTGTAGGCGCTTCTGAGCTATACGGTTTCCGCTGTTGCAGGCACTTTGAAGGGCGGGCAAGCGTGGATAAGAAGGCTGTTCAGATTCTGAATCGTTTGATGGATTATCGGAAGAAGCATTCGGTGAGTGCTGAGGAGCTTGCTTATGCCCGGAAGATGGGGGTGGTTGTTGAGGATCGCCCGATTACTCTCGATCAGGCGCTTGGTGTCCTGGAGCGATGCTTTGAGGCTGTGTCTTTAGAGGATGCGGCGCAAGCGTTCTTATATAGTTTGTCCTCGCGCGATGTGGATTACCGCTATATTTTGGCGTCCTATGTGTATGCCCGCAGTTGGTTTTCTTTTGATCGAGGCCGGACTCAGGAGGTTCCGCAGAAGCTGACGGGCACCTTCTTTAACTGGGTGAAACACAGGGGGCGGCGGCATTTGGGGAACGATCGGGAAGCCCATCTTTTTCTTAGAGCAGTTCGCGTCAATGGAGCGGCGGGTTGCGAGCGATGCTGATGCGGGGATACTGGGGTCGATCTTGGAGCTGGCTGATTCCATGGAGGACAAGGCCAGTGGCATAGTCTTGGCGACCGCGATCCGTACCGCGAAGTTGCTTCCCTGCAACCAGGCCGAGGCCGTTGGAATCGTTGAAACTCTGGGAATCTGTGGGATTCTCGAGGCGCCCGGGCACCCCGGTTTTCTGCACTCATTCACTCCCCCACTGGAACGCGACACCGGCGACCTCCGGCAAAGTCTGTCGTACCCCTTGAACTGGTGGCACGGGAATGATGGCGTGAATTGGGAGAATGCGGCGGAGGTGTTTGTACCGCTACGTCGAGATTAGATAAGTTTCCCTTTATTTTTCAAAACGAACACACGTTAAAATAGGAGTTTGCATGGAGATACCGGAGCATTAACGGATAGAATTCGGCGACGCTTAGATCTCCTACGAAGCAGAGGAAGCAGGTAGCGCAATGACGCCAGTAATCACGAGAGTGCAGATTCGAGGATATCGAAAGTTTCAGGACTTTACGTTTGAGCCGGAGGTGGGAACCAACATTATTGTCGGCGGAAATGAGGCGGGTAAATCAACGCTCTTGGAAGCAATGACGTTAGCTTTAGCAGGGCGAGTCAACGGTGTCCATGCGGCAGAGTACCTGAACCCTTATTGGTTTAACCACACCATGGTTCACGACTTCTTTGAGAAACCACCCAATGAACGCAGTCACCGCGATGCACCAACGTTTCGCATTGACGTCTACCTGGATGTGGGAAAGCGGTGAGCTGGAAAAACTCCGAGGCGTTAATAATATGGCGAACGCAGACTCGGTAGGTCTGTCCATCTGGGCACATCCTGACCCGGAGTACATGCAGGAGCTAGATGATTACTTCCAGCAAGATGACTGTCCTGAAGTTCTCCCAGTCGAGTATTACATGGTTGAATGGCTGAGCTTTGGTGGACACCCAGTGCTGCGACGCCCCAAGGAACTCGGCATCTCATTGATCGATAGTCGAACAATCCGCTCCGAGCGTGGCGTCGACTACTACACGCGACAAATCTTGGAAAACCGTCTCGACCCGAAAGAGCGCAGCCGAGTTTCTGTTGATCACCGCAAGCTCCGCGCAACCCTCGGCCGCGAGGTTCTGCGCGACCTCAACGAGGAACTCGCCGAAGAGAATCAATCGATTCCAGGAGCAGTGGTGAGGTTACAGATCGATCAGTCCCGTTCAGCCTCATGGGAAGCCACTCTCATCCCCGACGTCGATAACGTTCCGTTGTCGATGGCTGGGCAGGGTAATCAGGCGGTTGCCAAAACTATCCTCGCTATGGGGAGAAATGCGGACACCAGCAGCCTCGTTTTCATCGAGGAACCAGAGAACCACCTCAGCCACACCCGAATGCGGCAGCTCATTTCCTACATTGAACACTCTGCTCAAAACCGGCAAGTGTTCATCACAACGCATAGCTCTTATGTCCTCAACCGACTCGGACTTGATCAAGTGACCCTGCTGAGCAATGGGACGCCGGCACGGTTCAACAAACTGCAAAAAGACACGATTCGGTACTTCCAGAAGCTCTCCGGCTTCGACACCCTTCGACTTATCCTGGCTGACACGATCGTGGTCGTGGAGGGTCCCTCCGATGAGATTGTCTTCACCAGGTTTTTCACCGACAGGTTTGGCCGCGAACCATTGGACTGCGGCGTAGACGTGATGTCCATCAATGGCGTGTCATTCAAACGATGCTTTGAACTGGCAACTCTGCTGGGACGCTCCCTATTCGCTATCCGGGACAACGACGGCCACACCCCAGAGCACTGGCAGGAGAAAATGGGATGCTACCTGCAGGAAGGCCAGAGGGTCCTGTTCATTGGCGATCCGGATCTGGGAAACACGTTAGAGCCCCAGATTGAAAGCGCAAACACGAACGAGTCTCTGCAGCTTGTGTTCCCTAAAGCAGAAGCACCTCTGTTTGCTGCTTGGATGCAGAAGAATAAGACGGATGCGGCCCTAGCCATCGCCGCATCAGAACACACCCTGAATCCACCACCATCTATCCAGGAAGCATTGGATGCCCTCGAGAAAAGAATCGGCTCAGCGTTATGACGCACCTATTCGTCCATGCCTGCGCGGGCTCGGGAAAGACCCAGCACATTATTGACCACTGCAGCCAGAGTCAACCCATCGTTCGGCGACTAATCATCACACTGACGCTGACTGGACAGAATGAACTCGAGGGACGCCTCCAGAAGAACATCGGCCCCTCAGCGCCCGTGCCTGAAGTAACAGGCTGGTATGCATTCCTGATAAACCATATCGTCCGCCCATATCTTCCACTGCTCTTTCCGGAGCAACGAGTCACCGGTTTCAAATTTGATACCGGTGACACACGAAAGAGCTTGCGATTTAAGAGAAAGACAGACCCTCGACGCTACTTCAGTGAAACCGGGATGATCTACAAGGACAACCTCGAGGAGCTCGCTACCAGGCTAATCGATAAAGCTAGCGGACTAGTAGAAAGTCGTCTCCGCCGTATTTACGATGAAATCCTCATCGACGAGGCGCAGGATGTCAGCCGTAGTGGTTTAGACGTCATAGCACGTCTCCTGCTTCAGGATTCGGTTCGGTGCCTTCTTGTGGGCGATAGTCGACAGTCCCTCCTTGACAGCAGTTTGTCCTCCCGAAAGAACAGTAAAGCCGACCGGCAGAACCTCATCGAGTGGTATCGGGAATTTGAGAAATCGGGACGTCTGACAATCGATGAGAAAGTTGAAACCTACCGGTTCAACCAGGCTATCGCGGACTTCTCAGACACTATTTTTCAAAAAAGGTTCGGCTTCTCGTCGACAGTGTCAAGGATGAACGACGAGACTTCCCACGATGGAGTTTTTCTGCTCGCAAAAGAAGATCTTGGTCGCTATATTACGGAGTTCAACCCAACTGTTCTGCGGCATTCAAGTAGCTCATGGAGAGATCAAACAGCGCACAATCCGATAACCTTTGGCAATTCAAAAGGGCGTACCTACCAGCGAGTGATCATCCTGGCAACGGGAGCAATCCAGGACTTCTGTCTCAAAGGTCTAGAGCTTAAAGACAAAAGTGCTTGCGCATTTTACGTGGCGGTCACCCGAGCGCAGTATTCTGTAGCAATTGCCGTCAATGTAAACCGAAAGAAGCTCATTGCGTCATCATTGCCGGACGGCCTCTCTGTCTGGTATCCGCAGCACGAAATACAAACATCTTGACAGCGAGTTATGCCTTTGATGACTCCAGCACGGCCACTTTCAGCAACTCCAGCGCAGTTAGTGCAGGTCGATTTCTAGAACAGTGCTAGTTCAAAACCTCCATTAGACAAGCGAAGCTAGCCACACTAAAAAGTCCTATCCCCTGAGCAAAGGCATTTCTATCCTGCCTTCCGCGCATGAAAAGTCCACCCTTCACCGAAGGCTCGGTGCAGCAGGAAGCTGGCCCCAGCCAGTGTCAGAGCACAACCCAAGCCCGTGTAGAAGAATGCGAAGAACCAGTTGGGGACGAGGCCGCTTAGGCGCAGCCCAAATCCGAAGGACATCATGAAGGCCATAATCAGATAGCCCTTAAGGTCCAAGAAGCGCAGGAAGTTCAGGCGTTCCGCGTCCAGGCCTCGGATCCTCTGGGCGTTCTTCACGACGATCTTGCCGAACATTGCGTGGAAAGCGAAGAAAGCCGCAGCAGCACCAACAACCAAAGCAACGACAACACCGACAGCTGCACCACTCATTTCAACGGCCGAACGCACACCGATCAGGGCAACATTCACACCCGCCAGAAGCCAAACCACGCCGGCAACGGTGATCAGGTTTTCTTTCTTCATTTTGAACAGTGTCATCAACAATCTTTCTTTTCAATCAGAGCCGCAGCGACGCTTCCAAAAGCAGCACTCGCAGCCACGGCCTCGTACAAGCTGGTATCAAGAAGGGCAAAAAGAGGCTCACAATCAGAGCCCTCCATAAGCGAAGTAAAGATCGTCCCCAGAACAAAAGGACACAGTTTCTCGGGGCTCAGGGCGCCAACTAACCTTGAGCGCACGACCGCAGGATCCACATCCAACACATATTGGAGGCCCTGTTCCATGTGAGCCAGCATCGGGCCGCGCGCAGCCTCCAAGGCCTCGTGCTCACTACGGGGAAGGCGGCGCATCTCGGCAAACCAATCGACGTCCATCTGCGCCAAAGCCTCACCCAAAGCACCACGCAATTTCCGCACGTAGTCGACGAAACTCTCGCTCCCATCAACCCGACAACATTCCTCGAACAGCGCCTGGCCGAAAAAAATCGTGTGAATACTGCGGCCGTCAGGTCCGCTTTTGTTGGGAAGTACATGTAGACCGATCCGACGGCGATTCCGCAGGCCGCGGCCAGTTTTCGCACGGAGAGTGCGGAGATTCCTTCGCGCGCCGCAATTGAATACGCCTGGTCGATGAGTTTGTCTTTGTCGATGACCTGCTTGGGCACAGAAATCCCTCTCTCGCCGGTTTCACCCTATAATGAACAGTGTTCAGTATAGACATATCCCATCCCCAACACGGCAGGCAAGGAACCCAAAAGTGAGTACTCTCGACCACAAAGAGCGCATCATCCAAGCCGCCTACACAATCGGCGCCAGGGGCGACCTTGCCGCGATCTCCGCCCGAGCGGTCGCCGAGGACGCGGGAGTTTCCGTCGGATACCTCTACAAAGTCTTCCCCTCCAAGAGCGACATCATGGTCGCCGCCGCGCGACGCTACTTTGAGCTCTCACTCTCGCGAGAGCTGTGCCGAATCGAGAGCAATGAGTCCTTCGTGGAGTTTTGCCGCAGACTCTGGGAGCAGACGAAAGCAGCCTTTGTATCCTTCCACCGCGAGTGGCTCCGCGACCACGAAGAACTCCCCAAACAGGACCTTTTAGCCGCGCACGAGGCCATGGGTTCGGTCCTCGCACACGCGCACACCCAGCTTGAAAGCGTTATCAAGCAGGACACGCGCATTAACTGGGCGCTCCTCCCTCAAGGGACCACGGCCTCGGCAATCGCAGAATTCACCATGCGCTCACTACTCACCTCCCTCGAGAAGGGGGACGAAGACTGCGAGCTTTTGCTGACTTTCGTTGAGCGAGGACTCTACGACGCGAAGTAAAAGCCTCGCGTGAACACAAGGGGATTGTTGTTCACGCACACGTTCCTAGCATGGATGACAGATCCATCAATCAACGGAACGGGACAAGCATGATCGCAATCGCCTCGACGGCTATCACTCTGGCACTTGTTTTCTACACGATCGGCGTCTTTGCCGAGCGCCGCGCGGGCACGCTCAACCTCAGCCACATCATCTTCTTCTACATGGGGCTGGTCTTTGACACCGCTGGAACTGCGGTTATGTCTGTGATCGCCCGAGGCAACTCAGCGAATCTTGCGCACGCCACCACCGGATTGCTCGCCATCATCCTCATGATCATCCATGCCGCGTGGGCAACCATCGCGTATGCGAAGAAGAACCCCGAAACGCTTTCACGCTTCCATCGCATGAGCATTGGCGTGTGGCTGGTGTGGCTCGTGCCCTACGTATGCGGGATGCTCATGGGAATTCCGGCGCTCAAGCTTGACTCGAATGTCGCCTTTGCAAGCGCGATCGCCACTTCTGTTGTCGCTGGGCTGCTGATCTTTGGGGCCGAGGCAAAGCGCCTGCGCCAATAACGCCCCAACGCAAACTAGCATTAGACCCAGGTATACAAGCGCGTTCAAGGAAGGACGCTATGGACATGGGTCAATTCGCTTGGGTTGAGTTCTATGAGGAACTCGCCGACACCCTGCTCGGATACGCGAACAATCGACAGGCACTACTCAGGCATCTGTCGCATGCATATTCCCAAGCAGGGATTCCCTTACCGACGATCGACCGCACAAGTACTCCCGAGGACATCGACCCATTCACAGTGTTCGGCCTCTTTACACGAGGAATCACCAACGAAAAACGCGTCGTAGTTCTTGACGCATTGGCACAGGAATTTGGCATCACTGCAACACGGCCGGTCACATTCAACGGAGTCCCCGGAATCAACAACCTCGCGGCAGCATTTAACGCCTTCGATAGCGAAACTCGCACGCAGGATATCGAAAACCTCTGGCGCGTCTTTAAAGCCGGGATCGCGCTCGCCGACAACGATTCTCCGGATAATCGCGCTGATTTTACGGTCGCTTTTGACGCGACACTGGGCCAGCGTGGTTTAGGACAGAAACTCACGACAGGACTGTATTGGATTCGACCACGGTTCTTCATCAATCTGGACAGCCGTAACCGTTGGTTTCTGCACTCCCAAGGAGCCTGCGGGACAGAGGTCGCAAACCTTGTTCCTCCCGAGAAAGAAAAAGAACTCATTACAGGCGCTACATACTTAAAGATCCGCGATCTAGTTGCTTCCACATGCAGCGCAAAATATCCATTCACTTCATTCCCTGAGATCGCCCATGCAGCATTTACTGACGCTAAAAAAGTGAATGCAGAGCGTAAAGAACAAAAGACACTTCAGGAGGCCGAGCCCTTCGACAACTCCCTCGGTGACGCCGATGTTGAAACGACTCACTACTGGCTCTACGCGCCAGGCAAGGGCGCGTGCATGTGGGAGGACTTCTACAGCCAGGGAGTGATGGGCCTTGCCTGGGAAGAAGCTGGCGACCTTTCCGCGTACGCAAGCAAAGAAGAGATCCACCTTGCCTTGGTCAACTCAAGCAGAGGAACGACCAACCCTCGCAACGACGCCTACGCGCTCTGGCAGTTCGCCAACACTCTCAAGCCCGGCGACGTCGTTTTCGTAAAGGGAGGCCGAGGGAAGATCCTCGGACGCGGCCTCGTCACCGGAGACTACGAATACGACGAGGCCCAGGGACACTTCCCCAACCTCCGCAGCGTTGAGTGGACACACAAGGGCGAGTGGGCAATTGATCGCATGCTTCCGTTGAAAACACTGACTGATATCACGGATGACACAACACTTGTCGCAGCCATTGAAACTCTTTTCGAGGTCGAGGCCGATGAGGTGATCGACGATCAGCCTGCGATCGAATACCCCGCATATGACAAGGAAGATTTCCTCTCGGAAGTTTTCATGTCCGAACAGCAATACGACACTCTCACCGGGCTACTTCGCGCGAAGAAGAACGTCATTTTGCAAGGCGCGCCTGGGGTTGGCAAGACCTTCGCAGCGAAGAGACTCGCGTATTCAATGATGGGCGTGAAAGACGCCAAACGCGTCATGATGGTGCAATTCCACCAAAGCTATTCCTACGAGGACTTCATCGAGGGATACCGCCCCTGCGCGGACGGTTTCGAGCTTTCCAAGGGCGCGTTCTACACATTCTGCAAGCAGGCAGCCGACGACAATGAGCGCGATTATTTCTTCATCATCGACGAGATCAACCGCGGAAATCTCTCAAAGATCTTCGGCGAGCTCTTCATGCTCATCGAGAACGACAAACGCGGTGAGAAGAACAAACTCCAGCTGCTCTATTCGCGCGAGCGTTTCTGCGTGCCAAGCAATGTGTACCTGATTGGCTTGATGAACACAGCAGACCGCTCGCTTGCTTTGCTGGATTACGCACTGCGTCGCCGCTTTGCTTTCTTTACCCTCAATCCAGGCTTTTCTTCCACCGGTTTCACGCGCTATCGCGAGGCCGTGGGCAGTGCTGCTTTCGACAATTTGGTTTCGTGCGTGGCCAGGCTGAACACCGAGATCGCGAGCGACGAGTCTCTTGGTGAAGGCTTCATGATCGGACACAGCTACTTCTGCGGATTCGTCGGAGGCACAGCCGATCACGCCGCTCTCTCAGCGATCGTTGAATATGAGCTCATCCCCATGCTTGGCGAGTACTGGTTCGACGACCAGGAGAAGGTCCGCGTCTGGTCTGAGGCTCTTCGCCGCTCGATTCAATGATTCCGATTCGTAACACCTACTACATGCTCGCGTACGCCTTCCAGGTGCTACGCCAGCAGGGGTACCGCGATATAGCAACCGAGGAATTTACCTCCACTGCGGAGCTCTTGGCGGAGATCCTGATCCGCGGCGTACGCTCCCAACTCAAGCGAGGCCTCGGACGCTCCTATGTCGACGTTACAGAGCCGCTGTCGTCTCTGCGCGGAAAAATCGAGGTTACGGACTCTCTCAAGACACGCTCAATTCTGCGTCGGCAGTTGGTATGTAGTTATGACGAGTTTTCACTCGACACGCAGGTGAACCAGATCATCAAAGCGACATGCACGGCATTGCTGCGGTCAAGGATCCCGAGGCCTCGGAAGAAAGAATTGCGCAGGCTTCTCCCCTTCTTCGCAGAGGTTACAGATATCGAACTCGGAGCGGCCAACTGGCGTATGCGTTTTGATCGCAATAATCAGACCTATCGCATGCTCATCAACGTCTGTTGGCTGATTTACTCGGGGCTTTTGCACACCAATGAAGGCGGGGAAACTCGGCTTGCGGAGTTTTTGGACGAGCAGAACATGTGCCGCTTGTACGAGAAGTTCATTTTAGAGTACTACCGCCAGGAGCATCCAGAAATTCAGGCGAGTGCGCCGCATATTGCGTGGGCGCTTGATGATGGTTTCGATGACATGCTGCCGACAATGCGATCCGATGTGACTCTAAGGCGCGGGGACACGGTTCTCATTATTGACGCTAAGTACTACGCGCATACTACGCAGGAGCGTTTTGGGACGCGGAGCCTGCATTCGGGGAACCTCTATCAGATCTTCACGTATGTGAAGAATATGGAGGCCTCGTATAACGGCAAGGCACACAGGGTGTCAGGTATGCTCTTGTATGCGAAGACCGATGATGAGGTCTACCCCGACGGGGTGTATCAGATGAGCGGGAATGCGATTAGCGTAAGGACGCTCGATCTCAACAGGCCTTTTGAGGAGATCCGCGCACAACTCGACGGGATTGTGGAGGCGCACTTTTCACAGTGATATCCTCGCCAGTAGTGCAAGTTTTCACCGGAAAGAAGGCTCGCCGTGTACAAAGTCGTGCGCACCGCTTTGCCGTTCCTTTTCATCGCTGCGGTCTACAGTGGCGGGCCCTTTTATGACCTCTTCGGCTGGGGAACAGACTGGCCAACCTGGGGCACACTCCTACTAATTGCAGGGATCGCGAATATCCTCTGCGCATGCTTCGATCGAGCAGAAGACAACCTGCGCAGGTTGGCGTTTTGGGATCTGCTTCTCAAGCTCTGCATGGTCCCCTTCTACACGCTGATATTCCTCTACGCCACAGGCATCGCGACGATCATGTTTGTCATCCCCGGGCTTTTTCTTGCAGCGCCTTTCGTTGTGGTTCCCTTGCTCGCAATGTCCCTACCTCCTCATGCTCGCGACGTCCTCCCTACGGTTTCGCGGCCTCGCTTCGCGCTGCAAAACGCGGTCTACTCCCCAGCTCCCTCGCGGCGATCCACATAGCACTGCACTTCTTCGCCGTCGCAGACTTCTTTTCCGCCGCTGTCCTCTACCTGCAGCTGCGCAGGGCGGACAAGGCGCGCCAAGCCAGTGCCGAGGCCTCGGCAGCCGCCCCGCCCCGACATCCCGCCGACGTACAATGACCCAATGACTGAAACAAGCAGACGAGCGCAATGGTTTTCCGATAACGAACGCAACTGGGACGACCGCGCCGAGCTGCACATGGCTGGCAACTACTGCGACTACCAGCGCCTTCTCGAGGATCCGACGGCCATTAGCGCCGAACTGGCCCAAGATATCGAAAAATTCGGCGACTCACTGGCAAAGAGGTCATCCACTTGCAGTGCCACGTCGGAACCGACACGATCGGGTTTGCGCGCCGCGGGGCCTCGCGCGTCATTGGCCTCGATCTGTCCGAGGCCTCGCTTGCCCACGCGCGCAGCATCGCCCAGCGCGCGGGCACTGACATCGAGTTCGTTCACGCGAACGTGTACGACGCGCGCGAAGCAGTATCCGGAGACTTTGATCTGGTGTACACCTCGATCGGTGTCCTGTGCTGGCTGCCCGATATCACCCAATGGGCGCGAGTCGTCGCTTCCCTACTCAAACCCGGCGGCACCTTCTTCATCCGCGATGACCACCCAATGTTCATGACAATCGGTGAGGACATTTCCGACGGGCTCAAGATTGAACAGCCATACTTCGAGCAGGACGCTCCGATGACCTGGAATGACGATTCAAGCTACGTGGATTCCCCCGGTGCACCGCGTATTACTCACACGACGAACCACCAGTGGAATCATTCCCTTGTGGCCAGATCGTCACAGCTCTCATCAACGCGGGGTTGGTGATCGATGAGCTCGAGGAGACTCCGCGCGCTGCCTGGTGTCCGTGGCCCGAACTCATGGAACAAGATTCCACTGGAGCCTGGCATCTTCGTGAGCACCTCGAGCGTCTGCCCCTTCAGTTTGCGATTACTGCACATAAGAGCTGAGAGCGAGCAGTGGATACTCAGCCACCCATATGGGTAATTTCAGCAATGACTATTATGACTGCCCCTCGTTCATGGCCTCGCTAAGAAGCAAAGCAAGTCCTCCGTCCAGGTCATTTTGCGCTGGGGAATCCAGCAGGAACGCATCGTGATCCGACACTAAAAACGCCGTCACGCAACGCGGACGATATCGACCTCTTTGATTTCGTGCTGACGGAGGAACACATGACCCAAATCAATTCTCTGGACAAGGGGGAAGCGCTTCTTCGGGCGAAACGACGAGGCCCACCCCTTTTGCCGCGCATACGTGCCTGACATGGAAAGCCAAGGGCAACCCCCCGCGAGCGAGCACAATGCGTGAACGCACCGGCCAAGATCGTTTGCAGCATCACATGCGACAACGAGACCGAGGCCGATTTGCGGGGTCCGCCTCGCGGGGTAAACAGGGGCTTTTTGTTGTTCACAAGTACCTATCTGGCATCGAAGGTGCGAGCAAATATCTCATCGGGAGGTTCGTGCAGGCCGATGGTTTGGTGCAGCCATGATCGGCATTGTCATGACGGCTATCGCTCGCGCGCTGGTGCTTAATACGATCGGCGTGTTCGCAGAGCAGCGCTCCTGCCCCTACGTGCGAGGGAGGAGGCACGTCGGCCATAACCATTATTGCCGCAATACTTGCTGAAACCGTGCAACAAGAACCCCCTTCCCCGGAACACTGCATTGGTCCGTCCCTTGAAAAAAGGTAACGCCCGGGCCGCATCCGCTCACAACGTGCTCACGGCCCGATCCAGTTCTACCCGATTCAGTTATTCCCGATCCCGTTTTGGGTTGAACGCCCGAACATACTCATCGCTCAACACGACCACGACACCATCTCCGCCAATTGACACATTCTCGCCCTCGCTCAGACCCTGAAACCCCTCCATTGAATGGAAGAACTTAGATACACGGTGAAAGCAATCAGCACTATCTCTCTCCTGGACATCGCTGTTCCGATCGCCGGATCCAGCTCCACACGTCCACCATCAGCAATCACTTCGCGAAGCCCACTCACTAAGCCTGCGGATACACCTTCACCGATTTGGATCAGGTCACAATCAACACCATTGATGTTTTTGGGCTTTACTCCATCACGAGAAAGCCATTGCAGCATCGGCATGTAATGCGCATAAATTGCCCCATCTAATTTAATAGTCAGTTCACCCTCGCCAGCACCGTCAGGATCCACATCGCACAACTCCCAAGAACTCGCCTTCGATGCCACGCCACGCGTAAAACTTGATGCAACCACATGTTTCTCTAACTCAGCTCCTGGCGTCACGCACAGGGGTCGTCCTGCGCCATTCAGGGTTGTTACTGAAGCGAGCTGCAGCTGATGCTTTGCGTGCTTCACGCGCTCATGAGGAACCCTCGCCCCTGACGTGCCCTTCGCCTCGACAAGCGCATACGGAACCCCTCGATCATTGATCGCAACATAGTCAGGCTTGCGCTGGCCGTTAGATGTCGTAAGACTGAAATACTTACTATCTCCCGCATGGAGCAATTGATAGTTTCTCTTATTCCCCCCTAAGAATTTTTCAAACACAAGCTGCGCGCCAATCATGCCCAGATAGAATGACACGGCCCCTTTATAGCTAGCTTCAGCATAGCGATAGTCATCGGTCGCCAAAAAGGGTCGCGACGTCATATCAGGAGTGAGAGCAAATAGCGGAATTGAGCAGTAGAACATTTGTCCCCATAGTGAAGTGACGACATGACCCTCGAAATCTCCGTTATTGAGCGAATATCTCACGATGTCAGCCATGGAGCAAGTGACACTGACATAAGAGCCGCCGATACTATTCTTCGCTTTATACTCCTTATGTGAAGCGTATCGATAAACTGGAACGATGGACATGCGCTCCCCCTCTTGCTTGCGCGTAGCAAAATGTAGACGCTCGAACACCCTCGTTAACACCTGCGACAACAAGAGCTGACACACAGTATAGACAAGGCTTGTTCGTTGGTAACATCTAACGGACCATTCCAGCCAACGACGCTCAACTGGGGTCTCCACATGTCGACCATCCTGGGGATTGCTCTGCCTATCGTGTTCATCGTCGCACACTATGCTGGCAAACCCGTGAGGTACCCCATCTGACTATCGAGCCTTCAACGTGATTCCGCCGCCGATGTGGTTCTTTCTACTGCTCGCCCTCGGCAGCGCGAATGCAGCCAGCGCATTCGGGCTTGTGCGCACGAAGCGCACGCGCGACCAAGCCTTTGGGTTCTCGCCATCAAGGTGTGTCTTCTGCCAATATTCCTGGTAGACCTCTATATTTTGCGCTTATGAGAAGCCAGTTCTCTCTCCGCGCTGAGGCCTTACCGCTGGAATTTGCCCTACCCACCCCCTATGCGCTCCTGTCATACGCGCTCCTGATCATCACTTCGTGTACGGGTTCGCAGCGATTATCCACGCGCGTGACGAGCGGCTCATCTCCCCTAAAATGGCGAAAAAGAACAAGCAAGCTCATGCCATTCCCATTGCTGACCTCGTCTTTTTGATCAGGCTCTATCTGACCCTACACCGAACGAATCGCTCCACTGCGGCAAGCGCGCAGGATACTTAACCCCACCCATATGTGCCGACGCTGCGCCTTTCTTCAGGCTCCCCGTACCACGATGCAGTGTCCAAAGAACATCCGACCATCGTCAAAACAGTGCAGTAAATGAGCCGCTAAGCTCATTGAAATGCGGCTGACCTCAATTCGATCAGCAAACCTCACTTCCGTAATTCATGAGTCTCATCGTCGCCAGATTTCTGCTAATCGCGAGCGCTCGCAGTCAATGATCACACCGTGCTGGCACTTATGCCGCGCTCCCATTCATTCGTAAACAAGACACCGGTCTCACGATCGGCATCCTCAAAAGTGCGCTTCTGCTCCGTTGGAGTCATGAGTTTTTCAAACGCATGTATTCCTATCGCGTCTTCCTTGAACGACCAGCGCGAGCACATTACAACGAGCGCTCCCCTAGGGTAATCACTCAAGACAGATGAGGGGCCCCGGAGCTATTTGCTCCGGGGCCCCTCATGCTGATTTCACAGTCACTCCGAGAACCCGAAATCGCTGACGCCAAGCGTCGAGCAATTCTCGCTCAGAGCGCGCACAGTCTCGGGTGGGATACCGTCGTTGACTCGAGCATGTACCTCGAAAGTGAGTTCCACGTCGGCACCGATCAAATTCAGTTGGCTTACGACTTCTTCCATGATGCTCTGGATGCCACGATTTACACGCGTATTGTCCAGCTTCGACACCATATGGAACGCGCTCTTCTGCCTATTGAGTACAGTCGCATCGACGGCAGAAACTTCACTAGTGATGTCGTCATCACTCCACGTCTTGGTCGCGGGGTCCACAAACTTGACGTCGCCCCCGCCAACATCTTGAGCACCAGCCTTACCGGATGCCTCCTCCGCAGCGGCGGGTGCAGCCTCGATTTCCCTGTTGATCTGTGCCTCGGCAACCTCCACCTTCACCAAAAGATCGCTGGCGTTAATAAACGGTTTCTGCTCGCCGAGGGAAAGATCCACGTATCGCCCCTCGGAGAACGCAGCAGCAATTCCGAAAAACTCCTTCGAGCCCAGGCCACGCACGATCGCGTTTTCAAGCACACTGTAGTCAGAGAGCCGCGGTAAATAGCAGTACTGGCACAGGTACTCCCATAGCTGCTTGACCTGGATATGATCGGAATCCCTCCACAATACGCGGTCGAGCTCCATCTTGAGCAACGCTGGCGCCCAATTCTGTATAGCCGCATCATCGGATAAAAGTTTGCGTGCAATTTTGGCTACGATGCTCTCCCTACCGCCTTCGACGTGCTCGACAGCCCACTCGATATCCATCGAGTCATTCAACAAATCGATGCGTGGGTAGAGAAGCCAGTTGTATGCCTCTCGAATCTTCACATCAAGCTCTTCATCCGCACGCCGCGCACTCTGCTCGGTCTCGCGAGTCTGTTTCACATCAAGGTTGAGCGACTCACGGTCCGCTTTGATTGACTCCCAGGCAAGGTATCGCTTCGCCGATTTCAGAATTTGCGGATAGTGCGATCCATCCGCCGCAGCAAATACGATCATGTTCTTGTATGAGCGAGGGAGCTCCCGCGGCTCTTGATCATCTCATTGGCCACTTTAAGGGCATCACTTTCAGCCACGCCACTTCGGTACTTAGCAGCGGGCGGCAGCACAACGAGGCGCAGCGATTGATCGTCAGGCACGTCGAGACTGCTCGCCGGGCACACATGGACGCCAGCGAACGGCTCCGACTTGCGCAGTTTTTTCAGACGACTCTCCACCTCAAAAAGCGCGTCCGACTCCCCCATCATCTGGGCTCGATCCTCGGCTACCTTGCGCAATGTCGGGCGTGTGTCATACCAAAAGCGGTTACCGTTGTCATCACTGTAGAGATACGAAGAAGATATCTGCAGCGTAACCAACGCATCGTTGAACACCGAGAGGTTCTCACCGGGCTGAACCGTGCCCAGACGGATGTGTCCACGTTCGATGCCGCGCACCGACTGGCCATCCACATCGGGAGCGCTGCCCAGCATTACTGTGCGCGCTACTCTACGCGATGCCAGAAGAGAGCCGTAGCGAGGGTTATTTCCGTCATTTCGGTACGGAAGCGACTGTTTTCCGTCCACCTCGGAGTCCACTACGGCGTTCCAGTTGTCATCGAGGTAACGTGTGAGCTCATCGCGTACTACCGGCACGTCAAGCGGGAAGGAGCCTGGCATGATCATCGGCGAAGGGTCGCGGCTCATCCACAGCTCGTGGATAACCGCAGCCATGAGGCGCAACACACCACGTGTGCGTTGGAAGCGCTCAAGAGTCGCCCAGTCCTCGTATAAACGATCAAAAACCTCAGGATGTATGGGGTAACAGGCCAGCATGCGCTCGCGATACTCCAGCTCGCGAGACTCCGTCGGAAATTCAGCCGGGTTATCTCCATACATTTTACTGAATGCAAAGCACACCTCGTCACGCGCGGCTTCATCCTTGCAATTGAGGAAAAGCCTCCGACGAACCACTTCAAAGCCTTCGCTGGCGCCAACGGGCTTCCAGATCGACTCCATCCGACCAAAGGTATGCTCAATCTGTTCGAGTGCGCTGGCCAGCCTCGCCGCCTATCTCATTGTCCGACTCGGGGATGGAGGCAACTACCAGGCTGCATTTCGAGGCGCGCGCAGCCTCGGTGAGCTCCTGAATGAAAGTTATGAAGTTATCGAGCGTACCCGCGGGTAGCTTCTCGGCGCCATAGAGTTTCTTCGCATAAGCAACGAGCTCATCCATCAGAACCAAGCAGCACCCGCACGCGTCGAAGAGGTTCGCTAAAGCCTCCGACCCGGGAGAAACACCTCGCTTATCGGCTTCCTTGACGTACTCGTAGAGTTCGGGCCTGCCCGCCGACTCCGCTAGCTGAAATGCCATCTCGCCCCACAGTGTATTCACTGTAATACCTGGCATCGTCGCGGGGCGCTTTGCATTGGCTGGGTTGAGCGCCGTACCTACGAGCACAGCCACGTGTACCTCGGGAACTTCCGAAACTTGCGCAGACTCAAGTACAGGCCTGAGGTTGGCGATCTGTTGCACTCGGGAGCGGCTACGCATCATATGGTAGAGCGCGAGCATACTATGAGTTTTGCCGCCACCGAAGGCCGTCTTGAGCTGGATGACAGGCTCTCCGTCGAGCCCGCTCACGCGACGCAACGATTGTGTAAGCAAGCCTTTCATGCCTTCGGTCACGTAGGTACGGTTGAAGAACTCAACAGGGTCGCGATACTCAAGCTCCCCCTTACCTCGTGCAACTTGCGCCAAATCAGCAGCGAACTCTGCGTTCTTGTAGCGCCCCTCTGCAACATCCATGTGGGGCTCTATCACATCACGCCAACTGGGCAATCCGCTCACAGCCTTAGTCTGCTCAAGTTCCTTCCTGCGTGCGGGCATTTCCTCAGCATCGGCGACCGCATTCGAAGTCACCGCTATAGAGCCCTCAGCGCTGCCGTATCGCACCTGGCGTAGAAGCGCATTGATGTCGCTGGTTGCATCGGAATCAATCTGCTCAGCCAGTCGACTCATGGTGTCGAGCGCACGGAAGGCGTTGCTATCGGTTAGATCTTCGATGCCCTTGTGGGCCCATTCGTTGCGCTTACCCTTGAGCTCGATGACGTAGTTCTTGCAGTCACGCGGTAACTTCTTACCGAATACCTCGCGCCAGTTGATCTCCATCAAGAGGAGGCACTTCGCAATATCGAGGGAACTCGCAAGTTCGTTGATCGTTCCGCTCGTCGGCAGGCCTCGCTTCTGGTCATCGTAGAGCTTGCCCATGACACCCGCTTGCCAAAAGTCAGTGCCGTAGGTTTGTGCGAGCTCGTGAACAATGAACGGGATAAGAGCTTCTAGAAGCCTATTGAATCCCTTAGTCACAAGGTCATGGTTAGTGTTGTTCTCCATATGTCCTCCTCGATCATTAGTCGAACAGCGCGCCTTGTATGGACGCATCACCAGCGAGCTCAGCCGCCTTCGATTGGATTTCCGGCCATGCAGTTACAAGCGAGTTGTACGCGAATGCTTCTTGCTGCCAGTTCTTTTTGTCCGCGATTGTGAACAGGCGGTACGCAAGCGCTTTTGCACCATCAGCTTTCCCGCCGAGCGGACCGGCGAGCAACTTAGCACATGCAGCGATGCCACCATCATCCAGGGTACGAGTAAGCTGCTGGGTGACAAGCCACATCGGCGAAGCAAAGCTCAGTTCAGCGGAAACTTCATCGCGGTCGAGTAGATGGACGATCCCCTTGGAAGCTGCCAAAAGCCCCTTAGCAGCAAGGCCCTGGATCGATACATTTTTTGCACGGGCAAGTACGTCAGCCTCACCGAAGGAGATAGCATCAAAGGCTTTCTGGGTATAGAGATCCACGCAGAAACGGCTCTCACGGTCGAGTTCGCCGTCCTGATCAGAGAAGTATGCATCGAGCTCTTGGTTAATAATCTGCAGAGCATCGCGCACTGTCATGGGGTTACCGTTGGCCTCAAGTACCTGCGAAAAACGCGAATAGACACCCATGCCCGGACCAATGGCCGACTGTGCCAGGTCCACCGGCGCAATGTTGGAAGAGCGCAGCTCGTCGAGCGCTGTACGTAGCTCACGCTTAAGGGCAATAACGAAGTCACGCCGCGTGCCCGCGGGCGCATCCACAGGACGCTTTCGGCAGACAAGCACGATGGAGGATGCGAGAGCATTCGTACCATTGCCGATGGTGCGTCCAGGTTTCTCCGTACGCATTGGCCAGGTGCCCGTGATGGAAAAACCCGCTCGGATAATTGCCGAAAGCATCGTCTCCCAACCAGTCGAAGCCGTGGACTCCACGTTATCCTTCGTCTCGGTCTCACTCTGCTTGAAGGCATAGTAGATGGTTACGGGCACGTCCTCACGAGCATAGTTGTACACACGTTTGAAGGTGCTGAACATTCCCTCCTCAAAAAACTCACGTGCACCATCTTTGCCGCGCTCCTCGCGGTAGGGAGTCGCTACAAGTTCCTCATGCTTGGGCACGAGCATGGTGCTGAAAAGCTTGGGATAGGTATGACGCAACGACTGTCGGAGCCACACATAGAAGAAGTCCGATAGGTCCGCGTAGCCGATGTTGTCGTAATAGGGTGGGTCTGTCGACACAAGAATGCCACGCATACCGTTGTCGCTTTGCGCATCAAATTGGCGAGCCTTACCGCCCAAGGACACAGAAGGCAGCGCAGCTACGTCCTGATAGACCCATTTGAGCATGTTTTCAAATGAGCCTGACGACGAACAGAAGGGGTTGCCCTCCGCATAATCCCAGGTCATTGGAATTGCCTGGCGTCCGAAAACATTTCTCATCTTTTCGCCGGGTGAATTCCACGAACAGATACACGAATGGTAATCCGTCAATTTATCGACAACGAATGCCAGGTACACGCCGATGGCTTCAGCATATGCTCGAGCACCGGTACCGCCGTCAGCGAGTCCCACGCCATCATCGGCAAGACCTGCGGCTAACGCGTCCTTCTCAGCCAGCTTCTGAGCCTCGCCCACGAGCGTCGAGAACGTTGTGAGTGCTGTTAGCTGCCGGTTAGTGAAGAGCTTGTCGAACTCATCGAGTCCATAGGGCACACATGAGCCACCCGTGAAATGCGTCGCCAACTTGCCCGTCGGGCAACCATCGGGCTTCTCAACCTTGGCAGCTTCAATCTGGACTGAATCTGGCGCAACGTAAATGCGTCCACGCTTACCTTCGGCAACAACGGCCATCAACTTGGCGCTCATTCGGCCGGCCTTGGACTCTTCCTTAACGTACTTGAGGTCTATAGGTGTCCCGCAATGCACGCAAGTCGCGCCGCGGCGGTTCACTGTTCCTTCGCGCGTTGCTTTGCCGGGCTTTACCTCGAAGCTCACCTCGCCCCCTTCACAGACGGGCTCGACGTGCCACTCCTTGCCCTTCTTTTTTGATAGGTCGAAGGAACGTACAAGTATCGCCTCGCCTCCGCATGCGGGGTTTGGACACTTAACGGCGCGAGCCCACAACCATGCGATAACAGTGCCATCGTCACCTTGTCCGGCAGGCATCTGAACTTTCGGGTACAAGTGCCCGATGCGCCAGGCGGCCTCCCCTTTCATCCATTTCCCGTAGTATTCAACGTCAGCAGCTAGACCTGAGTTTCCACTCCAGCCCTCGTTGTGAAGGTCGCCTCGCGCTTTCGGGTTTACCGCGGGCTTGTCTGCAAACAACGGAGGGATTTCAATCATTGCTTTGTTGATGATCACGGCAACGGGATTGAGGTCCTGAGCGTAGGCTTCAAGCCCCCAGACGCTGTGCCTCTAGTGGTATCGCACCTCCGCCAGCGAAGGGGTCGAGTAAGGGCGGTAGATCATCGCCCATCGACTTCCTAATCTCAGCCTTCGCGGCTTGGAGTACACGCTCATCGTTGGAATTCTCCCACACGACGAGCTCGCGCAAAATATTGAACAGCCGCCTACGCTCGACTGTTTGTTCCTCCACTGTGGGGAACTCCTCGGGGCGCGCCGACGGGTCATCTACTAGCGACGACCAGATAACGGCGCGCGCCGCAGCAAGTGGCCGGCGAGCCCACCATAGGTGCAGCGTCGAGGGATGCCCATGGCGGATAGACTTCTCTCGGGCAGATGCCGCGTTAATGTCATCAAGCGGCAACGCCACTTCGATCAGTTTCTTCTTTACTGCCATCTCTGCTCCCTCTCAAGTATCACTTCGCCAGTCTGCTTGAGACGCGCGATGTCGTAGTTGGCACTTGCAACCGAGTAATCCGGTGGGTTAGTAAACGGATGCTTAATATAGGTCGTGCGAGTCAGATTACCTTCAACTTCCACCAGCGCGAGGATAAAAGAATCGGGTCGGTTGAGTGCACACATCACCTCGTTATGAGAAACGGTTACTGTAGTCGATCCTGCGGTGCGCCCCTTCACCTCGATCATGCGCAAGGCACACCCGGTACCTCGCGCATCGTCCGGTACTGCAGACTCAATGTCGTAGCCACAGTTCTCGAAGCTCCTGTCACGTGGTTGGAAGCCTAGTCCCCGCTCGATATCCATTACTGCGCGCATACTGGCAAGCTCAACCCTGCGTCTGCCGGCGACTGTAGTGCCGGCAGGAGCGCTATCCCCCAGTAGCATTCCGACCGGCACGACAAGCGCACCACCCAGAATCCACGGTGTCGCAGGCATCAATACTTTTTCACGCTCCAGCTGCGCCAAGCGAAACTCCATTCGATCGCGCAGTTCGTCGGCACGTCTGCGCGCGTAAATCGAGCTCAGGCGGGTCTTTTTACCAGCTCTCTCTCCATCTCTTCCAGCTCCCAGGCACGCCCATCCCAGTAGTTTGCCTCGTCGCTGAGCCGCGCATTAACTGCGCGTTCGATCTTCTCGATCTGCGGCACGCGTCGCTCGCGTACGTCCTTCAGGTGTGTCGGCACGATCTCACCGATTGCAAAGTCCATGGCGCGCTTCTCAATGTCGCCCGCGAGCCACTCTTGAGCGTCCGCTATAGCGCGAGCAGCAGCAGCTTCAGAGGGATGCGGTCCACGGTAATCCAGGTAAGGAGCATAGCCTGCATTTCGCGCCTCACCCTTTGCATTAATCTCGACAAAGCGGAACTCTTTTGAGACCGTCCGATTAGTTCCGTCAGCAAGCACAGTGCCATCCAACACTGAGTCCTCAATGTAGAGCAGAAGGCGCGGCTCACAACCGAGGTCTCCGTCATCCACAAGCACGCAGCCTTGTTTCAGGATGTGTCCCAGCTGCCCCACGAGAACCGTCACGATGGCGTCGAGAAGAGGTGTCCCGGGAGACAGAAGCTCCGCGGACACGAGCCCAGGCCCGTCCTTCAAGGATTTGTCGAAGCAAATGCGTTCGTAAGTAGACAGCACGCACCCACGATCGGAACCCATGGCTATCGAACGCACCGAGAACGGCACTTCAAGCACCTCAAAACGCCCAGGCTCACGTGCCTCCACACGCCCTCCGAGTCGCTTCATTGCCGCCATAAAGAACGCCTGTATGAAGTGAGGCTCGAGCTTGCGTGCCTCCATGCGTTCCATCTCCTCACGAATGGCATTCACATTGGTTATGTCCATTACGTCGGCAGTGAGCGCGTACTCCTTTGAGGAGAGCTTTTATTGCCGCAGTATCTAGCGAGGCGTCAACCACTCGGTTCAGTCGTTCCCGCACATCGGGGTTATTGCCATATCGGATCGCATCAAGCAGGAGCTCACGAAGAGTTTTTCCCCCGAAGGTCACCCTTCCCAGGATGTCAAATACCTTGCCGCCCAACGCGGCGCGCTCAACCTCGAGCTTGGTAAACAGGTGTTGGAACACCTCGCCCTCACGCGTCTGTGTGGACACTAGGTTCCACAGGTGACACACATCAGTCTGTCCGATTCGGTGTATACGTCCGAAGCGCTGCTCGAGACGGTTGGGATTCCACGGCAAGTCGTAGTTGATCATAAGATGGGCACGCTGAAGGTTAATACCTTCACCAGCTGCGTCAGTCGCAACTAGGATACGCGCGCTGACATCCTGTTTGAAGGTTTCCTCGGCACGATGACGTTCATCACGCGTCATCCCGCCCTTGATGGTGAGCACTGCACCAGCATCGCCCAGAAGCGAGCGGATCTTCCCGGCAAGGTAATCGAGCGTATCTTTATGCTCTGTGAAGATAATGAGTTTCTCACGGCGTCCGTCCGCGGCGAACATGTTGTCATCGTCCCTGCAGAAGGCGCGAAAGTTCTTCCCACTTACGATCCTCGCCGCTCATGCGCACGTCGTTCGCTTTGCGCTCAAGCAAACACAGCGTAGCGATTTCCGCCTCCAACTCGATCGCAGTTGAAGCAGTCGATGCTGTGTCGACAACGTCGTCTTCCATCTGCTCGTATTCATCGATACCGTAGTCATCCTCATCGAAATCCTCGGTTTCAATGTTCCACTCGTCAGCGTAGGTCACCATGTCGTCCGCAGAGTTCTTCACTTCCGCGAGCTTGGCCTCCAGGCGCCTACGGCGTCGGTTGAGCGACCGGTATATCGCCTCGGGGCTTGACGCTAAGCGACGCTGGAGGATCGTGAGCGCGAAGCCAACGCTGTTACGATGTTTACCTCCGAGGCGCTCGGCACGGTTGAATTCCTCGGTCACGTACTTAGTTACGAGATCGTAGAGCTCTTTCTCGGCAGGTGACAGATCGTACTCCACTGTATAGGCCAAGCGTTCGGGAAACAGTGGTCGTCCGTCAAACTTGAGGAGTTCCTCTTTCACGAGCCTGCGCATCACATCCGAGACGTCAGAATCAGGTCGGATGCTCCCCCCGTAGGCACTGACCGGAATTGGAGCCAACACGCGCCGGATCATTCTTGATTCGACTAGCCCCCTCAAAGCGATCCTTATCCACGAGTGCCATGAAGTAGCGGAAGTCAGCAGGCTTCCCGTTGTGTGGTGTCGCCGTGAGCAGAAGTAAATTCTCGGTTGTATCGCCCAGAAGCTGACCCAACCGGTAGCGCTTCGTATACTTTGGTTCCCTGCCGAAGTTGGTCGCGCTCATCTTATGAGCCTCATCGCACACGACGAGGTCCCACGATGTCGCCCTGAGTTTGTTCTGAATGTCATCGCTGCGTGCGAGCTTGTCTAAGCGCCCAATGCAGAGATTCACTTCATCAAAGGCATTGCCAGTGACGGCTGACTCAAGAACCTCGTTTGTGAGGATGGTGAACTTCAGGCCAAACTTACGCCACAGCTCGTCCTGCCACTGCTCCACGAGGTTGCCTGGTGCCACGATAAGACACCGTCTAAGATCTCCGCGGGCAATCATCTCCTTGACAAGCAGACCCGTCATAACAGTTTTACCAGCACCTGGATCATCCGCCAGAACATAGCGCAAAGGCATACGCGGCAGCATTTCCTGATAAACGGCCTTGATCTGGTGAGGCAAGGGCTCGATGGCTGAGGTTCGTATGGCCAGATACGGATCGAATAAGTGTGCAAGCATGATGCGGTAGGCCTCAGAAACGAGGCGCAAATCATCGGCATCGGCATCGAATTCCCACGAGCGCGATTCCTCAATGACGTAGCGATCCTCGTCGAAGTCGTAGAGCATGGTTTCACCCAAAGGATCCCTGGTCTGTCTTGTAGGTGACGCTCAACACGGAGTCGCCATGCCACTGAGTGTCCATGATGGTAACAGCGGTATCACCAGCTATCCCACGCACACGCACGCCTTTGATTATGCTCGAAAGTTTCGCCATCACACGCCGCGCTTTGCTAATTCTTCAATCATGCATGTGCGAACGAAAGCCGAAAAACTCATGCCACGAAGCGCTGCCTCATCTTTTGCTGCATCTCGAAGTGTTTCGGGAATGCGTAGCGTGACAGGGACACGTTCGCCATCCACAAGGTAACTGCGGATCACTGTTTCGCTCGGATTCTCTTCTATAAGTTCCTTATAAGCGGTCATCCGTACCCCTATGATTCAAAATGCAGTACAAATGCATTGTAAGCCGCATTGAAGCGTTTAAGTGTGCAATCAGGTACGACGCCTTTCATCTACTTTCAGCTGCACAGGACAGCTACTTCACCTAGAGTTCCCAACCCCAGGTACCAGATCAGATCTCCCCGTTGAACGCCTGCTCTCATAGCACCTAATCCCCCTCAAAGAACTGGGCTGAGTGTGGCAGCACTCCACCAGCCGCAGGAGGAACCGTGGAAACCATCACCTTGAACAATGGCGTCGAAATTCCCCAGGTAGGCCTTGGAACATACCTGCTTGAGCCTGATGACGCGCAAGCCGCCGTCACCTACGCCCTCGACAACGGTTACACCCTGATCGACACGGCAAATGTCTACGTGAATGAGCGCGCGGTTGGACGCGGAATGCGCGCCTTAAGCTGCATTGTGTTCTTTGTCCTCACAGCAGCACCTCCAGGTAGTTCCGGATCTTCCTCTCGACGCCGAGCTTGCGTGCATACTCGATGAGCTTCGCTACATCTCTCTTTGGGCTTCTGACATAGGCCTGCATCGCCGGGGTAACTACCCTGCGAATCGACCATACGCTGCCCCCTAACCAAGTCACAAAGCGTTCTCTCCAGGTCATACACTCTGACCACGTTGCCGTGCTGGGTAGTCAGTTCTACCAACCCTAGCTCGAGCACCTCATCGGCGCAGGAACGGCAGAGTATCCCCGATTCTCTGGCGGATGTGGCATTGTAGGTTCTGGGGAAGGTCATGGTGAGGGAAAACGGCGCACGGTCGGTCATACCATGCAGGAAGAGCGCCGTTTCATCGGAAAATACACCGCGCGAGAATCGGTGCTGGGCAACAAAGTATGGGTCCTCCCATGTCTCCGGAAGAGCGTAGAGGCCGCGGCCGACTTGGACGAGTTCTCCCTTATCAACGGCCTCGGTGAGCTTCCTTCTGGGAATGCCAGCTGCAGTGGCCTGCGATGCGGACACGTAGCCGTTCTGACCTTTCGCAATCTCAATTAAGGTCATAATCGCCTTCTCTTTAGAGCGTACACCTATGCTGAATATTATTGCATATTAAGCATAGGTGTACGGTTTGGGACGATTGAGCTATAGACTTGCACAAAAGAGCTTGAACAAGAGAATTGGGCCCAGGAACGCTCACCGGAGCACTGCGGGGCCCTCGCGCTGAATTCACAGCAACGACGTCGAAGATTAATTACTCCCACTCGATTGACACAAAAACCAAGACTGTGAACTCAACGAGCAGCCTGACCAGCGATTATTTCCAGCTCCGCGAAATCGTCCCAAAATCGGGACTACCTGGGACTCAGTACCGAGTTCCACTTTAGCGCGCAAGTGCTGGAATGGTAACGGGTTGCCGGGGAGTAATTTTTCACTACTGGAAAGTAAATGCTCTGAACTGGGAACACAGTATTTGAGTCCTAGCGACCGAGTTCACATTGAGTAGTTCTGAAACGAAGGGGAGCAGAGGAGAATGGAATATCCGTCTGCCTGTTTTTCGCAATCAGATCACTGCAGAGCGGCGAGAGCACAAAACTGAAGTTTGTCTTTCTCATCTGGTTTTCGAGGGTTTCTTTTCTGGAAGCTCAGCATACATACCATCCAGAAGTTCCAGAATTAGGACCTTATCATCAAAACTATCGAATACATGCATCAGGGTCTTCGAGCCTTCATACGGATAACGCAGTTCGGAATCTGCAAGCAGTCTGTCCGATGTCGGCGTTCTCTTTAAAAACAGTTCATTACTGCAAATATCCCCTATCAGTTTACCGTTAAAATACACAAGGTATCCGCCCATCATGGGTTTTATGGCAATATCGCCGGATTCAGAAAAAATATCGCGAACATATTCATTGAATTCGTTCACCTTGGTTGTCCCCTCAAATTTGAACGATTTAGCTGACAGCGTCTGAGTAGGCATTTCTCGCCAAGTGTCGAATGGACATATTCGCCCGATCGAACCCAACGCCTGGTAGAACCATATCGGGAAATGTCAATTAACCGAAGGTTCACTTTGCAGAAGGCGGCTGGTCTTGCCATCGCAACGACTGGGGATCCCAAAACGCCCTCCATCCTTGAGTTGCCCCTAGGGCGGGATCAAATAGTACGGAAGCGAGCGACGTTGCCGCCCCGAACGAGGCATACTCTTCAGAGACGCCGTTCTTCCTTGCAAATGCAGCGAATTTTCCAGCCCAGGCGTCGGGCGCCTCGAACTTCTCCGGCGGGTCCATGTCTCGCCTGGAGCACTCGTACGCGATCGAACGGGCCAGCTCCTCGAGAGAGAAGGCCTCATTCGTTGCGTAGTAGACCACGTCGACCAGGTCCTTCATTCTCGACGACGGCCAGCCGCCGGGGTGCCTCTCCATTATCGCGCAGAGCTTGTCGGCCAGCTGGTCGGGAAGCGGGTAGACGAGGTAATCGCACGACTCGAGGCCGTCGACGCGCACTCTGTTGGCAGGAGCTATGCGCTCTGCAGGCTGCGTGATGCTGCAGTCGAGCGACAGGTCGATGAAGATAGGGTCTTTCTCCTCATGGCCCATGAAGGTCTGAAATCGCAGCTTGAGTAGGCGGGAGTAGCCGTTCTCGTCCAGGGATTCCGTCCATTTGTCCAGCTTGAACGTGAGGAAGTCGCCCATATCCTTGCCGGCGAGCTCGACTATCGCCATGAGCGCGGACTCGGAAGACTCGCGCATGACCGTCGCGAAGTCGATGTCCCGCGTAGCGCGGCCATCCGGGATGCGGGCGAGCAGGCCGCTGCCACCTTTGAGGATGAAGCGGGCTTCCGGGTCGCTGAAGATCCTGCACAGGAATCGGTCGCGCAGGGCTTGCCGGTAGCCGTCGCCCGGGTTTCCGCCCCTGCTGCGCACCGCCTTCTTCAGAGCCCTGTCAAACTGTTCACTGTTTTCGTAGGTCATGCGCCCCGCCTTCTCGCAAGAGCATCATAGAGGCTGGCGCCTTTCGGCATCCCACATTTGGGGCCCCTCCTGTCGACCGATTCCCTGAGGGCTCCCTCGTTGTCGACAAGCCCCCGTCCAAGCGCGTCCGAAAGCACGTTGGCGACAAGGCTCAGGTCCTCGCTGTAGTCAATGAGGTCCACCACCGTGCGCGCGGGCTTCGCGGTGGGGATGCCGGCGACGATAGAGACGTCCTCCGGGTCGAGGCTCCGCTTTCTCAGCACAAAGTTGGGGCGCTTGGTCTGCTTTCGTTCAGGCATGCAGAACTCGTAGGGCGATGGTCCTATCTCGCCGAGCCCGTAGAGCCACGCCGCGGTTGCCCCCATGGCGACGGGCGCGCCTTCAATCGAGAGTCCGCCCGGCCGTCTTCCTGAATCGATGGAGAGCCAGGCAGCGAGCACATCCTCCTCTCGTGTGCTCGGCGCCCCGCCCATCCGATAGACGCCCTTGGCGAGCCTCTCGATGTTGCCGAGGGACTCCAGCCTCGAGAGCACGTAGCGATCGACGCCGGACGCCTGCGCCTGCGCAGTGGTGAACAACCCCCTCTGCGAGGCGGCGATGTCGTTGATGGCTCGTATGGCTTCAATCATTTTCACGCTTGCATTGTAGCAATATTCGCAACAATGCAAGCATGCATATTAAGAAGAGGCGTGTAGAAATCGAATTCGTACCTGCTATAGTTCGCTCATCAGAGATGAAAACACAGTCCCCGTCGGGTAGTCGTGGGCGTGCGGGAGTCCGCATCAGTAACCTGCCTCCTTGGTTATCCCTTCTCTGCATGCTCATCTACATAAAGGACGAATATCCATGCAGATTAGCGCGTTCCACTCTGACCGTGTATTACGACGGCCAGTTTTGGGTGGGTCTGGTGAAGCATGTCGAGGACGGCAGGTTCGGCATCGCTCGCATCGACTTCGGCGCAGAGCCATCCGATGAAGAAATCTTGCAATTCGTTATGGCCAAATGGAAGAAACTCGTGTTCTTCGGCAAGGAGCAAACGGAGACACGCGAGCCCGCGAAGAATGAAGCGCAAGCAGAAACATCGCGGGCATTAATCAGCGCCGACATTGATCTGTATATAAGCAGCGGGGCACGACTTCGATTGAAACCGTACCCCGTCATCTGACATATATTTCGTTATATAGAACGCTTGTTCGCTACTCCCACTCAATGGTTGCCGGCGGCTTGGACGTCACGTCCAAA
>BNJU01004793.1_pt1 | contig 30823 bp, 50 predicted proteins | sample 8539281 | NCBI WGS metagenome assembly BNJU01 (sample SAMD00202456, study PRJDB9452) | human saliva metagenome | isolation source: human saliva | place: Japan
GCTCATTATGTTTCGTTACGCTCGATAAATGCCGTTACAACCTGCAAAAACAAGTTTTTGTCCGGTGTGTATAGTAAAAACAATCCATACAGTTTGGAGGCAGTTTGGAGGCAGCGCCTCCGACCAACTTGTTGCACGTTAAGGAGAAACGGCATGAATATCTCAGTCAGATTGCGTGGCAAAGTTTGGCAGGCAAGGGTGAGGTACCGTGGAGCAGATGGGCTTATCCATGAGAAACATCATTCTTTGAGTGCTCCATCGGATAAGACTGGCCGAGGTAAAAAGACCGCCATGCTCGAGGCTGAGAAATGGGTTAAGGACGCGGGCTTTGTTGAAGTTGTTGAACAGAGCCAAGCAACAAGGCTTGATTGTTCGGCGTACACATACTGTCTCAACTACTTTAAGAGCCTTGTGGCAACACAGCAAATAGAACGTCGTACTTATACGTCTTACAAGAATAGTATTCGATACATAGATCTCTTCTTTAGTGAGAAACGCTTACAGGACATTACAATCACAGACGTCGAGATGTATGTGTCCTGGCTTTACGACTCCAACTACTCAGCTAATACCATTAAGAAAGCTTTTAATGGCTTACGTCAATGTACCCGCCATGCCGTAGCGATTAGAGATCTGCAATATGACCCCTGTGCGTCAATCAAGGCTCCTAGGGGCCAGCTTGCGACGCCAAATCCTTTGGACGAACCTTCCCGCAAGAAGCTTCAAGTTATGCTTGCTGCTCTAGAGCTTTCTCCCATGGTTATTGCAACGTATTTGGCGTACTTTACTGGTATGAGACGTGAGGAGTGCTGCGGGCTTCAGTGGAAGGATATAAAGCTCAAAGCTGAGGACGTCACAGCACACCTATGCCGCGCTATTTCGTATGATGGCGGTAAGACCTACATTAAAGGCTTGAAGAACGGGAAAACAAGAACCGTGCCTGTTCCATCTCCGCTTGTAGACATTCTTAAGCAATGGCGTTCCAAGTACATTGAAGACTGCATGCTAATGGGAATTGCGTTTAATGAAGAGATGTACGTTTTAGGCGATTTCTCTGGTGAGTATCTCAGGCCAGAGCGAGTAACCGCATGGTGGAAGAGGCACTCGGAAGAATGGGGCCTTTTAGGAACGCAGGGGAGACGGCCAGTCTTTCATGATCTACGTCATACGTATGCCACAATTGCGGTTAGGACTATGGATATTAAGAGTGCTCAAGACATTCTTGGACATAGCGACATTAACATGACTATGCGCTATGCAGATACAGATCTAGAGCAGATTCAGAAGGCAGGAAAAATCATTGGAGAGGCTCTCAATGACGCCAATAAAGAGGGCGCGGAAGTACTACAGATGCGGCGTGCGATATAAAAAGAGGAGCTTATTGCTCCTCTTTAAGCTGCCAATTCACCGATAAAATCATTCTCATTTACTCCCCATTGGACTGGAGTAATTCCATAATTGGAGCAAGCATCAAGAATCGAGTTATCAATTTTCCCATCTTTGGCATTAAGAGTGTTAAGAAATAAATATCCTAGAGAGTTTCTACGACTTTTTCAACGTCTTCCCAGCCAAATAATGCGTTTGTCACGCTACTTTCTGCGGGGTTATTTACAGTCTTGATAAACTTTTCTTTTCCGCCGCGGTTCGCTCCTATTGCATAGTCAAACTTATATATCAGTCCAGACTTGCCTTCAAATGATGGACCTTGTACCGGTCGTAGCTCTTTGTCTGAAAGCCAATTACCAACGTCGTCTAGAAACATAGAGCGTACAGCGTTTTTATTAATATAAAACATATCGCTAACCGATGCCATGGCCTGTAGGAACATGTTCAACTTGACGTTAATATTACTTTCATTAGCTCGAACAAACATTTCGTTGTTATCAGTTTTCTGTACGCCATATCCAGCAAGTATTGACTCAAGACGGCTTTTTCTAGCGTCAGTGTCAATTTGCATCCCGGATAATTCAAGTTCCGAAACAGTTTCTCCCATGTCTGAGATAATGATTCCATGTCCAGGGCTTTCATCTAAAACGATAGACATAAAATCATTATTCTTATCAAGCATTGGGGTAACAATCCTGACAGCGCTGCCTTGCTGGACTGCGGTTAAATTTCCCGCTATCCATTGTGAATAGTTATCGATTATCTTTTGCGCTGCAGTGATTTGCATAATTTTACACCCCCAATTTGTACTTAAATGTTAGCACAGAGTCAGAGATAGAATATACGTCTAAGAGGCTTTCGAAGTAAGAGATAAAATCTTCATCTCTTCCGGATATGACATCTTGCTGGGCAAGTGGTACAGCAAATTTCGAACCAAACTCTGGTACATCTAAATGAATGTGGTTTCCGACAACAAGTTCTCCATCGGGATTTCTGTGTCTTAATATTTCAGGGTTTGAGCACAAATCAACTCTCAATAATTGTCTGTCCGACACTCTAGACTGGAATGTAGGTTTCCTGTCGTTTATAACACCCACAACAATTGAAGAAGACTTTCTTGATTCATAAATGTCGAGAAAAATTTGAGAGACTTGTTCGATTCAGATATAAGTTCAATTTGTAGTTTCTCTCCAGGATTAGGCCAGTTATAAGAATCTTTCTCTTTGTAAGGACGCTTAGGCATTTTGAGAAATTCCTGAGCATCCTCGTTAAGATCACTAAGGTGATAAATTTTAAAGCTCATCTTTATAACCTCCTTTCACAATTCCTTCAAACTTTTATATATCGGACTCAGTTTTTGTCCGGTATTAACACTAAATTGAAACGTGCGTTCCTTGAGAATTAAACATGTCTTTAGATTTCAAATCCGAATGGGACCAAGTACCATATAACTTCACCAATAATCGAGACTGATTGCGTGTCAACCTCGTTAAAGTCGAATATTTGCGACCTAAATGTAGGATCTATGCTGTCCGGAATGAGCTCGTAGCCATTTGATAATGGTTTAACGCGTTGAATGGTTGCATCAAAGTCATCTACACATACCGCATAAGCCTTCATAGGCTCAATTGCTTCCTTGCAAGGATTAATAAGTGCGTAGCATCCATTTGGCAGCACACGATTCATAGAGTCATCAACGACTTTTAAAAGAAAAGCCTGTGGGTATTTATCATGAATCTCTGACGGTATGTCGTATGTCTCTTCGACGTTAATCATTTCAATAGGGGTATCTGCGGAGATTGAGCTTAGGAGCGGGACTGGAGCCATATCAGAAGCTTCAGATAATTCTGGTTTACTAGACATTCCAAGAAGATATGCCAAGCTAACATTCAAAATTTCAGACATTTCAATCATCTTATCCATACGGATATTAACTTGATTAGTCTCGTATCTCTGAATTGTTTGCTGAGTGGTCCTCATTTTCTCGGCCAGCTCGGCTTGCGTAATGTTTCTAAGCTTACGTGCTTCAGCAATTTGGTATTTCATTACCGCTCACCTTCAGTTACACGCATTGTATTGTCTTCATAATAATTACACACTTTTTGTGTTGTATCAAACACTTTTTGTGTGTATTATCTACATCATTAACACACATAATTTGTGTATTAGAAAGGAGGTGCCCACGATGAGAATGAACATGAAAGCTGAAAGAGCAAGATGTGGTCTATCTGCAAGCGAGGCCGCTAAAAAAATCGGCGTCTCGGCAAACACTCTTTTACGCTGGGAATCTGGCGAGAATACCCCTCTTTCAGAAAAACCTTATGAAGCTTGCGAGGCTTTTATAACTGTACGCCTGATTACCTACTCGGTGTAGGCAATTTCAGAACACGAATTACATGTTAAGCGAATAAGTGCTTCTTAGAATCACGTTCTTTGTAAACAAAATAGACGCAAATCGTCCCAGGGAAACTTACAAAAGCTTGCTTGTTCTTTGAGTTTTACGAGTACCTGGAGAAATAAAGCTTAGCCGTGAATAGTTGCGGTAAAAACGTTGCATGGTCACCGCGTTAACCATGCAGAGTCTTGTGACTCGCTACGTCAAGGGACTTCAGACGTATAGAGCGTGCATAGACGCTTTGATTCTATGTAAAGTCCTGCAGAAGTTTTGCTCTTTCGTTATTAAAACAAAGAGCTCTATTTTCTATGGAGATCTGAGAAAAATGCCAATACTTCAAAATACTGGCTCGGCATGGTCATATCACTGGGAGCCAAAAGTCGAGCATAAGCTCGAACCAGAAAAAGCCAAAGCCCCACACACCACAATATCGAGTATTGATGGAGCGTCACTTATAAAGAGTTGCTTTAATGACGCTTATTACGTTAGAGAAGACGGTGGGAACCTGTGGTTTCTTGGTAGTTTTGAAACAGCCCAAGAAGCAAATGAAGCATTTGGAAGGTGGGCAAAATGTCATTAGAAAAAGTTATTGCTTTTTGTAAGGACTTTAAATCATCTATTAGAAAACATCCAATCCGGATGCTTTCGTGTTTAATGTCTGTTCTATCACTTATGTCTTCAGTTTATTGCATTTTTGCCTGCTCAAAGATGGTAAGCGTCATTGGTTTATGCATTGCAGTGTTTGCTCTTTGTTTTGCAGGTCTTATTTATTAACAAGATAAAAGTGCCCTCCTCACGCGGCAACGTGGGAGAGCGTGTCCAAAACTTTAAGGAGTTGAAATGGACGATACAAGTATACAAGTTTTTTTAGCTCTCAACAGTTTGGAGAGCTAAGAGCTCTGAAAGACGTTGACGGTGAGCCATGGTTTATCGCTCAAGATGTGTGTAGAGCTCTAGGTACTGACGTTAAAGATGTCCGGTCAGTTCTTGAATGTGACGAAGTTTCAAACCTCGATACTATCGAGGTTTATAAAAAGCCTGGACGATCACCTCTCATTGTGTCTGAAGCTGGTTTATATAACCTTGTACTCAGAAGCCGTAAGCCAGAAGCAAAGCCGTTTCGACGCTGGGTTACGCATGAAGTCCTTCCATCCATTAGACGTTCTGGCGGCTACATCGCCACAGACGGCTCTGAAAGCAATGAAGACCTTCTCGCTCGTGCGGTCCTAGTCGCTAATGAAGCTATTCAGCGCAAGGACGCACAGCTTAAAGAGCAACAACGTCAACTCTACGAGAAGGACACAACTATCATCGAGCAGGGTGCCAGAATTGATGAGCTCGCGCCAAAAGCTGGCGTTTACGACACAGTTATTAGTGTCAAAGGCACAATGACAATTACGGACGCTGCACGCTATCTAGCACAATACGACCCTCTCATGAACCGAAAACGTCTTTTTGCCCTTCTCCGTGCTGATGGCATGATTTGCCAGGGGAGTAACGCTCCTACTAAGCGAGGAATCGAGACAGGTAGATTCGTGCAGATCATGAGCACCCGTCGAGACGGCAAGTCTAATGAGCCTTATGCCAGGATGACGCAAAAAGGCTTTGACTGGTGCGTTACCGCTTACTGTACGGCTCCACTCATTGATTAGCTCTTATGGAGAGCTTGCGAAACACTGAGCTTATAACCGTTGAACAGGCTTCTCAACTACTAGGCATCCCGGTTTCCACGATGCGCAAGATGTGCGCAAGAGGGGAGGTGTATGCCAAGAAAGCTGGTAAACGATGGCTCATTAATAAACGGATTCTCTTAAGCCTCTATGGCTTGCATTTTAAGGAATAACCCATGAAAAAAAGAATAATTCTTGTGACTCTTCTGCCCTTGCTGGTCTACTTCACGGCGGACTGCTTGGGCATTTTTGAGCCGCATAACGTGGCATATCTGATGGCTTTCAGATATGCCCTAATCGCATATGGCCTTGTTGGAGCGTTTGCCGTGTGGCTCAAGGATAAAGAGAAAGAGGTTTGTAATGCTGACTAGACAGGAACGTCAAGAGATTGCAGAGAAGGCCAAACTATACAAGGGTAAAGAACTTGACTGGGACAACATTACAGATGTTCTTACAGGCTCCCTTTGCTGGAAAAGTGATGATGAGCTCTTAGACCGTATCATTGAGCTTTGTGAGGCAGTTAATGTCGACGAACTGGCATTTATGACATTAGCGAACGAAATGTACTTGCAGGCTCTGAAAGCCAAGCATGAGCGCATTGCTGCATATGCCGAAGCTGATTCATACGTAAGCACAAGACATATTATCAGTTGCATCGAAGACTTTGATGCAGCAATTACACACTACAAGCGACTAATTGAAAAGGAGCAGTAATGCTAACTAAAGAAGAGCGTGCAGCAATCGCTGAGAGAGCAGTGTCTTTTAACAAATGCTCTTTGGTTATTCAGGTATCTATAGACGTTTATTAGGCAGAGACGTTCCAAGTAACACATCAATCAAAGAAGACGACAAAGTAATCTTAGACCGCATAATCGACCTTTGCGACACGTCTAACATGGTTGAGTTGCCAGTCGATAAAGACGGCATACCTTTCAAGAAAGGCGATACAGTATACGAATCTGATGGAACTGAACATAAAGTTGATGGATATACGTTTACTAGGTGTGACACAAAAATTCTCTCTGTGGTCGACCCAATCAATAATAGTTACGTTGTTCTTGAAGCTGATGAACTCACCCACAAGAAGCCAATAACAATCGCATCACTGGTCGGCGAGATTAGGCGTACCCTAAGCCAAAACACCATTATGAACAAAGAAGCGACATCGAAGCTTGGGAAATCACCGACCAAATCGAAATGCTAGGTGATGGCAATGACTAATCGTGAAGAGGTAGCGAAGAAGTTGCGTGAAGTTAGTACCGCTCGTACCACTGACGAGGTATATGTTGCTCTTCTCAATTGTATCGGCATTACATACGATTACGCTAACTTGTTCAACCGTCTAGCCGACCTCATTGACCCTACATGCAAGCCAGTTGAAGCTGGCAATAACATCGTCTGTTCCGAGTGCGGAGCTGACCTGTATGACGATGACTTGTATTGTCCCCATTGCGGTGCACGGGTGGTGCGAGATGATGGATAACTTGCCGCCAGCGTTAGATGTCGCCTGTGGGGGACGTAGTTTTTATTTTGATAAGCAAGACGAGCGCGTGCTTAAGTGCGACGCACACCCTAGGCATTGTACATTGTGTGATGGTCGTACGCTTGATGTTAGCCCAGATGTGGTATCTGATTTCCGAGAGTTACCTTTCCCAGATAAAAGCTTCAACCTCGTCATCTTTGACCCACCGCATCTTGAGGTTGGCGCAGGATGGCAGGTCGACAAGTACGGCAAGCTTGATTCTAACAGCTGGCATGAGGACTTGTCCAAAGGCTTTCGCGAGTGTCTACGTGTACTCAAACCCTATGGCGTCCTTGTTTTTAAGTGGTACGAGTATCACATTCCGCTCAAGGATGTACTGGCACTTTGTCCGGCAAAGCCAATCGTCGGTAACCGACGCCCTAAAACCTCTAAAACGCATTGGGTGCTATTTATGCGAGAACCAGAGACGCTAGAGCAAGCCGTTAAACCAACAGATGACTATATCGACAATCAAACACTCGCCCTGGCAACGTAAAGGAGGAGCGATGAATAACCAAGAAAAGGAGACAGAGTATGATTTCGTATTTAACCATACCTCAAAGAATTCTTGCGTGGTTTCTCTGGCATATCGAAGCTAAACATGGCTGGGGAGGTGGCTTTGATGCCGATGACCCAGAAGGTCCTAAGTGGCTCTTTGGAACCCATTTTGTCTATGGAGGACCGCTGTATGCCTACTCGCTTTTGTGTAACTACTGGCAACTGAAATGCGCAAGAGCCGCAAAGAGGGGGAAGCGAGAGCGAGCAAACAGAAACAGATACAAGTTAAAAATTAAGGAGTAGTAATGGATCCTGTAGATACTTCTTTTGATGTCATTGAGCGTTATGCTTTATTGGCATATATAAGTAACGGAAAATTTCTCGGCGGTGATATTAAAGACAAGCGAGTGTACTTGTCAGGACCAATTACTAACACAAAGAACTACAAAGGTTTGTTTATGTTTGCTGAAGCTCTCGTCGACTTTGGAGAAGCTGAGCAGGTCTATAATCCCGCTACGCAGATTCCTGCAAGTTCTAGCTGGGAACACGCAATGGCTCAATGTCTTTCAGAAATTACTAATTATGACACGATAGTGATGTTGCCCGGCTGGAATGTCTCTCGTGGAGCAAGACTTGAGCGTGATGTTGCACTTGCCTGTGGAATGCGGGTTCTTGAACTCAGTGAAAACAAGATTATTTATGGCCTTTATAGCTCGCTTAAAGAGACTCTTGAAAAATTCTTGTAAGTCATCTTACTAATAGAAAGGAGGCTCATATGGGTGCCGCAGATATTGTTGTTCTAGTTTTCTGCATTCTCGCTGGTATTGCTTTTGCTTTTAGCGATTAAATTTTTATTTATTTTTAATTCCTCATTTTTCACAACCAAATAGAAAGGTTTAACCATGAAGAAGATTCTTCAATGGCTGGCTATCTGCGTGTTCGCTGTGCTGGCATTCGTTCCAGCTCTCGCACAAGCGCAAACCGTGCCGACCACAATTACTAGTTTCAAAGTCACTGACAAGAACAAGCAGGATTTAACCTCAGCGTACACGAACCAAGATATCTACTTGACCGCATTATGGAGCGCAACGGGTGAAGTTCACGAGGGCGACACGTTCTCGCTCGGCATCCCCGATATTCTCGACTTTCCCGCGACTAATGCAGCAAGCTTTGACATCTATGCACCAGACGGTGCCGTTATGGCAACGGCTCAAGTTATGCCAGGACGTGTCACGATCACTTATACGTCATGGGTTGAAGGTAAGGACCACGTGCAAGGTACGTTGTGGCTTGCTGCACACGTCAAGGGTGACGCAGCGGCAGGAACAACCACGCTAAGGCTCATTGATGAAGCCACGGGACAGGTTGTCGAGACCAGCTTTAAGACACGCCACTACGGCATTATCCAGCACGAAGTCATTGCGAAGTGGGGCGTCAAAACCGACCACGGAACAGTAGAGTGGTCAGTACGACTCAACCACGCAGCGGACAACCTCACAAACGTTGTACTCGAAGACACCGCGCAAGAGGGTACACGCATTATTCCTGGCTCATTTAGGCTCTATCGCGTTCATATGGACGCATACAGCAACATTGACCCTTCAAGCTGGGTTCGCATGGACGTTCCCGAGCCAACCATTAATGGCAATACGTTTACGTGGGACTTGTCGAGCGTTGATTTTCAAGGCAACCAATACTTCATGTATTACGAAACCGAGGGAACAGAGACAACCTCGAACTCTATCCAGCTAAAGAGCCGCGAGACCACGCAAGGTTCACGCTATCAGTTTGTTAGCCAGTACAGCGGCGGCAACGGTAACGGGGATAACCGACCACAGCCAACAGAGCCAGAGACTCCACCTACTCCAGAGCCAACACCGACTCCAGAACCTAATCCAGGACCACAACCGACGCCAGAAGAGTCTGACCCGGAGCCACAGCCAGAGCCAGCAAAGCCAGCGAAGAAGGTAAAGAAAAAGGCTGTACTGCCTGCAACTGGCGATACCCAAAACGTTGCAGTTGCTGCTGGTATTGGAGTTATCGCAATTATTGTCGCGATGGTAATGAGCTTGCCACTAAGGAGAGACTAATGAACCCTAAAGAAGCAGAAGACAGAGAGCGTCTCGAGAAGATGACGATGAAGCAGCTTAGGGAAGTTGCAAAGAATGAAGGCGTCTGTCTTGGATATTACTGCTCAAGGAAGGCTGACGCGGTTATCGCAATCATTGAATGGAAACGCTTCAAAGGCTGCTACATGGAGCGCTACTAATGAATCGCTCGATAAAAGTTCGACTTAATTCGAACGGCATTTGGTGCTGCCGACTTTATTTGGGAAGGAATCTAAACGGCAAAATCATTCAGCCTTATGCAAGTTTTCCTGCAGCTAAGACGCAGAAAGAAGCTGAAGAATTAGCCACTATGTGGGCGTCACATATTACATCTGACGGTAAAGTTAAGAGCACTCAGCTTACCGATTTGCTTCTTGAGTACGTGTCGATTAAGCAAAGGAATGGCGCGAGCCCTAACACGACAAGGCAGCATGAAGGCTTTATCAGAAACCATATCAATGGGAGACTCGGCAAAGAGGACGTAAGGAGTGTTACGTCCTCTTTACTCACTTCTTTTGAGCAGGATCTGTTGAAGAAGGGCCTGTCTCGAAACAGTGTAATTAACCTGCATCAGTTTTTACGAGGTGCATACAATTACTTTGTTTCTGCGGGCATATGTGACTATAACCCGCTTATTAACGTGGCTAAGCCGTCCAGGGAAGTACATGAAGCTGTCTCTATCGAAGAATGGGGTTTTGCTGGGATTAGTACTCTTATCAATTCCAGGATTACCACAGCCATTCAAGAGAATGAGTTTAACTCCCGTGTTGTTTGTGCCTTTGCTGCCTGGCTTTCGTTAGTGACTGGTATGCGCTGCGGTGAAGTCTGCGCCGTCAGATACAGCGATGTGAATATGCTATATAAGCATATTCATGTATCCGGCACTGTCATTGAAGAGTCTTACAGAAAGCCCTACAGGCGAGAATCAACCAAAGGTAAGAGATCAAGAAACATAGCTATTACTGACTCGGACATCAGTTTTATTAGCGACTACATGAAGCTTCAGAAAAGCTCATATTGCCTTTATTGAGTCTTCTACACCACTAATTAGTCTTGATGGCTCTTACATGCGTCCTACGAGCGTCTCGAGGTCATTTACACGTATGAGACGTACTCTTCAGCTACCTCAAGGCATTACCTTCCACTCACTCAGACATACTCACGCGTCTTGGTGTTTGGCTAGCGGTGTTGACTTAAAGACTCTTTCAGAGCGTCTTGGCCACGCCGACCCAGCAACGACATTGAGGATTTATTCTCATTTGCTTCCTGGACGTGACAGGGGAGCGGCAGAAGCGTTTGGAGACGCTCTGAGAACCATTGAACAAAGAGATTTCTAATCGCTCCATGCTTTAAAGGCTTGTTGCAATTTGTTGCAATCAGCAAATTTTAATCAAGTTGAATTCTACAAAAAACGCTCATTCAACTTGGAAATTCTTTTTATCCCTTAGTGAGTGCTAGATAAGAAGTAATTATCAGACAATTAAAGAAAGGCAGACAATAGCATGACTATTTCTAAAGTCACAAAGGATCTACGCAGATTGCTTGACGCTCAAAATATTCCTTGGGAAGACCATTCTGGATTTACTACTGAGCGAACTTGGATTCCATTAGATGATGGGTCAGTACTTTGTTGTTTGTGCTCTTACTACATCACATCAGATGGTGTTGAACATGGCGTCACATCAGGATTCCCGTTAAAACTTGAGGTTTCTATTATTTATTCGATAGATGACTATGCGTTCGGTCCTGGAGCGGCTAAAACGCCAGAAGAGATTCTGGAGGTGCTTGGTAGACATGGAGCGAAGTAAGCACTGCCAAGAATTGTGTGAAGCTCTAGAGCTTTATGGTAAGACATGGACTGACCGCAGCAACGCTTGTGTTGAGCACATTTATTTCAAGTCTCGCGGTAACTGGGTTTCAGTTCTATATGGTGATGATATTAGAGGCTTCCCACATAAATTTCTTGTTTGGGAAATGTCCAACTACTCATATTCACCTCGTGTAATGGACGTTGAAAAAATTATCGATAAGTATTTTTAGGAGTTCAATATGTCAATTAACCGCGTTAACATCTCTGGAAACCTAACCCGTGACCCGGAGCTCCGTTCTACAGCAGGAGGAACAAATATCCTTTCGTTTGGTGTAGCCGTTAATGACCAACGCAAGAATCCGCAAACAGGCAAATGGGAGAATGTTCCTAACTTCATTGACTGCATTGTTTTTGGACAGCGTGCTGAAGCTCTCTCACGCTTTATCTCTAAGGGCGCAAAGGTCTCTATTGATGGAAAGCTGCATTACAGCTCATGGGAAACAAAGGACGGACAGCATCGCAGCAAACTAGAGGTTGTTGTAGGGGAGATTGAGTTTCTATCCAGGACTCAAACAACGACCGCTACAGATCAGGGCCAGCCTTCATTCACGGCACCGCAAGCGCCAGAAGAAGAGCTTTACGATTCGGACATTCCGTTCTAAAGACTAATTAAATTATTTATTAGTTGAGTAGAGCCTACAAAAAGGGGTCTTGGAGTCATCTGAGACCCCTAAATTGAAAAAATTAGGCTAAAAATTATGTAGATTTTGTTGGTAGCGCTCAATAAATTCCGTTACGCTCAATACGCTCATTATGCGAATTTTCGATGTGCTATACTTGCTTCGCTTTTTCTATCGAAAAACGTAACGGTATAGCAAGCAAGCAGCTTGCGAATTGCACGAAAAGCAATTTCGCAAAGCGGCGGAGAAAGGCTCGCAAGCGTACCGGTTGCGCCCCCTCCTATAAAAAATTAGAGATTATTCCGCTCAACAATACAATAATGTTTATAAGTTGTAGAAAACTTGTATACATAATGTTGAAAACTCTCTATCAAGCCAGCTAAATCATATAATTTAAATAACTACTCTAACTAAACGTTGATACGTTTGGAGAATTATGGATTACAGTGGTTTGACCGCGTCAGAGTTCTTTCACGGTGTTGCAGAAGCGTCGAGAGAGAATACAAGAGCCTTGCAGCAAATTATGAGCCTTCAAGAAACCGAAGGTGCAAAAGCTCAATCTTATTCAGTTGGCGGGAGTAAAGGCTCTAATCAAGATACGATGGCAAAAGTGGATAAACGCATAGATCTAGAAGCTCTACTGTCTAAAAGAATGAATGACAATTACGACTATATCAACGACGCTTATACGCTTCTTTATGGTGTAAGTCAGCTTGGTGATGGTGGGATATGTCAATTAATGAGTAGCTCCATCTATGCCGATTTGCTTCAGTGGCGTTATCTTCAATGTATGACTTGGAGTGATGTATCTGAGAGACTACTTACTCCTGTGAGGACGCTTCAACAGTTGGAGCGTGAAGTCTTTGAGACGATTGATGAGGAGAATTACATCGAAAAATTCTTGAAAAATAAATAATCTTTTTTGCCTTTTTGCTTGTATTGTATAGATAATAGTTATATACTATATACAACAAGAAAGGAGGTGTAGCCACAGTCACAGTTGAAAAGATTGCAGAGAAACTAAATAAGTCCCACCCCGACGAAGAGTAAGGACTTAAAGCCAAAGGGGATATCAGTTGCAGCTGGTATCTCCTAGGCTCTAAGATTAACATAAAGGAGCACAAAATGGAAAACGTATTACTCATATTGGTTACTGTTGCAGTAACGCACTTTCTTTACAAAACTATCCGCAAGAAGGAAAGTCGATAATGGCTACTAGTGAAGCTCAAAAGCGGGCAAGCGCTAAGTATCGCAAAAACAACGTTAAAGCGATCATGTTCAATCTATACCCGAGCGATAAAGACTTGTTAGAGTTTCTAGAGTCAAAGAAGAACCGCTCGAGCTATATCAAAGAACTTATTCGTAAAGATATGGAGAACTCGAGAAATTAAGTTTTGCGCACTCTTGCGTACTCTTGCGTACTGTTTTGTGATATTATGTACAGTAGCGATTTACGCAACAAAGGAACTAATAAGCGTTCTGGTTATAAGCCAGGGCGCTTTTTTGTTAGGCAGGTGAGCAAATGAGTTACAACATCAGACGCTCATATGCTAGAGATCAGTTGCGTAAGCAGATGATTGCAAGAGAAGAACCGTGTCACATTTGCGGTATGCCAATTGATTACTCGCTTCTGCTGGTGACCCAATGAGCTTTGAGATGGACGAGGTCGTACCTGTCTCGAGATTACCTCTTGAACAAAGACGAGCTGCCGCATGTGACCCAGAGAATGTCAAAGCGGCGCACCGCATATGCAACCAGAAGCGCGGTAACCGCATGATGGACGAGCTTAAGGGTAATGCACTACCTATCGTAAGAACGCGCCTGTGGTAGGGGGGGGGTATGCCCTCCCATGGCCCCAAAAAGACGCCCCTTGGCATAGTCAGAATATAGCGAACCCTCAAATTTTCCACAGTGAAGTGAGCCTGAAAGGAGGTCTTGATGGCCAAGAAACTAGTCACTATTTGCAGAGAGGGCGGTCGGTATGACATCTATAAAGCGCTGCAGATAACTATGGCAAAGAAGCTAGATGATTGTGAATCTGGCCGCGACTTTGCAGCCATTGTAAAGACATTCGTCCAGGTAGTTGACGAAGTCGACGCAATGGAAAAAGAGAAGTTGATTGCAGCTAAAAAACCGAGCCCTGCTAAACGAGCTAGAAAGACATATCTCAAAGAGGTCTCGTGATGCCAAGGCGTAAAAAACGTGTTGGAAATCAAAAACCGACCTTTGAACGCATTGGAAAATATCATCATTCTGATGCAAAAGCTTGCATAAATATGTTTTCTCATTACGGGTTTAAGCTTGATGATGCGCAAAAATACGAGCTTGAGCTTTATATGGCTAAAGACGCTAAAGGTATGCCAGCGGCTGAAACTATTGGTGCAGCCAAGCCACGACAAAATGGCAAATCGTTTGCTGCACGACTCTACGGTATTTGGTGTGCGGCCATTTGTGGAATGGACGTTGTCTATTCAGCACACAATGCAGATACCGTTGATGAGTTCTTTGATATGATCGTGAACCTTTTTACGGATGACGAGACGTATCCAGACTTAGCTGAACTTCTTCTTAAGGCGTATAGGCAGCCAGGCAAGCAGTACTTGCTCTTTGATTGCGGACATTATAAAAGTGGCAAACGCGCAATCGGAAGGCTTAAGTTCTCGACACGTACAACATCAAGGCACGCGGAGGCACACGCTCACTCATTATTATTGATGAGGCGCAGGAGCTTACAGACGCTCAGTTAAATGCAATTTTGCCAACTGTTTCTGCATCTAAAGATGGCTCTCCGCAAGTCATATATATCGGAACTCCTCCTGACCCAACCTGCAGAGGAACGGTATTCAAACGAATGCACGATACGGCTCACTCCGACAGTCCTGGTGAGGCTTGGTGGCTTGAATGGGCCGCAAAATCGGTTCCGAGAGAGGGTACCAGCGATGAAGAAGCACTCGACCTTGCTTATGAGACTAATCCAGCTCTCGGCGCTCGTATCACAGAAAGAGCAGTACTCAACGAATGGCATCAGATGACAAAAGATGGATTTGCTCGTGAGCGTCTTGGTTGGTGGTCAACGCTCGATACTTCAGTTGAGTATATCGTTAATGCAAATGACTGGAATGAGTGCATAACAGAAGAGCCTTATGACGATGGGCTTCTGGCTTTTGGAATTAAGTACTCCCTTGATGGAAAGAAAGTAGCAATTTCAGCAGCTCTAACTCAGCAAGATAACCCAACAGCTTATGTTGAGCTCGTGGATATCGCAGACGCATATGGTGCTGGTCAAAACCTCGCTCAATGGATCAAGGAACGCGAGAGTCGCATTGCATGCGTTGTTATTGATGGCCGTTCTGGCGCAACTCAGCTGGCTGAACGCTTGCAGGAGCTACGTTTTCCAAAACGGGGCATTGTTCTTTGCGATACAAAACAGGCTGTAGCGGCAGCTTCAAGATTTGTTGATGAAGTTGGAGCACACAGTATATGTCACGTCCCCTCTCCAGCACTGGACGAGTCTGTTACAGGCTCGTCCAGGCGCGCAATTGGAAATAACGGTGGCTTTGGATTTGGAGATTCTCCAAAAGCAACGTGTACCGCTGCTGAATCTGCGGCACTTGCACTTTATGGCGTTAGGACCACTAAACGAAACCCAGCTAGAAAGCAGGTAGTCTGGTGACAATTGGAATTATTCCTGTTGCAATTGCAACAGCGGCTGGACTGAGAAAAGAAGATAGGCAGACAGTTTTAAATCTCTGTGCAGTTTACTCAAAGACCCTTGCTCGTAATCGCTTGCGTGATGGTTACTATCTCATGCATATAAAGCCTCAGCAGCTCGGCATTTCGGTGCCTGATGGCCTAAGGAATCTTGAGCAGGCTATTTCATGGCCAGCAAAGGCTGTAGATGCTCTTGCTGACCGCTCTCAGTTCGATGGTTTTACTTGCACGGATGAGGATACTGCTAAGGAACTACAGGCTATTGTTCGTGAAAATGCCCTCAAGCGACGCTATCGTAAGGCCGTTAAAGGGCAACTTAGAAATTCCTGTGCGTTTCTTACGGTTACCGCTGGAGACGTTGACGCAGGAGAACCTGCGGTCATCATTTCTGCGTATTCTGCAGTATCCGCCGCTGCTCTTTGGGATGAACGCTTACATCGTATCCAGGCTGGCATTGTTGTAGTTGATCGTGACAATCGACCGAATCACAGGAATGCCCCAACGTGGATTAACGTCTTTACCGATACTGACATTATTCGCATTCGTAGGCCACTCGACTCGACTCGCTGGGTTGCTGAATATATTCCACACGGAATGGGCCGTTGTCTCATGGAGCCTTTAGTCTACGAAGCAACGCTTGACCGCCCGTTTGGTAAGTCGCGCATCACCCGAGCTGTAATGGATCTGACGGATGATGCGATGCGCTCAAGCGTACGCGCTGAAGTTGCAGCTGAGTTTATGACAGCACCCCAGAAATATCTTGTTGGTGCTGACCCAGACGCTCTCAACAAGCTCTCAAAATGGGATGCCTATATTGGTTCAATCTTTGCGGTCTCAAAAGACGCTGATGGAGATACTCCAACGTTTGGACAGCTGCAACAGGGTTCAATGCAGCCGCATATTGACTACATGCGCTCGCTTGCAGCTCGTTTTTCCGCTGAGACCAACGTTCCTATTTCCGAGCTCGGAATTGTATCTGATAACCCAAGTTCAGCTGAAGCAATCTACGCCGCAAAAGAGCCTTTGGTCGTTGACGCTCAAAACCTTAATGCCGACAACGGCGAAGCTCTTCGAGATATTGCTCTTATGGCGTTAGCAGTTAAGAGAAACATATCATTTGCTGAGGTGCTTACAACAGAGCCTAATATCACGGCTAAATGGCGCAATCCTGCGATGCCGTCAATTGTTTCCCAGGCTGACTCCATGCTTAAGATTGCCCAAGCTGTTCCATGGATTGTCAATTCTGAGATTCTTCTTGAGGAACTTGGCTTTACAGATGACCAAGTTCAAAGGCTTGAAAGTGATAGGAAAGAGCTTTAGCACAGGAGCTTCTTAGGGCACGCTTTGCCGCAAAGGCTGCAAAGACTCCAGTTGACAATCAAGATTTACTGGATGGTGTAATTGATGCAGGTAAGCAAGGATAGAATTTCGCAGTATAGAAAAGAGCTTGATTCAGCCGCAAACGATGCGGCTGAATTTATGTCTGACTATTATGATGCGCTTAGAACTGCTAATCCTAACTCTTCGGTAGCAGAGCTTCGAAACATGGCTATTAAGTCAATTAAACAAGCTCTCAACGCTTTTTCTCCTCAAGCAGGGGAGCTTGCAGGAGAGCTGTTTGATGAGATAGTAAAAGCAGAAGGTGTTAAGGCAAGGTTTCGTTATCATAAAACTATTGAACAGGGTTTAGTCGAGAAAAAAGTTCATTACCTTGCAAAAGACTTAGTTGATGGTAACAACCAGAAGTTTATTGACGCTTGTGCAACGCTTACTCGTTTTTATGTACATCGTGAAGCCAATACTAATATGTACAGAAACGTTGCTCGCTCGAATATTCGCTGGGCAAGAGTTCCATCCGGTACAGAGACCTGCGGCTGGTGCTTTATGCTGTCATCACGTGGTTTTGACTACACGTCAGAATTAAAGGCGGGAGGTCTTGGACATAAGTTCCATCTCCACTGTGACTGCATCATTGTTCCAGGAACAAAAGAAACTACCATTGATGGATACAAGCCAGAAGAGATGTATGCTCGCTGGGTTGAATGCGCCAACACGCTTGGACTCGAGCCTACGTGGGAGAATCGTTTTGCAATCATTGCCGAATGTGAGACAAGAGATTTCAAGTGGCTCTATAACGGCACTCCGCCCGAAGTGACTTATGCAACACCGGAAATAGAGCGCTCAGTAACAATAAAAAACCCATGGGAAGACAGAACGGCTCATAGGCTTGCGGCTGTAGGTATTGAGCCACATTTTCAGATTGATTACTACTGGGTTATAACGGATGGCATAAAACATAAAGTTGGATTACCTGATTTTGAAAATGGCGTTGAAATAAAGACTCCTCAAGACTCTGAAAATGCCTTTGGAGCAGTGAAAAACTATGTCCTAAAGACTAATAAAAGAAAAAAAGGAGTTGTAAGGATGGTGATAGATAACTCTGAATCTAATTTTAGTGACGCAGAGCTTATTAAAGCAATACAAGATGTTACAAATGAATTCGGTGCCAATTACACGATTGCCTGTTTTACAAAAACAGGGAAATTAGTAAATGTGCACAAATAAAGAGCGAGTGCAAATTCGCGCAGTTGTACGCGGGCTGCTCGCTCTTTGGGTTAATTATACCCAATTCCGTTAATTTATGCCACTTAAAGAACTATGTGGTTTGGGATACTAGTAGACAAGACATATTAAAAAATGCACCCACTCTCGCAGATGCATTTCATTCACCAACAAACCCGACTCAGTCCAGCCGTTGGCTCGTCCTTTAATTAAACAATACCCACGCAAATCCACATCAAGTAGAATCGGGCGGGTATCTCTACTGACTAGTGTACCCAATTTCATTGATTTAAGCCACTGAAAAGTGGCTTTTTTCATATACGCAACCGTTGCGGCAAAGCGGTATTTACCTCGTGGCAAGGGTAATGCCACTCGTAAACGTCCGAGCGGACGGAACCTGTTGAAAGGAAAGAAATGGATTTGAAGGAACCTGTAACCACTCAAGAGCAGCTCGACAAGATCGTGAAAGACAGGCTGGAAAGAGAGCGTGAGAAAGTACGCTCTGAGTTCTCTGATTATGATGACTTGAAAGCCAAAGCTCTGAAGCTTGACGAACTCGAAAAGAGTGGCTCCGAGGAGCTGAAAAAGGCACTCGCTGAGGTTGACAACCTTAAAGGTGAACTGCAGACACGTGATGAGAACGCTAAATTGCAGCAGATGCGCAAGCAAGTCGCTAAAGACACAGGGGTACCAGAGGACCTCATTCAGGGCGCAGATGAAGAGAGCATGAAGACGTTTGCAGAAGCCGTGGCAGCGTTCGCCAAAAAGCCTTCTGCTCCAATCATTCCAGAATCAGGTATTTCTACACAGGCTGGAGAGACTCCAGCACAAATTTGGTCAATTCATGGCCGAAACATTCAACTAATTGAAAGGATTTAAGTATGGCAACCGGTATTTTGACAACTTCTGCAACACTTCCAAAAGACCTCTCCGATGAGATCTTTGCAAACGTACAGGACCAGTCTGCAATTATGCAGCTTGCAACTCCAATTGAGCTTCCTGGCCGCGGCATGACTATTCCAGTTGTAACTGGTGACCCAGAGGCTTCTTTTACCGCTGAGGGTGAAGAGGCTAAGGTATCTAATACCTCTCTAGGTGTTAAGGAAATGAAGCCTTATAAGCTCACCGTTATTGAGCTCTTCTCCAATGAGTTCAAGGATAACTATGAGGCTATCTTTGCAGAGCTTCAGAATCGTCTTCCAGGCGCCATTGGTCGCAAGGTTGACTCTACCATTATGTATGGCACCGCTCCTGGCACTGGTTTTGACACTCTTGCAGACGCTGAGTCTGTAGACCTTTCCGTTAAGCCTTATGATGGCTTTGTTGACGCACTCGAGAAGGTTTCTAACGCCAACGGTGACCTTAACGGTTGGGTACTTTCTCCAAAGGCACGCACCCTGCTTCTTAAGGCTAAGGATAGCCAGCAGCGTCCACTCTTTATCACCAACCCATCTGTTGAGGGTAAGGATGGCGGCTCTTCTGTTCTTGCTATTCCATTCTCTCTTCTCTCGTGCAGCTTATCAGGCAAAGGTTGCCTCTAAGACCCCTGAGCTTGTTGGTGTCGGTGGTGACTGGACTGGTGCTCGCTTTGGTCTCGTTAAGGACATCACTGTCTCTATGGCAGACCAGGCAACCATCAATGCTGGAGGCACTGCAATGAACCTCTATCAGCGTGATATGTTTGCTCTTAAGTGTACCTTTATGTTCGGCTTTGTCGCACGTGATAAGGCACAGTTTGTCCGCCTTGCAAACGGTACCGCTGCTTAATAGGAGGCTTATATGGCAGAGACAAGAAGCTTTGCCACAAAGGCCGACTATGAGAAACGTTATGGGTCTGGTGCTCCAGAGAGGGTTGAGGTGCTTTTGCAAGATGCCTCAGCCCTCTTGCGCTCAAATTTCATTGCATATCATCAAACGGCTTACAAAGAAGGCTTGAACCTTCGGTTTGATGAGAATGCTTGTGCCGTTACTTGCGCGATTGTTGCTCGTGCTGTGAATGTTCCTGCTGGTTTTGAGGGTGCTTCTCAGTACAGTCAGCATGCTGGTCCTTATGAGTCGACATTGACTTTTGCAAACCCAACAGCTGATTTGTATGTAACGCGCTCAGAGCGCACTCGACTCGGCTTGAGTGGTATCAGAATTGGCTCAATTCAGCCGATGTGTAAGCAAGACCATGAGGTGAATGATGGCTGCCATTAGAGGTGTTCAGGTAGAAGTGGTTAGAGTAACTACTGTCTTAGACGATCATGGCAACGAGACCTCTGGAATAGAGTCTTTTGAGCTTGTTGACAATGTCTTGCCAGCTCCGGTTGCGACATCTGATTTGTCTGCAACGCGCCCAAACGGTGACCGCATAGACATGGTGTTCCACTTTCCAAAGGCTTATAAGCGAAGCCTAAGGGGAACTTTTATTGAGTTTGATGGAGTGAGGTTTGCGGTTGTTGGTGACCCACAGCCCTATCTTGATAGTCTAACGCCGCTCGATTGGGACAGGGAAGTTGAGGCGGTGGTTGTCGATGGGTAATGATTTTATAGTCACGGGTCTCAAGCCAGACTTGGCTGGTATCCGCGAGGTACTTCATACCGCTCCTGTAGCTGATATGTGCCGTGAAGCGGCTCAGATTTGTGCGGCAAAATGTAATTCTTTACTGCCAGAAAAATACCTCAAACATGGTGCTCGATTTGACGCTAAATGGGTTAATCGAGAGTACACCGCAGCTGGCCTTGTGTACTGCTCTGGAGCGGAGAACGGCATATGGGCTGGACGTGCTAACGCAAAGCTTAATATTCTTAAGAAGGGATGTAGAGGATGAGCTATGACATTCTTTCAGACCTTACTAAGTATATGAGTCAAAAGCTCAATATTCCTGCTTCAACACGAGTTCCCGCCCGCGAACCAAAAGAGTTTATTACCGTTACGCGAACCGGGGGAAGCTCTACGATTGGCTGGGATACGGCTAATCTTGCAGTGCAGGCTTGGAGTACCACGGATGCCGCTGCATATAAGCTGGCCTTGGCAATAAGACTTCTTTTGCTTGAGTGCTGGCAAGAGCTTGACAAGGTTATCAAGGTTGAAGTTCAAAGTATTTACGACTTCCCAGACCCGGATTCAAAGAAATATCGATATCAATTAGATGTGTATATCACTACACGTCTGTAAGGAGTAATCATGGCTGATGCTATTTACAATGCAAATTACGTCGGAGCAGCAAAGGGCCGTCCTGGCGGATATGCCGCAGTCGTTGACCCAAGCGTTGACATTAAGACGCTTCTTGATGTTAAGAAGACCATCAAGGATCTGATGACTGCAAACCCCGGCAAGATTAAGTCACTTGGATATATCTCTGAGGATGGCGTTGAGTTTTCTGTTGATTCTCTCTGCAGAGGATAAGAACGACTGGGGAGGAAACGCTATTAGTTCCTCAATTTCTAAGTACTCAGAGTCTGCAAAGGTGACATTCCTTGAGTCCGCTGAGACTATTTTGAAGGTCATTTATGGAGACGATAACGTCAAGGTTGAGACAGACGGCTCTATTACTGTTCGACACAACCCACGCTTTACTGCACCTCGTATCTATATTTTTGACGCTGTTATTAATGAGACTACGGTCAAGCGTTCCATTATTCCTGTTGGACGCATTTTTGAGCGCGATACCGTAAAGCAGAACAGCTCTGACTTCCTTGGCTATACACCAACCATTAAGTGTATGCCAGCCGAGGTCTTTGACGGTGATACTTACCGTGATGTCTTCTACGACACCACAAAAGCGAGTGCGACTCCTGGCGTTGTACATTAATTAAGTTTTGAGAGGACTCAATATGGATATTTCCAACATGTCAGCGGAGCAGCTTCGAGAGCTCGCAGCGGAGAAAGAAAATTCACGTGCAAAGTTGGAGCATGATTATCTTGACTTCGTACAGGATAAGCCAAAGCACGCTCCATATGAGCGCATAATTGAATTCGAGGGTGAAGAGTATGTCGTTGACATGCGCAGAATTAAGTCTCGTGAGTTTATGCGTCGCATGGCTCGTGTTAGCGATGCTGAGCAAAAATAGTCCCAGAAGCACTTTCTCCTGTACTTGCTCTCTACGACTTTGTCTTTAGCGGCAATGTTGACAATCATGTTGTGGAAGTCGTAACTGCTAAACTCGGATATGACGACGCTGAAGAAATCATGCGCATTGAGTCCGCTCTTCTGGAAAAAAACTTGACGCAAAAACTAATTCCGCTTGCTCCAATTCTGTGTGATGACACTAAAAGGGGCAAGCTGGAAGCAGACTTTCAGCAGTATTACCAAGTAAAGCTACAGACGCTCATTGACTCTTGTGAGTTTGAGCGTCTGTTTTATTTGATGATAAACCTCCCTCATGGTTCTAGAACAGTATGCTCTGTTGACCCAAGAAATGATTGGTCCAATAGCGACTATTTGCTTGCACTAGCGGTCGACAACCTTTCGTATCTTCGATATGAACAAGCCGGAGGTAAAGGCAGAAAGCCTGACGCGGTCAAGCGTCCAGAACTGAAACAAGAACAAAGTAAAAAGAAGCTTCTTAACGTGTCACAGGACCGCGTTGAGGAGCTTCTTTTTAGAGAACGCTAGGAGGTGAATAGTGGCTGGAACAGTAGTAAGAGGTTCCGTCCTTCTTACTCCTAAATTCGACAATCTTGGTGCTAATGTTAAGCGAGCACTGGGAAGTGGATATAAATCGGCAGTGTCTGTCCACACGAATGCTGGACGACAGGCTGCTCAAAACTATGCAAGCGGCTTTGGTGGCGCAACCGGTGCAATTATGGGAATTGTGTCGAGCGTTACATCTCGCGCCTTAGATGCTATTTCTGGCTCAATTGCCTCTGCTGTCAACCGTGTCGATACGATTGCAAACTTCCCTAAGATTATGCAGTCTGTTGGATATTCTGCAGACGACGCGCGTGCGACTATTGAACGGCTTTCAGCTGGTATCGATGGTCTTCCGACATCGCTTGACGCTATTGTTGGCTTAGTGCAGAAGATTGCGCCTGTGTCTGGTTCACTTGCCACAGCAACAGATGTTGCCCTGGCATTTAATAACGCACTTTTGGCAGGCGGCAAGAGTCAAGAGGTAATGAATTCTGCTTTTGAGCAGTATTCACAGATGCTTTCAACTGGCAGAGTTGATATGCAGTCATGGAAGATTCTTGCTCAAGCTATGCCAGGACAGCTGAACCAGATTGCTAAAGCCCTACTCGGAGCTAATGCAAACCAAGCAGACCTTTATAAGGCCATGCAAAGCGGCGCAATTACATTTGACCAATTCAACAACGCAATTGTAAGCCTCAATAATGAAGGTCTTCCTGGCTATGCTTCATTTGCAGAGCAGGCACGTATCTCAACGGAGTCAATTGGTACCGCATGGACCAATGTTCAGAACCGCATTAATAAGGCTGTTGCTAAGATTATTGATCATATTGGCCAAGCTAATATTGCAGGTGCAATCAACGATTTCTCTAGCAGCTTTTCTGGTATAGCCGACACAGTTATCACGTATCTTGACCCTGTTATTTCCACTGTTGGTTCCTTCATGGATCAGCTTCAAAATAACGGAGCAATCACATCATTTGGTGACGCTTTAAATGCGCTAAAAGACGTATTTGATGGCACTATAGGGCTTATTGGTGACCTTATAACAACGTTTACTGGTCTCGATAGCTCAGAAGATGCTTCCCGCAGTGCAGCAGATTTGCTTAAATCTGCCGTTGATGGTGTTAAATCTGCCATAGAGCTTGCTCGTGACGCTGTCCAAGGCTTGAGAGACAACCTCACAGTTGTTGCGCCCGTCATTGTCGCTGTAGCGACCGCTCTGATTGCATACGAGACTATTAAGGCTGTGCGCTCGATAGCTGACGACTTCGGACTTCTAAAAAGCGCCGCTTCTTTGGCTTTGACGCTATCAAAGGTGGAGAGGGCGTTCTATCAACGCTTTCTGTTTTTGGAGAGCTTGTTGGTGAGGGTGGAGCGCTCGCGAGTGTCTTTGGAACGATTTCAACGGCAATTAGTGGCGTTGGAACGAGTCTTTTGGCACTCGTAGGATCTATCCCTGTTATCGGTTGGATTGCAGTTGCGGTAGTTGCTCTTGGAGCTGTCTTTACATGGCTCTGGAACACTAATGAAGATTTTAGAAATGCTGTAATTGGTATTTGGGATTCTATTTGCTCAGCCATTAGTGGTGCAGTAGATTCCATAGTTGGTTTCTTTACAACAACATTGCCAACAGCTTTCACTCAATTTGTCCAATTTGTTCAAGGGATTCCCGCGGCGGTAGGACAATTCATTCAAGAGCTACCAACAATGGTCCTTTACGCGCTTACTTTTGCAGTTGTATTTCTGTTTGGGCTAGGCGCTCAACTCGCTCAACTAGCGGTACAGATTGGCACTGAGTTTGTCCAGAACGTCGTTAACTTCTTTACTGTTGACCTGCCAGCAGCTTTCGCTCAGTTTGTCTTATTTGTGGCAACCATCCCAGACCAAGTTCAGTCTGCCCTTGCTACGCTTCTGGCAAATATTGCTCTCTGGGCAGTCGACATGGCGGCAAAAGCATCAGAGGCCGCCGACGGTTTTCTCCGTGGAGTTACAGATGGCTTAAATGCAGCGGTTGATTTTGTGAAGAGCATTCCAGATAAGATTAAAAGTTTCTTTTCTAATGCGGGCGACTGGCTTGTTAATTCTGGTAAAGCTCTCCTAGACGGCTTTGCTAAAGGTATTAGAGACGCAGTAAGCACAGTAACAAGTGCAGCATCAAACGCCCTCGGCGCGGTTCGTAAGTTATTCCCATTCTCACCTGCAAAGAAGGGACCATTCTCAGGTCATGGCTACACGACGTATTCTGGCCGTGCCCTCATGAGAGACTTTGCAAGAGGGATTAAGGGAAGTTCTGCACTTGCTGAAACAGAGGCCATGAGTGCTCTATCAAGTGTACATGACGTCTTTAGTAATGCCCGTCCTCTGAGCTTCTCAGCAGTTGCTGACGCTAATGCAAACGGTATTTATCGTGCAGCTTTCGAGCTTGACTCAAGGCAGCAACGTGCAAACGCAACCACGCTCGCAGATATCTATGATTTCATGCGGAACGGTGAGCTCGGACAGGTTATTGATGAGAACTCTAACAATATTGGAGACCGTGATTTCGCTCGTGCGGTTCAAAAGGCGGTGAGAACGAATGCGTAAGCTCAAGTACGTTTCTTCCCGCGGTAACACCTTTGAACTTGATGTGCCAGAAGCCTCTATTGGTACTGGCACATCTCTTAGAGGCTATAAGCCTGGATACACGCTAGGAGCGCGTTCTGTCTCTGGCATTTCATCTAATGCTCAAGAAGTCACGTTAGATTTATTCATTGAGGGTTCTGAACTAGCGGAATCAATGGCCAATGAATTTGAATTCGACTTCAATAATCAAAAGCCAGGAGCACTCGTCTATAACAATGAATGGTCGCAAGATGTGTATGTGTCTAAAAGCGAGGTTCAATCTGTCTTTCATGATCAGGCAACAGTTGCCCTTACAGTTATTTTGCTAGAAGGGTCATGGCACAAAAGCCATAGTAAAAGCTTCAGCGTGACTCACGATGATGCACAGAGCGATTGGCTTAATTTACCTACCAACGCTCCATACAACCTTGGCATCACGAGACCGCCAAAGCAGCTTGAAATTCGTTCGTCATCAGAATGTCCAGTAAAGTTCACCATTTATGGAACGGCCCTCCAGCCACGAATCGTGATTGGTGATAACACTTACTCATTTTTACTGACGGTCCCAAGTGGAGGCCGTCTTGTTGTAGATGGCACTCGTACTCGTAAGACAATCACACTTGTAACTGAACTTGGAGACGTCTCAGACCGCTTCGATGTTGGTAGCCGTGGCAGTGGTAAAGGCGGCGGCAACTATTGCTTTGAACCACTGAAACAAGGCTTTCAGAACGTCTCATGGGACGGCACATTTGGTTTTGATGTTGAATGGTGGGAAACAAGAGGAGGTCTTCCATGGACATCTTAACGGTGTCAAAGGCTGATGGTGAAGATATTGCCGGCACAGAGGACTATGTGCTCGACCTTTCTTTTGGAGATACGGGAAATTCTTTTGAAGTATTTGCCCCGTCGATTCCAATCAAAGATGGATATCTAGTATCAATCGATGGCACAGAATACGGCGGCATCATAGATACAGCTTCAGACTCTCTTGACGGCGGCGTGTCTACGACTACATGGAGCGGGCGTACCTGGCACGGTATGCTCGCTTCAAAAATCTTGGTTCCGAGTACTGATTACATCAATATCTCAGATAAGGCTCAAACGGCCATCGAGAGCATTGTTACTGCAGCAGATCTTGCAACAGTATTTGAGGCTAAGACAGGGCAGTCTGAGACAATTATTAAGTGTCAGTTACCTCGTTTTTGCGACGCTTACACAGCATTAAGACACATTGCAAATGCTGCGGGCTCACGACTTAGAATTCAACGAACTGACGGTAAAACACTTATTTGGCTCGAGCCTCTCACGGATAACAGGCTTGATTCTGATGCCCTGGATTACAAATCTAAGACGTCATATCATCCCGTGAACCACTTAATTTGTGCTGGTAAAGGTGAGCTTGCAAGTCGTACGGTTATTCACCTCTATGCAGACCGTGCGGGGCGCATTTCAAAGACGCAGAGTTTGTTTGGCCAAGATGAAGTATCCATGCTCTATGACTACAACAATATTGAGGATGCAGAGCTTGAAAAAGAGGGAACAAAGAAGCTTAAAGAGCTTCAAGCTCAGTCTTCTGTAGACGTTACGGTCCATGATGGTCTGAATCTTTATATTGATGATGTTGTCGTAGCTGAAAATCAAGACACAGGTAGACGAACTCAAGCGATTATTGGCAAGAAGATAGTAAAAGTCGCGAGCGGGGTAATGAGTGTAAGTTATGAAGTGACTTCACCAAATCAGACTCGCGGCTCACATGGCGTTTCATTTGAGTCTTCTGGAGCGTCTCAAGGTGCTGGAACTACATATGTAGCTGGCACGGGCATTCGTATTGTCGGTAATCGCATCTCAGCGGTTATGTCGGATGAGAAAGTCGCTGATATTGAGACTCATATTGCTGCCGCACAGTCGGCTGCGGTTGCCGCTCAAGGTCAAGCGCATGAGGCAAAAGACATTGGCAACAATGCATTAGTCTCAGCAAACTCAAGCGTTAAAAATGTATCCTCAACAGGGCCGCTTGCGGTTTCCCAGACGGGTTCCAACGTCACTTTAAGCCTTCAAAGTTCTGGTGCAGAGGCTGGTTCATACGGCCTTTCAGAATCAATTGTGGCTGGGAATAATGCCAATTTTGCAATTCCGCGTCTTACGGTTGACGAATTCGGACGTATTACTTCAATCGCTCAATCAATGGTGACTCTTCAAATTAGTGGGGGAGCAAACCAAGGTGGAGGATTCCTGGCTGCTCATCCAATCGGTTCAATCTATGAAACAACTAAATCATTTAATCCATCGAGCCTCGGCGGTACATGGAAACGCCTGCCGTCACTTGACGGTTTTAAGTGGGAAAGGACGGCGTAATGGCTAAAGAACAAGGCTCCAGATATACCTGTGACAGATGCGGTAAGTCTGAGTTTGTTACCCCAAGCAATACATACTCGCTCGCTCAATGGCATGACATTAAGCGTCAGTCACAGCGAGGAGAGGAGAATCGCACTTATTGCGAGAGTTGCTACAAAGCATATCTTGAGCTTCTTGCAAAACATGATGCTTCATTCAAAGAGTTTGAAAGCAAGGTGAACTAATATGGCAGTCACATGTGTCGATGGACAGGGTCAAGCACCTCACATTACCGGCGCGGATAAAGGACGTTTACACGCTGGCATTTTTGGCGAAAAGAGCGTCGTTCTCGCGGTTGGTAAGCGTCTAGCAGCCACACAAGAGAGTGCCAATCGAGTCACTATTGCAACCGGTGACGCCTCTCTGCATGGTAGACAAGTGAGTGTAACCGCACCAGAGCAGGTCACAATCACTTCTGGAACTCAAGGACAGAATCGTAACGACTTTATCTGCCTTAAATATGAGCGTAACGCGCAGGGAATTGAGTCGGCAAAGCTTGAGGTTCTACGTGGTGTACCGACATCTGGTAAAGCTGAGGACCCATTAGTACCAGCAGGTAACGTCTTAAATGGTGACGCTCAAGACTACTTCCCGCTCTATCGTGTAAAGCTTAATGGCGTTGTTGCGTCTAAGCCAGAGCAGCTTTTTATGTTTGCGAATACGCTCTATCAAGATGATAACGGCGATTTTGAGACGGTGATTTTGCAAGATCAGGGAAGTTATAAGAATTACTGGCACATATACCGCACGGGTGATTCTGTAACTATCAAGGTAAGAGGCTGGCTTGCTAATAACATCGCTTATGATGCGGTTAGATGTCCCTTCACCCTTCCTGAAGGAGCAAGACCGCCTCTAGTAGATCATGAAAAGTATGGCCCAGCTTCAGACGATAATGAATCAATCGTATATATGCCTGGTATTTGTCCTGGACATGCAGATGTTCTTACGGCTATCTCAGCAAGACCTGACGGCAACATTTACCTTCAAGACCAAGGCGGGAAAGTGTCTAACGCATGGCGTTGTGGATCCCTCACATTTACGGTAAGGCACTAGGAGGTGAGGTCATGAACCCATTAACGTTTGAACAAATTGTCGCCGCGGTGTCGTTTCTTGGAATGGTGTTGACACTGATCAACGGCGCCAAGGCGATGAACCGTGCTAGTCAAGAAGACGCAATGCGCTTGGTACGCATCGAAGAAGGCGTGAAGCAGCTCAAGAGTGACTTAGACGATACACAGAAAGCCTTCACGGCGTACATGGCACGCACTGACGAGACGATTACTAATATTCGCGACACCCTATCTATTCATGACACCCGCCTTGCTGTGGTTGAGGATGTGACCCGTACACAGGCGGGGAGACTGGAGCGTCTGGAACAGGCGCATACCCACTAGGCAATTACTGGAAACTGAAAATTGTTTAAGGAGTAAACATGATTAACTTAACTGTTCGTGCACGTAACAAAGCATTTTGGCTGGCTCTTATCCCTGCCGTACTTCTACTTATCCAGGTATGCGCAGTGCCATTTGGTTACACCTGGGACTTTGCAAATCTGGGACAGCAGCTCACCGCGATTGTAAACGCTGCTTTTGCTGTGCTTTCTATTCTTGGCGTTGTTACTGACCCAACAACCAAAGGCTTTGGCGATTCAGAGCGTGCCATGACCTACACAAAGCCTAGTGTAAGCCCTTTGGACGCGGAGGCGCACTAATGGCTGATTTTTCAGGTCAGATTACCGCCGACGCGTATATTCCAACGTCAGCATATTCAGCTGGGCGAGACGGTCATTCTGTGCAGTATATTGTGGTTCACCACGAAGCTGCCACAGGTTTAGACGGTGCAGCCATTACAGCAATGTGGGATAGAATGCAGGCACAGAGCGCACACTATTCTGTGGATGGCGCAGGAACTATCACTCAGCACGTACTGGAGAGCAACACCGCATGGGCGTGTGGTCGTTGGGTTGCTAATTGCGAGAGTATTTCCATCGAGCACGCTAATAATTCCACATCGCCCTGGACTGTCTCTGAAGCTACTCTAGAGAGCGGCGCACACCTCGTGGCCGCTCTTCTCATTAAGTACGGACTTGGATACCCGCGATGGGGCAGCAACGTTCGACCACACAAACAGATCGTGGCAACCGCTTGCCCTGGCGAGCTTGCCGGCTCTCAAAATACTCACTATATGGAGCGTGTGTGCTACTGGTATGAGGTCATGACCGGCACCCGCACAACTTCTGAAGTTGGCTGGCATACCGACGGCAAAGGCAGCTGGTGGTACCAAACGGGCGAGAGCGCGAGCGAGTACGCTGTCGGCTGGTACAAGGTCGGCGATAAGTGGTATTACTTCAATGAGAAAGGCTGGATGCTCACCGGCTGGGTTCACGCTTCTTGGGAAGGCTCTGAGAAGTTCTGGTGGCACTTCGGCGATACTGGCGCCCTTGAATCGGGGGATTGGCTTGAGTACAACGGAAGCTGGTACTTGCTAGGCTCTGATGGTCGTATGGCCACGGGTTGGGCTGATCGTGACGGTAAGAAGTACTACCTCGACGAGACTGGGCGCATGATTACCGGCTGGCTCAAACTGGATGATGACTGGTACTATCTACGCTCTGACGGTTCACGAGTTGAGGATTGCCTTTACGAGGTCGGAGCAGACAATATCTGTGCCTTCGATAAGGAAGGAAAGCTTCTCACAGGCGACATCACAGTCACAACCAATGACGACGGATACATCGCTGGAATTAAGTAATATTTACCCCTCTCGTTTTGACGAGAGGGGCTTTTTTCATGGGTAAATACTCCAACTCACAATTTACGTGCCTTAAAATGCCTTACAACAAGCCGTTTAACTGGTAATTTGTAAAT
>BNJU01005547.1_pt1 | contig 30809 bp, 34 predicted proteins | sample 8539281 | NCBI WGS metagenome assembly BNJU01 (sample SAMD00202456, study PRJDB9452) | human saliva metagenome | isolation source: human saliva | place: Japan
AGCATGTCTCGCATGTGCACATCTGTGCGACAACGGGACAGCGTCTAACCCAGTACAACGCGAGATAAGACGCTGCCCCCTCACCTGAGTAACGTTCAGTACCGCTGACAACGCGGACGAACGCCCCTGTTAATCTTCTTTGCTAAATCAATCAGTTCCTTGGGATTTTCTTCGCACCATCCATGAGCAACTGCCCACTCAGCCATCTTCTTCGGAGGAAGAATGATCCCCGCGTCATGTAGGCGAAGCAGCGGCTGAACCACGTCTCTCTTGTCACGGCCCGCAGAGATTGTGTTGTGATGGTTGATCATCTGAGTTATCCGCTCGAGCGCATCAATAATTGTCGGGGTGAGCTCAGTTTCAGGCTCAAGCCCCGGGAGAGACCCGCGATCCACAACCGGCTCGAAGGTGTGAACGACCTCAGCGTTAACTTCCTGGGCCCAGGTCTCCAGCGGACTTGACCACTGGACGACTGCAAGTGCCGTCACTCCCCGCGCTCCAGCTGGATATGCCAGATCTTCAGCATCGGGATACATTGCAAGAACAGGGCCATTGACACGGTGTATGTCTTTCCCTACCGCAATCTCAAGGTCCACCCCCCTCATGTTTCGATAGGTCCTGCAGGAACTCATTGCGATTGAGGATTCTCCTCTGCGTGACCCACAGCGTGAGCATTTGCCCTGCGCCCGTGTGCTGGCGCGCCCACCGCAGTGCTGCTTGAGCCCCTTCTTTCGTCTGGTCCGCGATGGCGCAGGGGTAATTGATCGGTCTCTCAAACATGGTGGTAGCCACCTCCGTTTTGTCGTTGTCATGTTGTGTTTTCAATCGGCGTGACCAGGGTTCCATTCACCTTGACCCTTGAAGGGTTTTACCGTCATCGACAGCTCATCCTCAACAGCCCTAGCCGACAAACGACACGTTAAAGAGGGCCATGCTCATCTGCGTCCACCCCAACCAGCAACACTTGGAAATAACCACGGCTGCACGTTCAGTCGCCAAATCGATACGCCACCAATAGGACCGAAACATGCACAGATTAGCCTCCAACATAAGACGCATGGGCACATCGCTCTCACATCCATCGAACAGCAAGTCATCCTGTTTGGGAACTCTAGCTTCATCAACAAAGTGGGCTTTGCTATCCTTCCAAACGTGGCCGTCATCGGATTCAGGCGGGACACGCACCAGCGGTGCCACAGTGACCTTGAGGGTTCAGCGAAGCGAAAGAAAACCCTCATGAATGGCCTGCTAGCAACCTCAAGACCAACCAGACCGTTGAGCAAGTCTTCCGGGGCAAGTGAAGATCTCCATCCCGAAGCGCGCGCGCTCGGCTAGGATGATACCGTCACGACCGCAGCGTTTGTGTGTATCTGTGAAGCGTTGAACTGCCAGTTGATGGAGATCAATGAACTGAAGCTACCTACACATTCGCTGTATCAAGAAAACTACAGGTTTGGATGACTCATATGGCGAGTAAAAAGGGCGATGAAATGACTCGAGCGAACTCTCTGGGAGACCGCCGAGTCGATGCGTGCCAAAGGCAATCAGGAGGCATCCGAGTACAAGCATGTGGTACTCGGACTCGTGTTCCTCAAATACGTCTCCGACAAGTTCTCCGAGCGACGCCAACACCTCACACAGGAACTGACGAACGAGGGTATCGACGAGGACCAGATCCCATCATTCCTGGAAGATCGGGACGAATACTCGGGTAAGAACGTCTTCTGGATTCCTGATGGCGCCCGCTGGGAGCAGCTGCAGACCAAGGCCAAGTTGCCGGGAATTGGCCAGGCCATTGACGAGGCGATGCGACTCATCGAACGTGAGAACCCCACACTTACAGGTGTCTTGCCGCGCAACTACGGTCGCGAGGACCTCAAGGACGAGATGCTCGGCGAGCTCATTGACCTCATCGGCTCCATCGGTTTCGGTGCGGACAGCGATCATGGGGCTGACGACATTCTCGGCCGCGTCTACGAATACTTCCTTGGCATGTTTGCCGGGGCAGAGAAGGGTAAGGATGGCGGCGAGTTCTACACGCCGCGCAGCGTGGTGAATCTTCTCGTCGAAATGCTCCAACCTTTCTCCGGCCGCGTGTACGACCCTTGCTGCGGCAGCGGCGGCATGTTCGTGCAGTCGGCTCGTTTCGTAGAAGCACACGGGGGGTAGCCGGGATGCACTGTCCATATACGGACAGGAGAAGGCCGCCTCTACCTGGCGTCTAGCCAAGATGAACCTAGCACTACGCGGCATCGAGGCTGATCTTGGCCCGCGTGATGCGGAGACCTTCACCGAAGACCAGCATCCTGACCTGCGAGCGGACTTCATCATCGCCAACCCACCCTTTAATCTGAAGGGGTACTGGTCAGCGGTCTTGGAGGATGATCCACGCTGGGCCTATGGCACCCCGAACAACTCCAACGCCAACTACGCATGGATCCAGCACTTCCTCTACCATCTCGCACCCTCAGGCTCGGCGGGCTTCGTCATGGCGAACGGCGCGCTGTCGTCCAAAGCAAAGACGGACGGCACAATTCGTCAGACACTCGTTGAGGCAGACCTCGTGGACTGTATCGTGGCGCTACCCGATAAGCTCTTCTTCAACACAGGGATTCCTGCGTGCCTGTGGTTCCTCTCGAAGAACCGGCACGGTAACGGCCACCGCGACCGCCACGGTGAGGTGCTCTTCATCGATGCTCGCAACATGGGTGAGATGATCACCCGTGCGCAACGCCAACTCACCGAGGCCGACATCGAACGCATCGCCGGCACCTACAACACATGGCGCTCGCGCGACGCGCACGAGAACTATGAGGACGTGGCCGGATTCTGCAAAGCAGCAACGCTCGAAGAGATCCGCGACAACAACTTCATCCTCACCCCGGGCCGATACGTCGGCCTCGACCAGACGGAAGATCCCGACGCCGAGCCCGCCGAGCAGAAAATCAAGCGCCTCACCGCCGAACTCCTCGCCGAGCTCGACCGCGGCCGCGAACTCGAGGAACGAATTCGAACAGCAATCGGTGGAGAACAACGATGATTGTGCTGGATGATCTATGTTTGAACATCGTCGACTGTTTGCATAAGACAGCCCCGATTAACGAACTTGGGAATTACTTGCTGTAGGCACACCGGCAATGCGTGGAAACAACATCGATTATTCGCTAGCGCGACGGATAGACGACATCACGTTCGATGAGTGGACCAAACGTCTGCGTCCACGATATGGCGATCTCCTCCTTGCTCGCGAAGCACCGGTAGGCCCTGTCGTGAGGATTCCAATTGAGGAAAATGTCGCACCCGGACAACGAACCGTTCTACTACGGCCCGATACAGCCAAAGTAATCAGCGACTATCTCTACTATCTCCTTATTGCTCCCGAACAGCAGGAACGTTTGATTCAGCCTGTCGGTGGTTCGACCGTTGCACACCTTAATGTCGCCGATGTTAGATCGTTCCGCCTTCCTGAGGTTCCATCCTTGATGGAGCAGCGGCGGATTGCTGGGGTGCTGGGTGCACTGGACGACAAAATCGAATCCAACCTACGGGTCCGATACCTGTGTCGAGACTTAGGCGGAAATCTTGTAGCCGATACGGTGCGTTCAGCTCCAAGCACTCAGCTTGAGCATTATGCAGCATCCATTTCAAGAGGCGTCACACCACAGTATTACAAAGATGAAGATGCGTCGCCAGTATTGGTGCTGAACCAAAAGTGCATCCGCGATGGATGGGTCACACCTGAATTGGCTCGTCTAATGACTCCCCGCGCACGTGAAAAATCACAAGCCATCGCGCGATTGGACGATCTTCTCGTTAACTCAACTGGCCAAGGAACGCTTGGCCGTGTAGCTCGTTGGGACTCAGATGACCCCATTTATGTAGATAGCCATGTGACTGTAGTGAAAGCGGATCCTCGGCGAATCTATCCAGTGCTAATGCCGTACCTAGTATTCCCTCTCCAAGATGAGATAGAGCATATGGCAACCGGGTCAACAGGGCAGACGGAACTATCGCCGTCACGACTAGCTCAACTCAATGTTCCATTGCTTTCACTGGAGGAACAAAGGCCGCTCTCTGCGAGGTTGGTTGTTCTCGAGGCGCAGGCACACTATTGCCAAGTTCAGTCACTTAAACTGACTGAACTACGCGATGCACTCCTGCCCGAGCTCATGAGTGGACGAATGCGGGTGGATAAGGCTGGGTGCCTGGTCAGTGAAGCCCTAGATGAGGAGGTCGCGGATGTCTGAGAACAAACACGTGGAGGTCTCCGCCTCACAGTTCCTCGTCTTCACCAGTGAGACGAACGGGACGATCGAGGTGCGCTATGAGGACGGCACCATCTGGCTCAGCCAGAAGCTCATGGCTGAGCTGTTCGGTGTGTCTGCGCCGACCATCAATGAGCATCTCGCCAACATCTACGACTCCCAAGAGCTTGTGAGGGAGGCAACTGTTCGGAATTTCCGAATGGTTCGAACCGAGGGGTCGCGGCAGGTCACGCGCGGCATCGACCACTACAACCTCGACGCCATCATCTCGGTCGGCTACCGGGTGAACTCCATCCGTGCCACACACTTCCGGCAGTGGGCGACCAAGGTGCTCAGAGACTTCACACTGCGCGGCTACGTCATCGATCGTGCGCGTATGGAACAGGGTGAGATCCTCGGAGTGGACTACTTCGAGCAGCTCCTCGAGGAGATCCGGGAGATCCGTCTCTCTCCGAACGGCGCTTCTACCAGAAGGTGACCGATATCTTCACCACCGCTGTCGATTACGAGTCCTCCTCGCCGGTTGCAAAACAGTTCTTCGCCACCGTGCAGAACAAAATGCACTACGCGGTCCACGGTCACACCGCCGCCGAACTCATCAAAGAGCGTGCGGATGCGTCCCAACCGCATATGGGTCTCACCTCGTGGAAGAACAGCCCAGACGGCAAAATTCTTCGGAGCGATGTCACCGTCGGTAAGAACTACCTCACTTTCCGATGAACTCAAGGATCTGGGCCGCCTGGTGGAGGCATATCTTAATCTGGCAGAATCTCGAGCACGCCGCCAGATCGCCACCACAATGGAAGACTGGGTGGAATTCCTCGACCAAGTTCTCACACTGGATGCACGCGAGATTCTCGACAATGCCGGGACCATCAGCAAGAAGATGGCTGATGTCCATGCCCTGCGGGAGTTCGCGGTGTTCCGTAAGGTTCAGGACGCCCACTACGTCTCCGACTTCGACCGCTTCACCACTGAAGCAGCCAAAGCCATTGGTCCAGGTAATGATGATGCGCACTGATCGCTTCGATGAGTCGACTGTGGAGCAGGCTGCGAAGGAGTGGCTTGCTGAGATGGGTTTCCACACGGGGTATGCGCCCGTGGATGCCGCGGTGGACGATGTCAGGGATTCCCTTGGTGACTGTATCCTGTGGAGCCACGTGGCTGACGCACTCAGCCGCCTGAACCCGAGTGCTGATTCCGACCTTGTTGGTTCTGCCGTGGCGCGCATCCAGCGCGCCGAATCACAGGACGTGATGAGTGAGAACCAGCGGTTCCACGAGTTGATGGTGCGCGGCGTGCCGGTTGAGACCACCGGTGAGGACGGCAGGCCCACCACCGTGCGCCTGCGGCTCGTGGACTTCGATACCCCGGGGAACAACGACTGGCGGGCGCTCAACCAGTTCACCATTATCGAGGCCGGCCACAACCGCCGCCCCGACGTTCTCGTTTTTCTCAACGGCCTGCCCGTCGGCCTGTTGGAGCTAAAGAATCCGGCTGACGAGAACGCCACTCTCCGCAACGCCTGGAACCAGATCCAAACCTATCGGCGTGAGATCCCCAGCGTCTTCATTCCCAACGTCGTCACAGTCATCTCTGATGGCACCAGTGCGGCGATGAGTTCATTCACTGGCGGCTTCGAGCACTATGCACCGTGGAAGACCATTGACGGGCGCGACGTCATCACGAACCGGCCTGCCCTCGAGGTGCTGCTCAAGGGCGTGTTCGCACCCGAGCGTTTCCTCGACATCCTGCGCAACTTCGTCGTCTACTCTGACGAGGCGGTCACCGACCAGGCGACCGGGCAGCGGCGCCGCGCCATCATCAAACGCATCGCGAAGTACCACCAGTACTGGGCCGTCAACGCCGCTGTGGAGTCCACGGTACGTGCCGCCGGCCCCGGTGGGGACAAGCGTGGTGGGGTGGTGTGGCACACTCAGGGCTCCGGCAAGAGCTTTGAGATGGTCTTCTACGCCGCCAAGCTCATGCGTGACCCGCGCATGGCCAACCCCACCCTCGTGTTCATCACCGACCGCAACGACCTCGATGACCAGCTCTACGGTGAGGTGTTCGCACCCGCGCAGATCCTGCCGGAAACCCCGGTGCAGGCAACGGGACGAGACAATCTTCGTCGGCTGTTGACTCGCGCCTCGGGCGGGATCATCTTCACCACGCTGCAGAAATTCGCGCCCGGCCAGGACGGTGACGCCAACCCGCTGCTCACCGACCGCCGCAACGTGGTAGTCGTCGCTGATGAGGCCCACCGCTCCCAGTACGGTTTTGAGGAAAGCCTCGACAGCCAGGGCAGGTTGAAAGCCGGACTGGCCAAGCACCTGCGTGACGCACTACCGGGAGCCACCTTCCTCGGCTTCACCGGCACCCCGATCGAGACCAATGACCGCTCCACCCGCGCTGTCTTCGGCGACTACGTCGACGTCTACGACCTCACCCGCGCAGTCGAGGACGGAGCCACCGTCAAGATCTTCTACGAGTCCCGCCTGGCAAAAATCGCCCTTGATGACGAACAGCTCAAAGATCTGGACACACTGGTGGACGAGACCACTGAGGCAAGCGAGACAGAGTCTGAGCAGGCCAAGAGCAAGTGGTCTCGCCTCGAGGCTCTCGTCGGTGCCGAAGCGCGGCTGGATGCGATTGCCGCCGACATCGTCGCCCACTGGGAGAAGCGCCGCTCCTCCATGGCTCGGCAAAGCAATGATTGTGACGATGAGCCGGCGCATCGCCGTCACCCTCTACAACAAGATCACAGCCCTGCGCCCCGAATGGCATTCCGATGACATCGACAAGGGCCGTATCAAGGTCGTGATGACAGACTCTGCTGCTGACCCCGCCGAGTTCCAGCCACACATCCATTCCAAGGATGAACGGCGTGACCTCAAGCTCCGGGCGAAGAACCCTGATGATGAGTTGGAGATCGTCATCGTTCGCGACATGTGGCTCACCGGATTCGATGCGCCGTCCATGCACACGATGTACGTGGACAAGCCGATGCAGGGCGCGGGCCTCATGCAGGCCATCGCCCGAGTCAACCGGCGCTTCAAGGACAAGCCCGGCGGACTCATCGTCGACTACATCGGCCTGTTCGCCTCCCTCCAGCAGGCACTGAGCGTGTACTCACCCTCAGACCATGAGCAGGCGGGTGCCCATCCAAGAGCTCGTCGATGTCATGCTGGAAAAGCATGACGTGGTGCGGGGCATACTCCACGGCGTCACCTTCGATTCCTCCTCGGACCTGCCAGCCAAGGAGCGTCTGTCGCAGTACGCCGCCGTGCTTGACCACGTCCTGTCTGACCCGGACCTCACCGCCAGGTACAACGACCAAGTGCTCGCCCTGGCGAAGGCGTTCGCGCTCGTGGCCTCACGCCCCGAGGCTGAGGCCATCCGCAACGACGTCCGCCTGTTCACCGATGTGCGCGCCGCAGTATTGAAGATACTCAACCCTGACTCAGGTGAATCACGGCGCGGGGGCAGCAACCTTGATACCGTCCTCGGGCAGATGCTCAATGACGCGGTCACCGCAGACCAGGTCATTGACGTCTTCCAGTTCGCCGGCATGGACTCCCCGGAACTGTCCCTGCTCTCGGATGAGTTCCTCGACTCCGTCGCACACTCCACCACTCCCAACCTTCAGCTGGGACTGCTGAGGCGACTGCTGGGGGACCAGATCCGCACCGTCAACCGGAAGAACCTAGTCAAGGGCCGCAAGTTCTCCGAAATGCTCAATGATGCCTTGACCCGCTACACCAACCGGTCGCTCACGACGGCAGAGATTATCGCTGAGCTGGTCAGCCTGGCTAAGGATATGCGTGCAGACCGTGAACGCGCCCAGCAGATGGGACTGAGTGATGCGGAAATCGCCCTCTACGACGCCATCATCCAAAACGACTCCGCTATCCTCGAAATGGGCGACGAAACCCTGAAGACGATCGCCCGGGAACTAGTGGTCACAATCCGCTCATCTGCCACGTTGGACTGGACGGTCAAAGAATCGGTGCGTGCCCGCATGCGTTCACGCATCAAACGACTACTTGCCAAGTACAAGTACCCGCCGGACAAGCGTGAACAAGCCGTGCAGCTCGTCATCGAACAAGCAGAACACTTAGCTACTGGAGAGCAGGACTAGGTGCGCGCGCACAGTGCCCCTTTTGCACTTTCAGCGAAAGGGGCACATGACTGTAACTGACTCTTCTGGAGGGGTCTGGGTTTTTCGGACCGTTTGTTTTGAGAGGGCTGTTCTGAGTAGTCCGGCTCTTCCGAGTTGAGTGTGAGTAACCGGGTGTTCGTCGGGGGTTGCGGGTAGAGGTCGAGGTCCTTGATGATGAGCGGACTTCCAGCCATGCAGTCACCACAGAACGCGAGCAGAGCCCCACAGGAGCATGCACCAGGCATCGATACGGATTCGCATTCACAGCCGTTCGCAGATTCCGCCATCAAGTTATTTTTGGCAGCCTAGTACCCCCGCGCCCACTCTCGCAGCGCCGCTTCGACGACCTCGGAGGCATTGTCGTACCCGTCGTAGGTTGCGCGCAGCATCGCCGCCTCGTACACGTCCTCGTCGATGTGCACCGTAAACTCGACGACCGGCACTCGAGGACCGACTCGCTCCACCACGTCCTGCTGCTGGCCCAGCCTAGACACGAGCGTCAGACCGTTCTCTTCCGCCCACCGCCGGATTTCGGCGTTCTGTTCCACCAAGCTCTCATTATCGCGCTTCGTCATAGTCATATGTGTACATGAGGGCGGGGCTCCGGTCTAGGTGGAGCGCTCAGCACCCCACTCGTCGCCAGTGACCCGGGGACGTGCCATGGCCTCGTCAATCCTGGTGTGGCTCAGGCAGGCACTCGACGTCACTAACCCACTCACGCACCGCGGCGCGGAGAGCTCCCGACCGTGACGCGATACCCTCACTGGACGCGCGAGCCATCATGGCGTCAAAAATATCGACGTCGAGGCTCGTGGTTACGGCCACTCGCGGCGGGCGCACAGGATGAGGCGCTCGCTCCTCGCGGAGGAAGGCCACAAGTTCTTCAGCTTCCCCAGATTCAATGAGCCAGCGTTGGAGGTCGGCCTTCATCTTCGCGTCCGCTCGGTTACTACGCTTCCTCATGAGGACAGGTATACACGGCACATGCCTCACAGGCTGCGCAACGCGACCACTGCACCCAGATTGACGCGGACCAACGCATCTCTTGTCAGAATGTTTCACGTGAAACAATTGATGGCGCGAGGGCACTCCCCCCATCGAGGAACTCACTGCGCGCGCACGCTCCGTTCCTTCGATCAGAAGCCCTAGATGTCGCCAAATGACGCCTTTTTGAACCTTACTGGCAACTTTGTCCACATAGCGGTCCACAGTTTTACCTGTATCAGATGCGCGCGTCGCGCACATCGATCAATGTTTGACAAGATCAGACACCAGACACACACGACAGGCGCACATCTGCGCTGCCCATCATTAGATTTCGGGAAGATGTGCATAATAGTTACTTCATATTTTTAGTGTTTTGTGTTGGTTCTGGGCGTAGCCTGTGTTCTTAACAGGGCGCGTTTCCGATGGTGGGGATGCGCTGGAGGATAGCTACCTCATCGTGGAGGTTGAGAGAACATGATGGTCCCACCGTTGTCCGAGCGGCCCGTGACTGAGGAGGACGAGGAGCAGTTCCGGCGAGAGTCCATGCCGCGCACATACACGCTGCGTCAGCGGTGGGCCGACTATCGAGCCGACGCGAAAGCCAACCGCCCCAAGGGCGCGAAGGCCAGGGTGCGGGCCTGGCTGCACGTCGAGCCGTTCTATTGGGGGATGCGCGCCACCTACGTTGTGCTTGTCGTTGGGGCAGTCTTCGCCGTCTACATCAACGGCGTCGCAGAGGGCTGGTGGCACGCGTGGGGCGAGAAACCCACCGTCGCAGCCACCACACCCACCGCCAGGCCCGCACCATCCGCGTCGAGTCCCACCGAGGCAGCCATGTCGGGCGGCTACCAGATCGGACCCGACGGCATCCTCGTGCGCCCCGCCGAACACGCCGCATCCACCTACACCAAACCCGAACTACCCGAAGAAGCCAAGGAGAACACAGAGAGGGGCGCAGAACTCGCAGCCGAGTACTACCACGCGCTCCTCACCTATGCCTGGAATACAGGTGATACGCAACCCCTCGAAGACATGTCCGAAGATGGAGATGATCTGCGAGATTTCTACATCAGCGCAATTCACGAATTATACGATCACGGTTGGGCGTACGACGTGACATCAAAGGTGACACGCATCGTTTCCGTTGAACCTATTACAGAAGGGAGACTAGGAGCTCAAGCGAACACAATCGCAGTGGTATTCGGTGTGACTTCAAGCAATGGAGTCAGATGTGTAGGACAGAAAACTAGCGTCGAGAGTAACGAGTACAATTCGACCTTCGCGTACTATGTCACCTGGAAGAATGGGCGATGGGTCATTACTAGCGGGAGTATGGCTCGTGAAAACTAGCGGTAAGACACGCTTAACGTCGTCACTTCTCGCAGGACTTCTTATCCTTTGTGTAAATGCAAGCTCTGCGATGGCAGCAGACATTTTTGCACCGCCAAGTGAGGGTTGTGAGAATCTCATGGGACAAAGTGCGAATCTTTGCGTTCAGGGGAATCGAGACACTCTCGGCGTTTATTTGCAGGAATTGGTCGATGCTCACTCGTCTGGGCAGCCGTCGAGTGGTGGTGGTTCGTCGGCTCTAGATGATCAGAGGGCGCAGAAGACGGCTGATGCGAAGGCTAATCCTGCGTCTGGTTCTTACAAAGATCGTTGTAAGGAACTGTTCATTGGAAAGGCAGCCAACAATCCGATTGTTTCTGATGACACCACTATCGTTCGGTGCGAGCTGCCTCCTGATCCTGAGGGTGGACCCAATCAAGACCCGAGCCGTGTACCCACCACGCGCGACATCCTCTACCTGGCCTCCACCGTCATCCACGCCGACGGGGCCGGGTTGTATAAGCGGCCACTCGGGGTCTCCTACACGAACAAGTTCATCCCCACGATTGTCGCGGTCACCAGCCCCACCCAAACACACGTCATCAACCTGCTGGGACGCGACATCACGATCACGCTCACCGCCACAAACTACGAATGGAACTGGGGAGATGGCACCCCCCAACCTGGTCACCACCTCCACAGGATCAGTGTGGTCCGAGGGCATGGATTTAAACACCGACCCGAACCTGATCCGCCACTACTACACCCCACCCCAAGGCTGGCGCTCCATGCTCGACGGCCCCTACCCCCACGAAGACCGCGACATCACCCTGACCACCACGTGGAGTGGAACCGCCACCAACCCCTTCACCGGGGAAACACAAACCATCAACGGCCTCGTCACCACCACAGAAACAACCGGCAAATTCCCCCTGTCCCACCTGGTCATCAACAACACCGACACCTGGGAAGAAAAACAAGGCCACTAACAGGGCGATCAAGGGAGGAAAGAATCGTGAGCGACTCACAGTTTCACCAACGCAATGCGCATCCCTGAATCATCACGGTCATCACCGTCGCCACAGTCATCGCAGCATCCCTGCTTGGGTTCCGGGCATTCAGCACCAAGGCGAATGCCGAGGCCAAGGATCGTCAGCAATCAGCTCAATCTAACACCCCACAGTCCACCGATAGCCAGTCTGGGGACCTACAGCCAGGAGATACACCGTCCCCGGTACCTACACAGGCTGAGATCACCAAACCCAGTCCCCCGAACGGCCTTTACGAGGGAGGTTTAGTGGGTGCTCAAGTAACTGCGGTATGGTTCGTCGACTTGTGGGAATACGCATTTAACACGGGTGACACGGATGATCTTATGGCGCTATGCCAAGATGAAGACTTTTGCGATCATTTTGTCGAGGACATGCGAAACTATCATGAAAACAGAATCGTTACAACACCCTTGGAGCTTAACATCCAACCAGACGGGAATAGAGCCTTCGCTTGTCACCTACGAACCAGCGGCATCTCAGGATTATGTATGCAGCTCTCAATGTCTCAAAGAGTGCTAGGTTTTATGCTACAGGACCAACCAACGATACCCGTGAATACACAACTGTGCGCGCAATTGAGTCAAGCGAAGCACAAAACGAATCTTACTTTACGATTCGCATACTCCTTACAGAACAAGATGATCACTCATTTATCATGCGCAATATCGAGTGGATCGATCCTGAACACACCTGATACCAATACTCAGCGGTATGGCTGAGCCAAGACATGCAGAGCGACTGATCACTTCTTCAACACACAGGGAAAGCAGGAGTACCTATCCACAAGGAAGGATCCAAAGTTATCCAACTAGCCCGCCAACACCAGAATGTTTCACGTGAAACAATCCCCGCACCAACATCGTCACCGACGACGACACGGGCATCAACCCGAGAACCACTCTCCCGCATCATCACCGCAGCTGTTCCGGCATCTAAGGCCACCAGCCCAGCGCCACACCACGGTCACGGCTTCACAGCGAGCTCGTAACGCACCCAGCGGCGCTGACCCGTGGACGTCACCAGGCCTCGTGACACGAGGTCGCGCAGCTCCGAGCGCGCTTCCTCAGCGGTCACACCAAAATGCTCCCTATACTCCCCGTTGCTCCAGGTACGCCCATGACGCATGTCAACCAGCGCCTCCTTCTGACGCCTATTCAAACCGGTCGCCGCCTCCAGTCCGAGACCGCCAAGCCACGTCAAGTCCCCATCCGGAATCAGCGCAGCATTCGGGAAACGCACCGTGAATGACACTCCATTATCGAAGAAACAGGGTTCCGCCATCCCGGCATCCCGTAATGCCCGGCGAGCCTCACGAATTCCAGTCCCCATTGCCTCGATCACGCGCCCGCTTCCCCCTTCAACGTTGCGGCAAATCTGATAGAGACGCTCGTTCACCGCAGGGTGATCGCCAGTGCCAAAGCCGATCAACCGTGATTCCCCACAGGCCACCCGGATTGTTCAGCCGAAATCCTTCACGCGTGATTCTCAGGTCGATCCCTTTTCCGCGTGATGCCTCGGACAGATCGCGGTGAACCAACGCATTTGCGATGACCTCACGGGCCGCCAACAGTGGCACTGCATAATCTGTCACCCCGTCCCCATCACGCGTGACCACCTGCCGCGATTCCACGTTCTGCCTAACCCACTCCAAGACATCCTCCAAGATCACTGGCAGCGCCCCCGTGAAATCACGACGATTAACGGCCCGCACGCCATCGGTACCTTCGACCGCAGCCGTAACGGTGAGGTGAGGCAGAAGACGCTGAGGGTACTCGCCCAAAGCGTAGAGGCCAGCAACCGACAGCTCTCCACTCTCACGGTCGGCAACGACGCCCGTGAAGTAAAGGACCGCTTCATCACTGTCATTGACGAGGCGTGGGGTGGTTTTGCGGACAGAGGCCAGATATTTGGCAACCAGATCCTCATCAAGATCCTGCCAAGAACTACCGGGCACGGCCTGCGCGTCGGCGATCGGACGGCGATGACGCAGGAGCAGCATCTGTTCCTCCGACAGCGACATCTGATAGTCACCGTCATACTGACGCAGATATGCCTTCTTATCCTTCAGCCACCGCACCGGTTTTTCGTTCGCATCAGCGCCCTCAACGTTGACAACACCAACAGTTTTACCGTCAACATTGATGGGTAACGCATCGATTCGAACCGGCGCGCTAAAACCCTTCCGCGCCTGATCAGCTACCCGCTGAAGCAAATCATGAACGTCGTCGACGCCAACGACAGCAATCCCATTCCGCTCAGACACACCCAGCAGGATCACTCCCCCTTCGGGCATGTTCGCGAAGGCACACATGGTTGGTCCCATCTGTGCAGACGAATACTCGGAGAATGTCTTCGCCTCAATCGAAGTGGTATCACCACCACGCAGCTCTAGTACAGCCAGAGCGCCCAGCAGATCATCAATGCTCTTGATCATAGGACCGATTCTATCTCATAGAACCCCATTTCTATGTCATAGAAGGGGGTTTCTATGACATAGAGGCCCCTTCATAACTCATAGACGCCCATTTACGTTATAGAACCTCATAGAGGGGCATCTATGATTCATAGAATCGAGCAGCATCCCAACCTCGAGGCCGCAACAGAAACAGATGCCAGCACCATAAAGATGTGTTTCACGTGAAACAATCGCTCCACGCCTAACAGTCTCACCACTCGCCCGGCGGGCGGCACAAACAACGCCGCGCGCCACCCGAGCAACCGTCTAAGCCCAGTTTCAAGTCCTCTCACTACCCGCCCACGCCTCGCCCCAAATCAACTGTCGCCCTCAAATTGTTTCACGTGAAACATTCGACGCCTACGTCTGCACCTACAGGCACGCACGCCCGCAAACGCGCAACCACACGCCAACCACGCACTCAACCACGGCCAACAACAAGCGGGGTGCCGCCCCTCGGCAGCACCCCGCTCAATGAGTCACGCGCACCTGCGCCGCGCAACCAACAGCAACACCTCACCCCCGCCTCTCCCGCAGCCTCCGCGCGAGGACCCCATGCCTCGGCGCGAAGACCCAGGCGAGCACGAAGCACGCGGTGAGCACCAGGACGATCGTGGCGCCCGTGGGCACGTCCAGCGACCACGACAGGTATAGGCCCACCAGGCCACCCGACGCCCCCAGGGCCGGCGACAGAATCATCATCGTCCATAGGCGGTCGCACAGGAGCCGCGCGGTCGCCGCGGGGGTCACGAGCAGCGCCAGCACCAGCACGTTACCGATCGTCTGCACGGAAATCACGACGGCCAGGGCCACGGCGATATACAAAGACAGATCAGCAGCGAGCACGTGCACGCCCGCCGCCCGCGCGCTCTCGCGGTCCAGGGTCACGGCCACGATGGGTCGGTGCGCCAGGAACAGCATGAGCAACACGAACAAAGCGCCAGCCATCACCACGGGCACATCCGACGCCGGAATCCCCGTGATCGACCCGAACAGGAAGTCCTGCAGGCTCCCCGCGTACCCGGGTGCCCGTGCGATGATCGCGACGCCGAGCGCGAAGGCGCCAACGAAGAGCACGCCGATGACGGAGTCTTCCTTGAGCCGCCGATTCTGAGCAAGCAGCGCCACGAGCACGGCGGTCACGACGCCCGCGAGGGCACCTCCGAACACCAGGGATCCTCCGCACACGAACGCGATGGCCAGGCCGGGGAACACGGAGTGCGCGACGGCATCCCCGATGAACGCCATGCCACGCAGGACGACGTGCACGCCGACGCTGCCACACACGAGCGCGGCGACGACCGCGATGAGCAGCGCGCGCGGCAGGAACGCCAGCGCGGGGTTCGTCAGGTCGCGGAAGAAGTCGTAGGGGCTCAGGAAGTCCGCCGCGGCGACGAGGCCGTGGCCGCCCGCGTGGATCACGGTGCTCATGCGCGCACTCCAAGGGCGTCGAGGATCGGGTTGTCGGGTCGCACGTCGAAGGCGCGGATCCACGGGTCGGCGTCGGCGAGTTCGTCGGGTCGCCCGGACGCGATGATCGTGCTCCGCAGCAGGTAGAGGCGGTCGCAGCCGGCGCGCGCGCCGATGAGGTCGTGCGTCGTCATGAGGAGGGCGCGCCCCCCCGTCGGCGAGCGCGCGGAACAGGTCCATGAGCATCTCCTGGGTGGGCATGTCGAGGCCGGTGAAGGGCTCGTCGAGGAGCAGCACGGCGGGCCGGATCGCGAGAGCGCGGGCAACGAGGACGCGCTGGCGCTGCCCGCCGGACAGCTCACCGATGGGTCGCTTCGCGAGGTCGCGCATGCCGACGAGGGACAGGGCCTCCTCGACGGCGCGGAAGTGCGGCGTCCGCGCGCGCCCGAGCAGCCCGCGCCGCACGGTGACGGCCTGGAGGACGGCATCGCGGACGCTGATCGGGAAGTCCCACGCGAACTCGTGGCGCTGCGGCACGTAGCCGATCGCGCCGTCGGTCTCGACACTGCCGCTGGAGGGAATGAGCCCCAGGATCGAGCGGATCAGCGTGGTCTTCCCGGCACCGTTGGGTCCGATGAGTCCGACGAGTTCCCCGGCCTCGACCTCCAGGTCGACGCCCTCAAGGACGCTGCGCCCACCCAGTGACGCCCCCCAAAGAGGTGACGCGCAGCTGGCTCACTGCTCCCTCCCCATTGCCGAGACCGTGGGCCCCCAGCCCTCTCGCCCGCGCCGGGTGCTCCGGCACTCTGGGACGAGGCCGTGGCTGCTTCCTCGTTCCCCTCACCCCGGGCGGTGGGCAGGGGTGAGAGGAGGGAGTCAGCCTCGGCGATGGCGGCGGCCTGTTCGGCGCGGCTGCGGCGCGAGCGTGCAACGACGAGCGCGCCGATCACGAGGAGGGAGAGGGCGACGCTGACGATGATCGCGAGGAAAGCCCAGTCGGGCAAGCCACCCTCGGGCGAGGACGACGTCGACTCGGAGGAGCCGGGGCCCTGGGAGGTGCCCGCGGCCGGAGCCCCAGAACCAGAACCGGAACCAGAACCGGGAAGCGGCGGGCGCAGCCATGGCCAGGGCTTCGGACGCGGAAGCAGCGTCTCCCACGGCGAAGCGCAGGGTCGTGGAAGCGTTGACGGCCTCGCCGGCGGTGGTCGTGCCCAGGAAGGTCACGGTCGCCGTGTAGGTGCCGGGGGCGGAGAACGCCCAGTTGGCGTGCACGTGCGTGCCCGAGTCGATCCACACGTCGCCGGGGGCGGCACCCGAGTCGGCGAGCAGGAGGGGCTTGCCGAAGGTGCCGGACTGGAGGAACAGCCACGCGCGGCCGGGCCCGCTCACGGGGCCGACGCGCATGGTGAGGCCGCGGTCGATGGTGGCCGTGACGGCGGGGTCCTGCGTGTTCCAGCCGAGCCACACGACGCTCGGGTTCTGCGTCTGGGGGATGACGTGGACGGGCTTGCCCGCGACGTCGGCCAGGAACGGGTAGTCGGCGGAGTCGGGTGCGGTCATGATGGCTGCGTCGCTGACCCGGAGGACGGTCTGGTTGGGGTCGCGCCACACGGCGCCGCTCTCGGCGTCGTGGCGCAGGCCGGCCCGCCACTGCCCGTCGATCAGTCGGGGGCCGAGGTCGACGTGTCCGGCACTGATCTCGCTGGCCTCGCCTCTCCACTCCTCGTGCGCGGCGACGCTCTGCGCGAGGTCGGGGTCGGGACTCGGGTCAGCAACAGAAGAGGGGGGCACCCACGATGAAGAGGAGAGCTGACACGAGGAGGGCACTCAGCGTCATGCCCAGACGGGGCCGACGGCTAGCCCCGGGGACGGCGGCAGGGCCTGGCCGGGCTTCGAGATGAGACGCCCGCCCACTCTGTTCCGTGGGCGGCATGATGGTTTGCCACATGAGGTCGGCGCGGGGCCTGCAGGGCCTGGCCGGGCTTCGAGACGACACGCCGAGCGATGCTCGCGGCGTGGCGGCGAGCGGGCGGGCAGGCCCCGCGTCGGCCGGAAGCGGTAGTCCCGTGGGCGGCGGCAGGCCTGGCCGGACGTGTTGCTAGGCCGTCGGCTAGCCCCGGGGGCGGCGGCAGGGCCTGGCCGGGCTTCGAGATCGACCACTCCGAGCGAAGCTCGCGTGTGGCGATCTCGCGGGCGGGCCGCCGCCCACGGGGCGTAGAGCCGACGGCCGGCATCAGACTGGGAAGAAAAGAGTTTCATGGCATCTCCTTACCGCCCAGGCAGCGTGCCAGTGAGCGGGCGTTGTGTTGCATCATGTCGATGTAGGTGGGTGCTTGGTCGTCGAGGGTGTCGCCGTACAGGGGGCAGATGTCCACGCCCGCGTCGGTGGCGGCGGTGCGCAGGGTGGAGCGGGTGCGCGCCAGGTTGGGTTCGAGGAACACCGCGGGGATTGAGGAGTCGGTGAGGGTGGCTTGGAGTTTGATCCGGTCGGCGATGGAGGGTTCGACGCTGGGGTTGGGTGCGACGAATCCGGCGACGGTGAGTCCGTAGGCGTTCGCCAGGTACGCGTAGGCGTCGTTGGTGGTGACGAGTTTGCGTCGCTCGGATGGGATTGTCGCGATGGTCGAGGCCATGGTGGCGTCGAGTTCGTCGAGGCGCGTCAGGTAGGCGGCGGCGTTGGTCCGGTAGGTGGCCTCGCCGCCCGGGTCGACGGAGATCAGCGCGTCGCGGATGACTCGCACGTAGGCTTGGGCGTTGTGGACGTCGTGCCATAGGTGGGGGTCGATGTCGCCGTGGACGTGCTTGCCGAGGACGGCCTGGGGCAGCATGTACACGTTGGTGCCGGCCTCGCCGATGAATCGGAACGAGGCTTCCCCGGGGATGGTTGTGAGCGCGCGGGTGGGCACTTCGATGACGACGTGGTCGAGGTCTGTGCATTCCATGGTGGAGGCGACAACCGCCCCGGCGCTGGATGCGCCGACGCAGGGGGCCAAGGCCTCGTCCCCGCTAAGCGCGTCGGCGTCGGAGGCGAGTTCGACGCGCTTGGTGGTGAGGTTGACGGTGATGTCGGCGTGGCCGGCGGAGAGGATGCGGCGTCCTTCGGCGGCGGCGATGTCTTCGGGCGGGGTGCCGACGGCGAAGACGGCGGTGCCTTCCCCGACGGGTGCGGGGGTGGCACCGGGGGTGGTGCGCAGGTTGGCGCGGAAGTGGACGCGGTACACGCCGGGGGCGGTGAACGCCCAGCTCATGTGTTGGTGGGCGTCGGCGGGCAGCTGCGCGGTGTCGGTGTCGTATCCGCCTGCCGCGTTGAAGCCGTCGGAGGAGGCGAAGGCGATCTCGGGCTGCCCGAACGACGTGGTGAGGTACGCGGCGGCCTGGCCGGGCCCGTCGACGCCGGTGGTCGTCAGGTCGATCTGCGAGGCGCGGGTGGCTCCCATGTCGGTGCCGTCGCCCCACACGCGCATGCCGAGCCACGGGGTGTCGAGGGCTCGGTCTTCGACGAGGGGGAGAATGGTGGCGCCGTTCTTGGCGGCTTCCTCGGCGACGGAGACGGAGCGTGAGCCGGTGGGCAGGTTGGAGTCGAGGGCACGGATGAGGGCGTGTTCTTCGAGCATGAGGTAGTTGGAGAAGGCGACGTCCGCGTAGGCCACGTCGCGGATGGTGCGCAGGGAGGGTTCCCACGAGTGTGGGTCTGCCCCGTTGGGAACCATCTGGGTGACGTGGGCGCGGTCTCCGGCGACGTTGCGGACGAGGTCGGCGAGGATGCCGGTCGTCGCAACGACGCGCAGTTCGCCATCGTGAGCGGGGTCGGGAGCGGGCGCGCACCCGGCGACCCCCGCCGTAAGCGCGAACGTTGCTGCGGCGAGTCCACACCCACTCCCCCGCCACCCACGGGAGGAGTGGCGGGGGAGGAAGGAGAGGATGCCTCGTGAATGAGTGCTCACGAGAACGCTCGCGCGTTTCTGCGTCGGCCGATCGAACTGACCCACACGCAGGCCGCGCCGGTCAGCGCCCACGTGAGCGAGACGACGGCCAGCGGGATAGTGTCGGCGCCGGTAATGGCCAGGGAGAGATCGCAGTCTTTGCCGGAGGCGGTGCGACCGACGACCTGGGAGGCCATGGGCCGGCTGCTCGTGCCGAGTGCGCCGGTGGCGGTGACTTCGCCGCCGCTGCCGTAGCCGGAGCCGGTCAGGGCCGCGCCGGTGGGGGTGACGCGCATGGAGATGGTGAGCGTGTAGGTGCCGGGCGCGGTGAACACCCAGTTCTGGTGGGCGTGCGTGTTGGGGCCGAGCGTGTAGCTGGAGCCGGGCCCGTCGAACACGTGCTCGCCGACGCCGGAGCCGAGCGCGCCCGCGTTGAAGACGGCGACGCGGCCGGGTCCTTCGACGGCGTCGAGGGTGAATTGGACGCCGCCGGTGGTTCCGGTGACGATCTCTTCGCGCTGGGAGTTCAGGCCCAGCCACGGCACACCCGCGATTTGGGTGGAGGGGATGAGCCACACGCTGGAGCCGGCGGTGGCGACGAAGCCGAGGTCTGCGGGCGCGGTGATGCGCGCGGCCTCACCGAGCGCGAAGGTCAGGGTTGAGGGGTCAACCCATTGCGCGGGCTGCGTGCGGTCATCTTTGATGCGGGCGACGAGGCTGCCGTTTTCGATGGCGGGCCCCAGGTCGAAGTGTCCCTCAGTCGCGTTGCCGGATGCACCCTCGCCGACGCTCACGGTCAGCGTGGTGCGTGCGGTGTTGGCGGGGGCTTGGGACGAGGCCGGGGCAGCGGATTCGGTTCCCGTTGCCTCGCGGGTGACGCGGGTGGGAATGCAGCGTTCGCCTGACGACGTGGTGGTGCGAGCGCCCGAGGTCGTGGTGCCTGAGGTGGTGACGCCATAGGCGGTGCCCGCTCCCCCGATGCTGCCCGCGCCCAGACCTGTGCCCGTGGTCTGGGCGGGGTCGTTCGCTCCAGCGCCGGTGTCGGAAGCGGAGCGGTCTGTGGTGTCCGGGGTCGAGCCACCGTCAGCGCCCGACTGCCCGGCTCCCGACTGGGCGTCCGTGGAACCCGGGTCGACGCCGGGGGCTGCGGGGTTGCCATTACCGCCGGGGTGAGGCTGGCCTCGGCGAGGCACGAAGCTTCGTCGGCCACGTCGATCGTGTAGGTGCGGGTGGGTGCGACGGCGTTGGCGGTGCCGGTGTTGCCGGGGTCCAGGCGCTGGCTTGGACGGTCAGCGTGTAGCGGCTGAGCGCGCGTGAACAGCCAGTTGACGTGCTTGTGGGCGGCGTAGGGCTGGTCGATGTCGTCGCCGTCCGGGGCCAGGTCGTAGCTGCCGTCGGCTGTGACTGCCTTCAGGCCTTCTGCAAAGCTGGATGTGAAGGCGTAGATGCGCCCGTCGGCTGGCCCGGAGTAGGTGATGTGGAAGCGCGCGGCGTCGTATCCGCCGGCGGCGATGCCCAGGGTGTCCCACCCGGGCCACAGGACGGTGGCTTGGTTGTCGCCGGACTGGCCGAGTAGGTACGCGGCGGCGGGCGCGCCGGTCGTCTGGCTGACGGCATCGGGAATCTGGGTGAGCGTGCTCGCGGGGATCGCGAGGAGGGTCTTCTCGGGTTCGCGCAGGACGCCGGAGCCGGTGGCGTCCTCTTGATGCGCAGGGTGAGCGCACCGGCCGCGTCAGAGGTGAGGTCGAAGATGTCCGCGTGGCCGCGGTTCAGGGTGGCGGTGGTACCGTCGGGCGGGGTGCGCATGACGTTGCAGGTGGTCACTCCCCCGGTTCCCGAGGCCGTGGCGGCGTCCGTCGCAGCCGACGCCATCGCGGTCGCATCCGTCGCGGTCGCTTCTGCGTTGTCGGTGGCTGCGTCGGTTGTAGCTGTGGTGGCTGCGTTGTCGGCGGCCGCGTCGGTCGTGACGGTCGCGTCGGTTGTGTCGGCCGAGTCAGCGTTGTCGGTGGCTGTGTCGGTCGTAACTGTGGTGGTCGCGTCGGTTATGGCTGCGTTGTCTGCTTGGGTATTGGAGGCTTCGTGCGCCGCTTCCTCGGCTGCTGCTGTTTCGGTGGCGGAGTCGAGTCCAGAGCCTGCCTCGTCGGCGGCGTGTGCTCCTGTTGGTGCGAGGAAGGATGCTGCCGCGAGGCTCATTGCGGCGAGGGCCCGGGCAGCTGCGCGGCCCGGGCTCCTGTGTGTCGTGGGGTTCATGGGTCCTCTAGATACAGTCATTGAATGAGAATCGTTATCATTCTAGTCCTGACATGACTCCCCCGCCACTACGCCACCTACAACAGCCCTTAAAACACCTGTTCCGCACAACCAGACCGGCTACGCAGTGATTTGCATCCATTCACCATCGCTCGAAAGCTATGCGGACAGCCATTTCCTTTGCAATTGCTTGATTCTCGCTGCGATGGATCTAACTGTCCGAGCGGTTGATTGCCGAAAAACCGAGGCATAAACTATAGCCATCAAGCGCCTGACACAGCTGCCAAGCTCGTCCGGCGCTTTTTCTTGTTTGACACGCAGGGTCGCGCTGACGCTACCCGCGTTGGCACGCTCCACGTACGAGAACCGCCGGGCGATCCCCGGCCTCGTCAAGCAGGGACACAATCACCGATACGATCCCACGAGGAGCCCACTCATGTTCTCCACCATCGACGTCATGGTTGCCCAGGCCCACATCGACCAGCTCAACGAGCTCGCCGACGCGAAGCGTTCGCGCAAGGCCGACCGCCACTGAGCGAATTCCAGCCACGCCGGAATTCCACGCAAGTCCGCAGACCCCTTGGGCTGCGGACTTTTTGTATCTAGTCGTGACAACACTCCCGAAAGCTACGGACAGACCTTTCCTGACGACTTCCCTACTCCCCCATGACGGGCAAGTCCATCGGGCGGATCCGCTCACTCTCCTTCGGCTTCGTCGCCGTCAGCAGCTAGTTCACCTATCGACACGTCGGCCACTTCCTAGCCCTTTCCGCGTCTGCACTGAGCCGGAGACCCGGGATTGTTTCACGTGAAACAATCCGCGTGCGCGCCGCCCCCGGTTGAGACCAGCCACGGCTAGCCGTGGCTACTCGTCCTCCGAGATATACCCCTTGGCGACCAAGCGCGCGTACTCGCTCTCAATAAACATCTCCTCAGGAGACTCAACAATGCAGCTGACCAGAGCATCATTACCGCCCACCTTCACGCCCACCCCCTGCAGAGTAACAAAAGTAGAACGATAACGCTCCCCCCTACTACTACGACGCTTGGGCTTCCCATACCGGCGCGTCAAAGTCTCACAGAAATGCAGATAAATCACCTTCGCCGGCTCCAACGACTCCCCCCAAGCCTCCTCAGGCGCAATATCAGTGATCGGTACACGCATTGACCTGATATTTCCACCACTGACAGAGAAGCTCGAGGATAGTTCGTCGGGACGAACATCCGAAGTAAACAAACTCGGCTTATCCTCCGCAGGCACCCACCCAAAATAGTCGCGCAGCGCATAGCCTTCCTCTGCGGTCTTGGGCCAGGGTGAGTCCACCCACGCATCGAGAATCTCGACGAAACGCTCATCGGACAGAACAGTGAACTCGAACGACATGATGCTCCTTTAGTGGCCCTTGATGGCCTGGTCGACGCCGACAACACGCACGCCGCTCACGCACAGGATGGATCACAACCAGCCCCAGCAGCAACCCCACAGGAACCCAAGTCCCCACCGTACACACGAGGACGGCAGAACTCGGCATCAAGCCGGCGCCGACCACGCCCCGCAGCACAACCAAGGACAGCAACACCCGCCAGTAAGACCGAGAACAACAGCGCCCCGGCAGTAAGCACAAAGGTCCCAAAGCCCAACAGCAATGCCGAGGACGACAGGACTCCGTATCAAGCCAACAGACGGCCACACCCCCGCACCAAGCCCGAGGACAGCCGCGCCCGACCACCGCGACTACTCTCCAGCACTACTCGTCCTCTGAGATGTACCCCTTCGCAACCAGACGCTGGTACTCGCTCGCAATAAACATCTCCTCAGGAGACTCAACAATGCAACTGACCAGAGCATCATTGCCGCCCACCTTCACGCCCACCCCCCTGTGGAGTAACAAAAGTAGAACGATAACGCTCCTTCTTATTGCTACGCTGCTTCGCCTTCCCATATCGACTCGTCAGGATGTCACAGAAATGCCGATAAATCCCCTTCGCTGGCTCCAACGAGTACTCCCAAGCCTCCTCAGGCGCAATATCGGTAAGTAGAAAATCGAAGGAACCGATAACTCCCTGCCGACTGGTGAAGCTAGCCGAAAGCTCATCAGGCACGACATCAGAGGTGAAAACATTCGGCTTGTTCTCTGAGGGTGTCCATCCGAAGTGGTCGCGCAGCGCGTAACCTTCCTCTGCGGTCTTAGGCCCGGGCGAATCCACCCACGCATCGAGAATCTCGACGAAACGCTCATCAGACAACACAGTGAACTCAAACGACATGATGCTCCTTTAGTGGCCCTTGATAGCCTGGTCGATGCGGGTGATGTGGGCTGGGTCCAGCTCAATCGGGTTGGTCTTAAAGTCTATTTTCCCTGCGTTCGCGCTGCGGGCGATCGCGATGTCGGAATGCGCCGTGATGCGCCCGTCCTTTGATGGCCTCCCACAACTCGGGGTTCTCACGCATCTTCTGGTGAAAGTCCGTGTCCTTAGCCAGGCGATCCCCCACGTAGGCAGCCGACCCCTGCTCAACCTTGACCCCGTCGACCTCATAGGTCCCGACCTTGGCACTCGTGCCACCCTTACACTCCCCCACGTGCAACTCCCCAGGCTGATACCCAATCGTATCCACGTGACCACTACCAGTGCCCGGACCGCCCACGCCCACGGCCAGACCCACGCGGCACCCGGAACACCGGCCGCGCCACCGACAATGTTTCACGTGAAACATGTGACCGTCACCCGGGCCTCGTCGCCCCGCGCGGCCAGGAAAGTGGCACACTTTACCTATACGCATAACGCGACTCCACGCAAAGGATGGCACCCATTGACTCAGCCTTCAACACACGGAACGACCCCGGCCTCGTCCGGCTCGTCGCGCACGCAGGGCAACCGCCTCGACCCCTGGTACGACGTCTACGCGGACCAAGCCCTGAACCTGCGCGCATCCGAGATCCGCGCCCTCTTCTCGGTCGTCTCCCGTCCCGAGGTCGTCTCCCTCGCAGGCGGCATGCCGAACCTGAAGGACCTCCCCCTCGATAAGCTCGCGGCGTCCGCGGAAAAGCTGATCCGCAACCACGGCGCGCAGGCCATGCAGTACGGCAATGGCCAGGGCTGGGAGGTCCTGCGCGAGCACATCACGGAGGTCATGAGCTACGACGGTATCGTCGGTGCCGACCCGGACGACGTCGTGGTGACGACGGGCAGCCAGCAGGCACTCGACCTCGTCACCGAACTCTTCGTGAACCCGGGCGACGTCATCCTCGCGGAGGCCCCCTCGTACGTGGGCGCGCTCGGCGTGTTCCGCGCACGCCAGGCGGACGTCGTGCACGTGCCGATGGATGAGCACGGCATCATTCCCGAGGCCTTGGCTGAGACAATCCGCAACGTGCGGGCGTCGGGTCGGACGATCAAGTTCATCTACATCATCCCGAACTACCACAACCCGGCGGGTGTGACGCTGTCGGCGGAGCGCCGCCCGATCATCGCGGAGATCTGCCTGCGCGAGCACGTCCTCATCGTCGAAGACAACCCGTATGGCCTGCTCGGCTTCCACAGTGATCCCCTGCCGGCCATCGCCTCGTACAGCCCGGAGGGGGGTCGTGTACCTGGGTTCGTTCTCGAAGATGTTCGCGCCGGGCTTCCGCATCGGCTGGGCGTACGCGCCGCACGCGATCCGCGCGAAGCTGGTGCTGGCTCTCGAGTCGGCGATCCTGTGCCCGTCGATGGTGGGTCAGATGGCGATCGCGGATTATTTGGGCAGCTACGACTGGTACGGGCAGGTGAAGACATTCCGCTCGATGTACGCGGAGCGCGCTCACGCGATGCTGACGGCGCTTGAGGAGTTCATGCCGTCGTGCTCGTGGACGGTGCCGGACGGTGGCTTCTACACGTGGGTGACGCTGCCTGAGGGTCTGGATGCGAAGGCGATGCTGCCGCGCGCGGTGCGCGCCCAGGTCGCTTATGTGTCGGGTACGGCGTTCTTCTACGACGGGCAGGGGTCGAATCACATGCGCTTGTCGTTCTGTTACCCCACCCCGGAAAGAATCCGCGAGGGCGTGCGCCGCCTCTCGACGGTCGTCAACGCTGAGAAGGAAATGGTTGACATGTTCGGCACGGCTTCAACGGACGAGGCCGGGGCTGGGTCGGCTCGTTAAGGTTGCGAAGGAGTAACAACACTATGGCTACGAAGGTTCTGATTATTTCGGGCGGGTTGACGCATGAGCGTGATGTGTCGGTGCGTTCGGGTCGTCGCGTCGCGAATATTCTGGCGCAGGCCGGCTACGAGGTTGTCATTTCGGATGTGGATGCGTCGCTGGCGGGGGCGATCGAGTCGTTCGCTCCTGACGTGATTTGGCCTCTCGTGCATGGGTCGATTGGCGAGGACGGCTCGTTGCAGTCGTTCCTGGAATCGGTGGGGATTCCCTTTGTGGGTTCGTCGTCGGTGCAGTCGATGTTGGCGTCGAATAAGCCGACGGCGAAGGCTCTGCTGGGTTCGGCGGGGCTGGCGACGCCGGGTTGGGTGACGCTGCCGCAGGCGATTTTCCGCCAGCTGGGTGCGTCGAATGTGCTGTCTGCGCTGGAGGGGTCGGTATCGTTCCCGGTTGTCATTAAGCCGACGGATGGCGGTTCGGCGCTGGGTATTTCGACGGCGCATGATGCGAAGCAGTTGCGTCGTTCGATGGTGGATGCGTTTGCGTACGGCCAGCGCCTGATGGTTGAGCAGCGTATCGAGGGCCGCGACGTGGCCGTGTCGGTCGTGGATCTGGAGGGTGGGCCGGTGGCTCTGCCCCCGGTTGAGATTGCGACGGATGATGGCCGTTACGATTACGATGCGCGGTACACGACGGATGAGTCGGAGTACTTCGTTCCGGCGCGTTTCTCTCCCGAGGCCTTGGCTGACATGCAGGCCGCAGCTGTTGAGGCGCACACGACGCTGGGTCTGCGGGACTTGTCGCGCATGGATTTCGTGGTGGATGAGGATGGGACGTGCTGGTTTATTGACGCCAATGTTGCGCCTGGTATGACGGATACGTCGCTCCTCCCCCAGGCGGCGGATGCGCTCGAGGATTCGTCGTTCGCGCAGCTGTGCGCCGACATCGTTGATTTCGTGGCGGGTGGTCGCGTGGCTGATGGGGCAGCGGATGATGCTGCCGAGTCGGCCGATTCGTCGGAGGAGTCAGAACACTCCGCTGACGCCCCCGTCGAGGGCGAGTAGCGACACCTCTCCCCTGCGGGACGCACCGGACCCGGGAGGACTACTGTCCTCCCGGGCCCTTCGTGTCTCCGAGAACGAGCCGCGTTGGATCCTACGTCATCGGTCGGTATCTCAACCGTCTACGTAGAGGACGCCGCGAGGCCTACAGTGCCGGGGTGTCGGCAGGGCCTGGCCGGGCTTCGAGATCGACTGTCCAAGTGGAGGTCGCCGCGGGTCTGACTGTCTCTCACAACCGTCCAAGTGGAGGTCGCCGCGGGTCTGACTGTCTCTCACAACCGTCCAAGTGGAGGTCGCCGCGGGGCCTGCAGGGCCTGGCCGGGCTTCGAGACGACGCGCCGAGCCGAAGGCTCGCGGCGCGGACGGCGAGCGGGCGGGCAGGCCCCGCGGCGACCGAAACTCACACAGCTGGCTGGACCCGAAGGTCCCCCAAGCACGGATGAGCAGCACACATTCGCTCGTCACGCGCAACAAAATGCGAAAGCGTGCCTCAGAACGGGAAGCCGAGTTCCTTGAGGCGTGCCTCAGAACAGGAAAGCGAGTTCCTTGAGGCGTGCCTCAGAACAGGAAACCGAGTTCTTTGAGGCGCGCCTCGGCCTGTTCGGGTCCTGTCCACAAGATGCCTTTGACGCCCATCAGTTCAGCGGCGCGAACATTTTCACGACGGTCGTCGATGAAGGCGACGTCTTCGACGGGAGTTCCGAGGCGGTGGAGTACGTCGCGGTAGATGCCGCGGGAGGGCTTGCAGATGCCGTAGTCGCAGGAGAAGGCGAAAAAGTCGAAGAGGCTCCCCCATTCGGAGCGGCGGATTGCTTTGCGATGGGGTACGGGGCGTTGGAGAGGATGCCGACGCGTATGCCTTGGTGTCGCAGGAGTCGGACGAGGGTGAGAGCGGATTCGTTTGCGTCGGCCATACGTGAGGAATCGAGTTCCACGAGGGCTTTGAGTAGGTCTGCGGGTGGTTCGTCCTGTCCGCAGTCGCCGGCGATACGGTCCCAAAAGTCGCGGTCGGACAGACCGGCGTCGTAGTCGCCGCGGTGTGTCCACATTGCTTGGTCGACGAGTGTTGTGAGGCCTCGCGATTCGTCTCCGAACATGCGGGCGATGATGGCGGGATCGGGGTGAGAGTCAACGAGGACTCCCCCGACATCGAAAAGCACGGTGCGCGAACTGCCTGGGGCGTGCATGCCTTTCGCTCCTTCTAGTACTGCGAGAATCCGACGCCGGATCCTTAAGAGTAGTTTAAGCGTAGTTTGAGCCACGGATTAGACCGGAAAATGTATGATTGGAAACATACTCCGGCTGATCTGCTGAGACGTGTACGAAGGTGACTCAGTGGAGAATAAGGTCTGCGATTCGCTGGAGGTCGTCTGCTCCTGCGAATTCGATGACGATTCGACCCTTCTTTCGACCTTCCGTGATGGAGACGCGCGTGTCGTAAGCGTCGGACAGGGCCGTCACGACGCTCTCTCCCAGTGCAGACAGGGGGTGTTGCTTGCGGGCGCGCGGGCGCGGGGTGGCCTTGGCCTTGCCGACTCGGACGATCTCTTCAGTGGTGCGCACTGAGAGGCCTTCCGCGACGATGCGCTCCGAGAGTCGTTCCATGTCTTCTGCTGTGTCGAGGGACAGCAGGGCGCGGGCGTGGCCCGCGGTGATGACCTGTGCGGCCACCTTCTTCTGGACGGTCGGGGGGGAGCTTGAGCAGGCGCAGGGTGTTGGCAATCTGCGGGCGCGAGCGGGCGATTCGCTTGGCGAGCTCTTCTTGAGTCGCACCGAAATCGGCCATGAGCTGCTGGTATGCGCTCGCTTCTTCCAGCGGGTTGAGCTGGGCCCGGTGGAGGTTCTCCAGGAGCGCGTCACGGAGTAGATCCCCGTCGTCGGTCTCTCGGATGATCGCTGGAATCGTGGTCTCGCCGGCGAGCTCGGAGGCACGCAGGCGGCGCTCGCCCATGATCAGTTCGTAACGCGCGTCGGGCTTCTCGGCGAGGTACTCCTGGAGCTTCTCGGAACGACCGGTGGCGGGAATATTGCGAACGACGACGGGCTGGAGAACGCCGACCTCCTTAATGGAGGCGGACAGTTCCTTCAGGTCATCCTCGTCGAAGACCTCACGAGGCTGCTTCGCATTGGGGACGATCTGATCGATAGCAATTTCGGCGAAGGATGCCCCGGGCACGGGCAGAAGCTCATTCTCCTCAGATGTTTCACGTGAAACATCCGGAATAGACTGGGCGACGGGTTCGACGGGCACGACACGCGGGGCAGAAACACTCTGGTCGGGAGCTGAGCCATTGGTCCCGGAGCCAAGAGGATTAGACGCATTCACCGTGCGGCGTGCCGCGCCAATGTCCAGGGTGGGCATTGCGTGGCGCTTCTTCTTCGACGAGGCCGTGGTGCGCTTAGGCTGGAGGAGATCCTTTGCGGATCCTCCCCTACCGCTGGCGGCGGGGCCTTCAGGGAAGAAGACGTCGAGTGGACGTGCAGGAGGGGCGGGCGGTGTCGGTGGCTTCTGCTCACCTGCCTGAGGGATGAGAGCGCCAAGACCGCGGCCGAGGCCGGTGTGCTTGCGAGCGCCCTTGCGGCCCTCAGTCTTCGGTGTTGCATCCGCCATTGCATAACTCCTTCAATTGCGTGCGTTTATTGTTTCACGTGAAACAACGCATTGCGCTCAGGTGATGAGCGGCTTTGATCACTTTATTGAACTTATGGTCACGAATCGTGATGACTACGTTCCAAACTGCGGGAAACCCAGGCTGCGAGCCAATGTTTCACGTGAAACACTGTTTTACAGTGCGGCGGCAAGCCGATCGCACAGCTCGAGGGCGGCCTTTCGGTATGCGATAGCACCAACGTTGCGCGGATCGTACGTAATGGCGGTCTGTGCATAGCTGGGGGCTTCGGAAATGCGAACGCTGCGGGGAATCACCGTCTGGAACGTGTGATGCGGGAAGTGCGCACGCACCTCGGATTCGACCTCCTCGGACAGGCGGGTGCGCTTGTCGGACATGGTGAGGAGCATTCCCGACACGCGCAGACCGGGGTTCATGCTCGCACCGACGCGCTCGACCGTATTCCAGAGCTGGCTCAGGCCCTCGAGGGCGTAGTACTCGGCCTGAATGGGGATCAGAACCTCGTCGGCAGCCACCATGACGTTCAGCGTCACGAGGCCGAGCGAGGGTGGGCAATCAATGAGGATAATGTCGATCTCATGATGCGTCGCCACGTACCGACTGAGCGCAGCCTTCAGGCGACTCTCACGCCCGGGCACGTCAACCAGTTCAATCTCGGCACCCGACAGGTCGATTGTCGCCGGGCACACGAGGATACCCTCGACATCGGGACACGGCTGGACAACATCCTCCAGCTCTGCTCCCCCGATCATCACGTCGTACGTCGATGGTGTGCCCACGGGGTGCGCGACGCCGAGCGCGCTGGAGGCGTTGCCCTGCGCGTCTGCATCGATAACAAGCACCGACAGACCACCCATTGCCAGGCCAGCAGCCAGATTAACGGCCGAGGTCGTCTTACCGACGCCGCCCTTCTGGTTGGCGATTGCAATGATGCGCGTGGACGCAGGCTTGCGATACTCGGCGTTTGCGAGCATACGCAAATCAGCGATGTTGCGTTCGATCTGAGAGGACAGAGGGGTGTTTTCTGCTGTCACGTGACACCTTCCTAGCTACTGCCTCTAGTCTACGGGCCACCGCCGACACTAACAGCATCGAAAGCCCGCGATGCATGAATACACACAGGAATCACGACACATTGCATCACAC
>BNJU01004254.1_pt1 | contig 30802 bp, 40 predicted proteins | sample 8539281 | NCBI WGS metagenome assembly BNJU01 (sample SAMD00202456, study PRJDB9452) | human saliva metagenome | isolation source: human saliva | place: Japan
CCTACATCCGCTCCCGCAGGCTGGCTGCTCGCTTCTATGGGCTGACCAAAGAGAATCGACCGGATTTTACGCTGACTCGCCCGAAGTTCAGCGCCGACCGTGCGGCTCCGGGAGGAGGCGCATATTCGGCAGACACTTATCGAGACGATCGGCAACGGCGTATCGGTGGTCTAGCTGCTGATGGTGTGGCGGGTTGCCTCATGGATACGAGAGCACGATTGCGTTGTTCGGGGAGCTGGTCTGAGTTTCTGTATGATTTTTCAGGGTAGTGTGTTCTTTTACCAGTTGATTTTGTCGACTTTTCTGGGGTGAGACCGCAATTTTGCAGGGTGTACGTATTTTTCACGGGTGCAGTTGGTGGCTCATTCTTCGCTAGGGGTGCTCTGTTGTGTCGCTCTAATTATCTTGAGGATACGGCTTTTAACAGTTCGTATTACGCTGGGGATGCTGATTTTTCGGGTTCGCTCTATCACGGGGCTAACGATTTTATGGGATGCGCCTACGGGGAAGCGGCGAGCTTCAGGGTTCCGTCTTGATGGTTGGGATTAGGGTTTTACCGGTTCTTCGTATAGATGGTTCTGCCGTTTTGGTGCCTCGACGTACCGTGCGGGCTGTGACTTCAGCTCTTCGCATTACGACGGCAACGAAGCTAGTGCGAAACTCTTTTCTGTGGCGGGGCGGCAATATTCCACCACTCTGTTTATCGGAGAAATGCGGTTCAGGGTTTTTCCGTGTATGCAGACCAAACGCATTTTAGCAGGTCTTCATACCACGGTGCGGTTCGCATCTGGGGTCTGTGTGTCGCAGACGGAGTTCAATCTGAGGGCATGTGATTATTACCCAGAACCACTCTTCGTTTTCGGGCACGAATATGAGGATGATGCAGCTCTATTTTTGGGTCTGATCAGAACACTTTTGCCAGTGTGGGCTGAAACTTCAGGCTTCCGCTTGGTTGCTGGTTCGCGAGTTCTACCGAAGTGGGTATCTTGCCGAGCATGACAGGAACTCTCGCAGATTCTAGAAGAGTGCGCCAGACCGGAGATGGGTGAACGCAAGAAATTGCGCGGAAGAGCTTCAGAATTTCCTCACGGATGTGCTGGTGTGGCGAGATTCGGCAACACAGGTTGGTGAAGGTTGACGGATCGTCCATGGAGGTGCACCGGATACTCCGTCCTCTGCTTGATACAGAGGCTGCCTGGGATGCGTGGTTCCGGGGAGCATATGAGCACTGAGACTCCTAAGTTTGATTTGTTCACGAGGCAACGAGATGTAGCTAACCAGCAACTAGAAAATCCTGTGGCGTACCCGAAAAGAGTGCGGTAGGGTGAAGGGCGCCTCCAACCACACCATGCAAGGGCCACCCACTATGACCGCCAGCGACAAAGAAACACATTGAACGCTTCACGGCGGGAGCGATTTCTAAAGCCGTCGAGCTGCTTGACTCTGCCCGCTCGTACACACGGCTGGGCGCGGTGCACGCCCTCGTGGCGCTGGCGGATGAATACCTCGCCGACCAAATCGCGTTATCGGCGGAAGAAAAAGCACACGGAGGGCCAGCGCATCGTTGATATTCTCTGCGCTATATCCGCTCCCCTTTTGAGATGGCATTTCGGTACGATGAGCTCTCGCAGAATAAGCTCCAGCCTGCACGGTGTGTACGGGGACAACCACCAAGATTTCTATATGCACAAAGCGGAGCTTTCTGGCAGAAAGCGAAGGTTCGTCAGCGAGGCTTTGCAGGAAATTCACCGCCGGTTGCGCCATTTTCCTCAGGGCGACAGAAGGAATTATGTAGAAGGCTCGTGGTCTGGGTTTGAGTACGATTTCTCGAATAGTGTTTTTCTTCTACCCGGTTGATATGAAGGATTCCTGGTATCAGAATTCCGTTGATTTCAGCGGGTGCACGTACTACGACAGCGCCGAGTTCAGCGGTTCTACTTATGAACGAAGCGCTTATTTTTGCGATTCTACGTACTACGATTGGGTTTTTCTTCAACAACTCAACCTATTGTGGTGAAGCCCAGTGGAGCGGGATCTACGTACCATGATTCGCGCGTTTCAACTGGTCTGTTTACTATGGTGAGGTTTCCTTCCACGATTCTGTTTACGGTGGATCGGTCTTCTTCGACCAGTCTCTCTACTACGATGAGGTTTTATTCTATAGCTCTACTTATCGGGGCGAGGCCGGGTTCGACGGCTCGCTGTACCGAGGCTCAGTTTTTGTGAGTGACTCGGTCTTTGACGGAGAGGTTTCCCTGTACGGGTCTGTTTTCTGCGGTGCCCTGAATTTTGGTACCGACTTTTTCGGGACACCGTTCCTTCGCGGTTTGTTCAGAGTGCGCCCTGTTTTGTTGCTGAAAAGAATGCGCGGGCAACGTTAGTTGGCTCGTCCAGCAATAATTTTGTGGTTGAGGATTGCGGTTACCCTGTATCCCTCGGCGCTAAGGGTCTTCCGTTGGAATGTGGTTTCCTGTCTACAGAACAGGCAGACTATCTCGCGGCAAAGTTCCGAAAGATACACGAGACGTGGACCCATCTTCGTGACTCGCAGGTGCCGCAGGAGCGGCAAGACCTTCGGGAGAAATTGGAGAGCCTAAGCCAAAATATACGAGTGTGGAAGAAAGAAGCTACTGCTCTGCCTGGCGGCAACTAGCAGATGACGCTTTTCCCCCTACATACATGGGGTATCTGCTGTAGGATGGGGAAGAAATAAACGCCACTCCACTCACCCGTGAGGAACCGTTAAAAGCAATGCCGCATACACCCGAAAATGTAGAGAACAATTCAGAGGTATCTCACCAAACCACGTTTGAGAAGCATAAGGCAGAGCGTTGGGAACGGTATCTTCAAGCGGTAAAACAGCTTCGCAGCAAGGAAGCCTCTGCGCGTGTGAGTGGCGTACACGCACTTGTTGTGCTTGTGGATGAGTGGCTTCACGAGAAAACCTATCTGAAGATGATTAAAGAGGGGCAGTTTGATTGTGATCAGCTCTGCGCCTATATCTGCTCCCCTTTCGCCCTCGCCTCTGAGTACGATGAGCTGATTCAGGACAGCCCAGCAGCTGAAGGTCTTTACAAAATAGAGAACAAGAGTTCTATATTCATAAGGCTGAACTTCAAGCAGAAGCAGACGTCCGCCTGAGCATTATGAAAGAGATTCACGCCCGCTTGCAGGGACCAGACAAAAACACCCCAGGGGCGTGGTCAAATTTTGAATACGACTTCTCAGGAAGCACCTTCTTCTACCCTGTAGACCTCACACACTCTTACTACACGAAACCCGTTCATTTCAGTGAATCCGTTTACCGGAGCTCGGCTAATTTCAGTGGATCCACCTACCGGGACTGGGTAGGGTTTCAACGACTCTACCTACCGGGGCCGGACTGATTTTTAGCGGCTCCACCTATCGAGGGCAGGGCCGATTTCCACGAGTCCATCTACCAGGCTGAGGTTGATCTCAGCAAGTCTGTTTATCAAGACTGGGTGAGACTTTCACGAATCCACCTATTGGGGTGATGCCAACTTCAGCGAGTCTGCTTATCGAAGCTGGGCTGATTTCTACGATTCTACCTATCAGGATGAGGCTAGTTTTACCGGCTCCACTTACCAGGAGGGGTTGATCTTAGCTGCTCCATCTATTGGGGGTAGGGTCAACTTCCGCAGTTCCATCTACGAGGATGAGGCTGCTTTTAGCGGGTCTATCTTTCAGGACACAATCGATTTTTGGTAAAAGATACAGGCAGCGGCAGTTCTTCCCGTTTCACGATGCGCCCCTGCGTTTCTACGACGAGGCAAACCAGCAAAACACACTTTTTGGCGCACCCATAATGACTTCTCCGTCGAAAACAGCGAGGCTGCCCCATTCTCCTTACCCCTGACGGCTTACCCCTTGACTGCCGCTTCCTATCAACCGTCCAGAAGGATTACCTGGGGAATACCCTTCGCAGGCTAGAAGAAACGAATGATGAGTTCCTTGCCGCGAAGAATCATGAAGTGGAGAAAAGAGCTCTCAGAAAAGCTGCGGTCTCTCACCCAAAGAGCTCCACGACTGGCGTGAAAAAGTTACCGCATTACCGCAACTCACTGAATAATGCAGGAACACCTCAGCAGACCAAGTATATGAAACGGGCTGAGGAGGAGGTTCCATGTGGTTCCCAACAGGGGAGAAGCATTTTCTCTGCTTGACGACTACCGAAAAACAGCAATGATCACGCCAGATTTATGCAGTTATTAAAGATATTCTTGAAAAGCCATGAAACACCAGATAAAAAATTCTTGCAGAACAGACCCAGCAATGCCTTGAAAAGCGCTTTCAGGCAGGCGTATGGCAGAGCGTCGAGGACGGTACACCAAAGCGGTAGAACAGCTTGGTAATGCGAGTGCCCCGTCCGTATAGGTGGCGTATATACGCTCGTGAGTCTCGCGGATGAGTGGCTACTGACAGAAACCTAGAGTATATACGAAAGAGTCGAGAAGGCCAGGTTATTATAATAACCTGTGACGCATATATCCGCTCCCCGTTTGCCCTTGTTTCCCACTATGATGAGCTAACTCAAGACAGCCCCAACAGCCGAAGGTGTTTACAAAAACAGATACAAAGAAATTCTACATAGACAAAGCGACGCTAGAAATCGAAGCAGATATTCGTCTGAGCATTCTGAAAGAAATTCGCCACCGCCTACAGGGACCCAGACGAAAAAACATCCAGGGCGTGGTCAGAATTCGAATACGACTTCTCAGGAAGCATTTTCTTCTACCCGTAGATCTCACAAACTCCTACTACACACAAAACCCGTTAATTTCAGCGGCTCTACCTATCAGGATTGGGCTGACTTCAGTAACTCCTATCTACCAAAGTCGGGCTGATTTTTAACAGATTCTACCTACCGGAACTGGGCTGACTTCCGCAGCTCAATCTATCAAGGTCAGGGCTGATTTCAATAGCTCCACCTATCAAAATGTGATTTACTTCAGTGACTCAACTTACAGGGGTGAGTTTGTTTTTAATAAATCCACTTACCAAGATTTTGTTTATTTTGACCGCTCCATCTACCAGAACTGGGCTGATTTCTACGATTCTACCTATCAGGATGAGGCTAGTTTTACCGACTCCACCTACCTGGATATGGTTAGCTTCTTCGACTCCACTTACCAGGAAGTGGTTAGTTTTCAGTGATTCTGCCTATTGGAATGGGGGCGGGTTCAGCAACTCCATTTACCAGGGTGAGGTTGATTTCCAGCAACTCCATTTACGTCGGCGGGATAGGGTTCAGCAACTCCCGCTTATCGGGGTAAAGCTAATTTCAGTGGCTCCATCTACCAGGGTCAGGTTGGCCCAAATTCAGCAACTCCCCTATTGGGACAGACTGCTAGTAGTCTATCTTTTCGCGACGAAATTTATTGTGGGCGAGCACAAACAGCGGCAGCTCTTCCCGTTTCACGCAATGCGCCCCTGAATTCTACGACGAAACAAACCAGCAAAAACACGCTCTTTGGCTCGCACGACAATAATTTCACAGCCGAAAACGGCAGGGGCTTACCCATTTACCGCAACCTTGAAGGCTTACCCTCGGCTGTGCTTTCCTAGTAGCACGATCAGAGGAATACCTGAAGATATTCTCCGCAGGATGGAAGAAATCAGCGATAAAAATTCATGCCCCGCGTAACCCAGAAGAGACAAAAGAGTGCTTAGAAAAGCTGTGGTCTCTCACTCAAGAACTCCACGACTGGCGTGAAAAAGTCACCACAGCGCAGAGGACCCGATAAGCGATGCCAGAAAAACATAATGCAGAACGCTGGGAACGGTACGCAGAAGCAGTAGAACAGCTTGGTAATGCAGTGCCCCCGTTCGTATGGGTGGTGTGTATACGCTTATGTGGCCTCGTGGATGAGTGGCTACTGAGACGAAAAACCTGGACTACGCAGAAAAGGGTTAGAGAAGGACAGGTTATTATTAACCTCTGCGCCTGCATCCGTTCCTCCTTCGCTCTGCCTTCCACTACAATGAGCTAACTCAAGACAGCCCAACAGCCGAAGGCCTTTACAAAAATAGAGAACAAGAATTCTACACTGACAAAGCAGCGCTAGAATCTGAGGCAAACATTCGCCTGAGCATTATTCAAGAAATTCGCCACCGCCTACAGGGACCAGACAAAAACACACCGGGAACATGGTCAGGTTTTGAATACGACTTCTCGGGAAGCACCTTCTTCTACCCCGTAGATCTCACAAATTCTTACTACGCAAAACCTGCCGCATTCGATAATGCCGTGTATAAAGCCTGGGCTAATTTTAGCGGCTCCCACTATTGCGGTGACGCTGATTTCAGCTACTCAGACTACGGGGTGATACTGATTTCAGCTATTCCACCTATCAGGGTGAAGCTGACTTCCGGGAGTCCGCCTACCAGGGTCGGGCTGACTTTAGCCGCTCCACCTACAAACAAAAAGCTGTTTTTAGCGATTTCATTTCTCCCTCCACATACAAAAGTGACGCTGATTTTCAGCAACTCCAGACTATGGGGATGATGCCGATTTCAGCTATTCCACCCTATCAGGGTAGGGGCTGATTTCCGCGCCTCCACCTACGCCGGCGAGGCGTATCATCGCGGTTCCAGCTACACGGGTACAGTTGATTTTCAGTGATTCCGTCTATAAGGGCGAGCTATCTTCAGCCGCGCCGCCTCACCAGGGCAAGGCTAATTTCAGCGGCTCCAGGTACCAGGATGAGGCTCACTTCTACTTCTCCACCTACCAAGAGGCTGATTTCAGTGGCTCCGCTTACCAAGCCCTCACTGACTTCAGCTACTCCACTTACCGGGGTGCAGCTGACTTCCGCAGATCAGCCTACCGGGCTGGGGCTGACTTCTGCGGCTCAGAATATCGGGAGTGGGCCACCTTCAGCGGATCCACCTACCAGAGGTGGGTTAACTTTGATAACTCCATCTATGGGAGCTGGGCTGATTTCAGTAAGTCCACCTACCAGAGAAATGCTGACACTAGCGAGTCTATCCACCAGGGCTGGGTTAATCTCAGCGGATCCACTTATGAGGGTGTAGCAGCCTTTAGCAGGTCTGTACGACGAAAAATCTATTTTTAGTGAAGACATAGACGGCAGCTGCTCCTCCCGTTTCACGCAGTGCACCCCTACGTTCTACGACGAGACAGACCACCAAAATACTCTTTTTGGTTCGCATAAGAATAATTTCACGGTCGAAAACGGTAGGGGCCACCCCATTTACCTTACGCCTGAGGGATTACCCCTCAGCTGTACTTTCCTGGTACCCGATCAGAGGAATACCTGAAGAGTATTCTCCGCAGGTTGGAAGAAATCAGCGATGAAAATCCTTGCCGTGAAAAATGATGAAGAGAAAAAGGGCTCATAGAAAAAGCGGCAACCTCTTGACAAAAGAATTCAATGAATGGCGTGAAAAAGTCACCACAGCGCAGAGGACCCGATAAGCAATGCCAGAAAAACATAATACAGAACGCCGAGAACGGTACACCAAAGCGGTAGAACAGCTTGGTAATATGAGTGCCCCCGTCCGTTTTGGGCGGCGTGTACACACTCGTTAGCCTAGTAGATGAATGGCTTAGAGAGAGAACATAGAATACAACGAACGAATCGCAGAAGGCCAGGTTATTATTAATATCCTGTGCGCATATATCCGCTCCCCGTTTACCCTTGCTGCCCACTATGATGAGCTAATTCAAGACGCCCCTAACAGCCGAAGGTCTCTACAAGAATAGAGAACAAGAATTCTATATAGATAAAGCAGGTTTAGAGTCTGAAAAAGAAGGTTCCTGAGCATTATTCAAGAAATTCGGCACCGTTTGCAGGGTTCTAAAGAAAAACACCCAGGGGGCGTGGTCAGACTTTTGAATACGATTTCTCTGGAAGCACCTTCTTCTACCCCGTAGATTTCACGCACTCTTACTACGCAAAGCCTGTTAATTTCAGTGGTTCCGCCTACTGGGGTGAGGCTGATTTTAGCTACTCCACCTACATGGACGAGGTTTACTTCAGCGAGTCCAGCTACCAAGGCCGGGCTGAGTTTCAATGGTTGCATCTACCAGGGTGAGGCTGATTTCCGTAGCTCCACGTACCGGGGGTTCAGCTGGCTTCGCCAGAATCCACCTACCGGGGAGGGGCGTACTTCAGCGCCTCCACCTACCTCAGTGAGGCCGTCTTCCGTGGCTCTGTTTACCGGTGCGCGGTCGCTTTTAACGATTCCGTCTACCACTATTGGGTTGATCTTCGTGGCTCCACGTATCAGGGCGCAGCTGATTTTGGCGGCTCCACCTACCAGTATTGGGCTGATTTCCGTGGGCTCCACGTACCGGCGGTGGGCTTACTTCAACGACTCTATATGCTGCGGTTGGGCTGGCCTCAGCCACTCCGTCTACGAGGGTGAGACTGACTTTAGCGGGTCTGATTTTCTGTAGTGAAATTTATTTTTGGCCAAGACGGAGACAACAGTAGTTTTTCTCCTTCACAGACTGCACCCTCACGTTCTATGACGAGACAAACCACCAAAAACTACTCTTCGTCTCGCATAACAATGATTTCTCAGTCGAAAACAGCAGGGGCTACCCATTTACCGTGGTTTTGAAGACTTACCCTCTTGGTTGCTGTTTCTAGCGGAAGCACAAGAAGAATATCTCAGCGGGTATCTTCAAAGAGATAGAAGAGACGAGGAGAAACTTCTTACCACAGAATACTTCCAAGAAAAGATAGGACTCCCAGGAAAGCTACAGGGCTTTTCAACACAGCACTCCATGAATGGCGTGAAAAAGTCACCACAGCACAGAGGACCCGATAAGCAATGCCAGAAAAACATAATGCAGAACGCCGAGACGGTACACCAAAGCGGTAGAACAACTCGGAAGCAAAAGCCCCTGTCCGTATAGGGTGGCGTATACACGCTCGTTGGACTCGTGGATGAGTGGCTACTAGACGAAAACCTGGATTACACAGAAAAAAGTCAGAGAAGGACAGGTTATTATCAATAGCCTCTGCGCCTATATCCGTTCCTCCTTCGCTCTCGCCTTTCACTACGATGAGCTGACTCAGGAAAGCCCAACAGCTGAAAGTCTTTACAAAAATAGAGAACAAGATTCTACTATAGATAAAGCAGCGCTCCAGAATCTGAAGCGCGACATTCGCCTGAGCATTATTAAAGAAATTCACCACCGCTTGCAGAGCCTAGACGAAAATACGCCGGGGGCGTGGTCAGATTTTTGAATACGATTTCTCAGGAAGTACTTTCTTCTACCCCGTTGACCTCACAAAATCCTATTACACAAAAGCCCGTTAATTTCAGTGGCTCCACCTACCAGGACGAGGTTCGCTTCGACGGCTCTGTCTATAAGGACGAGGCTGACTTCGGTAGCTCCATCTACAAGTTGGGCTACCTTCGACAGCTCCACCTACACAGGTTGGGTTGGCTTCAGTGCTCCACCTACCAAAGCTGGGCTGACTTCAGCGCCTCCACGTACCAAGACGGAGCTACCTTCATGAGCTCCACCTACCAGAGTGAGGCTGACTTCAGTAATTCTACCTGCCAGAGTGAGGTTTACTTCAGCGACTCTACCTACAAGGGTAAGGCTGACTTCTGCGGCTCGACCTACCAGAGTGAGGTTTACTTCGGCTACTCCACCTACCAGAGTGAGGCTGACTTCAGCGACTCCTATCTACCAGGGCAAGGCTGACTTCAGTGACTCCACCTACTGAGGCTGGGCTGACTCGCACTCCGCTTACCAGGGTCGGGCTGGTTTCACCAGCTCCACCTACCAGAGTGAGGTTTACTTCAACGACTCTACCTACCAGTGGGCTCATTTCAGCGGCTCCATCTACCGAGGCTGGGCTGACTTCCGCAACTCCGCTTACCAGGGTCGGGCTGGTTTCACCGACTCCATCTACCAGCATGAGGTTTATTTCAGCGGCTCCACCTACGAAGATAAGGCCGACTTCAGTGGGTCTATTTTTCTGCAGTGACGTTTATTATGGCAAAAGATAGATACAACAGTAACTTTTCTCGGTTCACAGACTGCACCCCTCAGTTTTACAATGAGAATAGCCATCAAAATACACTTTTTGGTTCGCCTATCAATAATTTCTATAGTAGATACACGATGAGGTTATCCTATTAATCTAAATTCGAAGGCTTACCTCTTGGCTGTGATTTTTCTCACCGCAGAGCAGAAAGAATACCTTGCAGATAAGTTCCATGAAATAGACGAAACAAAGAATAAATTTCGTGAGGTAAAAAGATCCCCAAGAGAGAAAGCAGAGCTCTCGGAAAAATCTGCAAGCTCTTGACAAAATCTCTATGAATGGCGGGAGGAAGCCACCACAGTAAAAGGGGAGGATGCAGCACCCGGAGGAAGATAACTAATAACCGTCTGAAGGATTCACGGCCTCCACTTCCGCCGTATAAGAGCACTAAGATTCTACGGTGCTGTTTGCCTCCTATGGGCTTGACCCTGCTCTGACGTGGCTGGTTGTGTTTCGACCACAGGGTTCCAACCCACAACGACCTCTGAATATGCGCAGGACTAGGGCGTTACCTGCCCTGCTCAGCAAAGGTTTGCAGGTAAACCTTGAGCCAAAAATTCAGGAAAATCTGAAAGGTGAGCTGAAGATGCGGTAGGGTGAAAAAGGAACACACACTATCCACCTTGAGGAACAGACTGCCGATGCCAGAAGAACGCGAAGCTGTAGAGGCTACGCCTCAACAGGACACAGAGCCAGATACTTCACAGCAGAAGAAGAAATGCGCGCTATTGACTGGATCGCTGGAGGCACTTTCATAGCGGAAGTACTGTGGGGTTCATGGGTGGCTAGTCACGCAATTTTTCCAATGGTGTACCTGGAACCCACACGTTAGCACTGAACATTTTCGCACAGTTCTATTGTGGCGTGGGTCTTGGAATCCTATCGGTTGGGTACCTGACGCTGATTTTGTGGCCCATCGTCTTCAACATCTTCAAACAGGGTAAAGACCCCAAACAGGATAACGATCCTCGCTGGTTCCACGCCCGCATTCTTTCGAGCGGCATAGTGGGCGGCTCATATGGTTCCTGCTGCCTGCTGTCACTTAAGCCTACCTGAAGGCGGCGTTAATTCCTGGTGGAGCAGCGGCGCCCGACAAGCGAAATCCTACTGGCAGCAGGTGGGCTTTATTGCTCTTATTGCGCTCGGTGAGACTCGTCGAAAAATGATAACGACCGTGAAGCTGCTGAAAATCTTCGGGATCCCAACAAGATATGTTTAACCAACAGAAAAACAGTTCAGAAAACAAATCAAAAACAGCAGCAACAGTTCGAGGCGAATGCTTTTAAAAGCGTGCAGAACGGCGAGAACGCTACACGAAAGCGGTAGAGCAACTGGGCGATGAAAAAGCCCCTATCCGTATGGGCGGTGTATACACACTCGTTGGGCTCGTGGACGAGTGGCTGAAGAAGAAAAATCTGTCTGAGCCTGAAAGACTCAAAGAAGGGCAGGGTTATTATCAACAACCTGTGCGCCTATATCCGTTCCCCGTTTACTCTTGCTGCTCGATATGATGAGTTATCTGAAAGATAACCCTTCGTCTGATGGGATTTATAAAGATAATCAGCAGAAATTCTATGCAGATAAAGCAGAGTTCAAAAGCTGAAGCAGATGTTCGCCACAGTATTATTAAAGAAATTCACGACCGATTAAAAGGCCCAGGAAAAAGACCCGGGGCATGGTCAGATTCGAGTACGACTTTTCAGGAAGCATTTTCTTCTATCCTGTAGACCTTACAACATCTTATTACAAAGAACCTGTTACGTTCAGAGATTCCACCTACCAGGGCCGGAGCTTACTTCGGCGGCTCTATCTACCGGGAAAGGGCTAATTTCCGCAACTCCATCTACCAGGGTCAGGCCGATTTCAGCGGCTCCACCTACCAGGGCTGGACTAGCTTCCGCAACTCCACCTACCAGAAAGGGGTTCTCTTCGGTGGCTCTACCCTACCAGGACTCGGCTGACTTCGGTGGCTCTACCTACCAGGACTCGGCTGACTTCAGTCAGTCCACTTACAAGAAACAGGCTGACTTCAGTAACTCTACCTACACGAGCTGGGCTGACTTCTAGTAACTCTACCTACACGAGCTGGGCTGACTTCAGTAGCTCTACCTACACGAGCTGGGCTAACTTCGGTAACTCTACCTACACGAGCTGGGCTAACTTGCAGGGCTCCACCTACCAGGGTAGAGCTGGCTTCGGTGGCTCGATCTGCAGGGCTCAGCTAATTTCAGCCAGTCCACTTACAAGAAACAGGCTATCTTCAACAGCTCCACCTACCAGGACAGGGTTGACTTTGACGGCTCGATCTACCGGGGCTCAGCTAATTTCAGCCAGTCCACTTACAAGAAACAGGCTATCTTCAACAGCTCCACCTACCAGAGTGAGGCTTACTTTAACGGCTCGATCTACCGGGGATCGGCTGACTTCAGTGATACCACCTACCGGGGGTCGGCTGACTTCAACGGATCCATCTACCAGGGCTCGGCTGATTTCTTCAACTCCATCTATGAGAGCTGGGCTGACTTTAGCGACTCTACTTACCAGAACTGGGTTAGTTTATGTAAATCCACCTACAGTAAACAGGTTAACTCGGTGGCTCTACCTACCAAGACTCAGTTTTCCTTAGCGACTCCACCTACCAGGGTAGAGCTGACTTCAGTGGCTCTACCTACCAGGACTCGGTTCTCCTCGGTGGCTCTACCTACCAGGACTCGGCTGACTTCAGTCAGTCCACTTACAAGAAACAGGCTATCTTCAACGGCTCCACCTACCAGAGTAAGGCTTACTTTAATGACTCCATCTACCAGGGTAAGGCTATCTTCAACTGCTCCACCTACCAGGGCGAGGCTGTATTCAGCGGGTCTATTTTCTATAGTGACGCTTTTTTGGGCGAAAATCATGACAACGGCAGCTCTTCCTGTTTCACAAAATACACCCCTACTTTTTATCAAGAGAATTATTATCAGAAAACACTTTTTGGTTCAACTAATAATGATTTTACGGTAGATAATGATAAAGGTTATCCTATTGATCTAAACCCAGAAGGTATACCCCTAAAATGCAAATTTCTCACCTCAGAACAGAAAGCATACCTTGAAGGTAAATTCCAGGAAATAGAAAAAATAAATAATAAACTTCTTAAGGTAAAAGATCCCAAAGAAAAGGAAGAACTCTCGAAAAATCTGCAAGCTCTTTAACAAAGAGCTCCATAAATGGCGAGAGGAAGCCACCACAGTAAAAGTTGAGGACGGCGCAATTGAAAACACAGAAAGCTAATTAGCTTGCGAAAGGGTTACCCCTCACCAGAAAATCAGCCCACGACTGACCATGAATGCTCTCTAATGCAAGTCTAACTATCACGAGAGCACCACCCACCGATATGTAGACCATATCGGCGGCTTTCCTTGCCTACATGGGTTCTCTCCGTTGTAATGTGGAAAGAAGATACCCTAAGGAAGAGAACACCAATGCCACAAGAACATGAAGCGAAAGATAGTCAATTACTAAATAAAATAGAGAAATTTCAACAGGCCAAGTTTATGGTCTGGTTCGAGAATAATTTTCTTAAAATTGTTTTTGGTGTATTAATATTCTATGTTTTTCCTTTGATTTTTCTAAGTGCGTTTTTAAATAAACAATTTCAAGAACAAAGCGCTTCACCCTTATTTTTCTACTCTATTATTATTAGTAGCATACTCTTCTTGCTTACACTATTCAGAATATTACAATCTTTTTATTATTATCAAAAATAATTAGAGTTACACAACAAAATCATCAATAAAGCCATATCGTGGGAATGATTTTTAAATCTGCATAAAGTACCCAAGATAGGGTGGCTCCTGCTCCCTCACCGAGGTCTCAGCTCAGCAGCATACTAGTACCTCCACCAGGTGCCCCAACCGCATCAAAACCAGGCCCTTACTCAGAGCCCGATAAACCCCTGCAGCATATGCTATTCGTCTTCTTCGTAGACATAATCTTTGAAATAGTCAGGGTCGCCGTCGCTGTCTAGCCAGAGCTCAAACCAGCCGAGGAAGTCCTGGCGCTCACAGCAGGGGCTAACACCCACATCCGAGAAGCTCCACACCTCACCGGCGCACGGCCCGGCGGTAATCAGCTCATAGGTCATACCGCACCCTTCATCCATGAGCTCAACACCCTGGTTCCCCAGCTTACGCTCAAAGGACTCGTCGCTAAGCTGCTCTTCGTCCTCCTCATCCTCCCAAACCCAGCCGTCCGTGAGCGTCATGGGGAGGGAAAGGTCTTTGTGCTCAATCTCTGCGAGCCGGTGAATGGGGCTGGCGATGCCCTCCGCCGCCGGGTCGTTCCAGCCGTCACCAACCTCCAGCAGAAACAGCCGGTACGCCTGCGGCAGGCGGGTGTTGCAGGCACTCTCAAAAGCAGCGATTTCCGTCTCCGAAATGGTAGGCCCCATGCTGATATTCTTCTGAGCAATTTTAGTCTTAATACGCTCGATCACGGCCGGGTATTCTTCAGGTGTATAGATAGGCACAGAAACTCCTCAATATAGATATAGTCCAGTTCACAAGTCAGCACAGGGCCTTTTTACAGGCTACTGCACAGCCATAACTGTTTCTATCCTGGCGGTCATCGAGGTACAGGCAGATTATGCGCATTCAATTCCGACTGAATTCATGCCATAATTGGTTATAAATCAATTTTAAATACAATTAGTGTCACATGAACGAATTTAATAACTCCATCATTATTTACCAGCCACATACCGATCAGCCTGCTATTGATGTCCGAATAGAAGGCGAGACAGTGTGGCTCAGTCAGCGGCAGATGGGCGAGCTATTCGGTGTAGATGTGCGCACCATTAGTGAGCACCTATCCAACATATTTTCTAGCGGTGAGCTGGAGAAAGAGGCAACTATCCGGAAATTCCGGATAGTTCGACGTGAAGGTACGCGCAATGTAACGCGAAGTGTTGAGCACTACAACCTTGATGCCATTATCTCCGTGGGCTACCGGGTCAAATCAGCCACGGCCACGCAGTTCCGCATCTGGGCCACCAAGCGCCTGCGCGAATACCTGGTGCAGGGGTACAGCATTAACCAACAGCGGCTTGAACAGCTCGGGCAGATCGTAGAAGTCATGGCGCGGGCAGATAACCATCTTGTGGCCGGTACCGGTGAAGTACTCGCAGCCTATCTGCCAAGCCTGCAAGCCCTGCGCGACTACGACGAAGGCACTCTCTCTGCCAGCGAATCCACCGGGAATGCGCCGGTATGGCAGCTCACTCATGCCGAAGCGCAGGCGATCATTGCCCGTGCCCGCAGCGAATTCCCGCAGGATAGGCTTTTCGGGATCGAAAACGGGGATAAACTCAAGTCGGTTGTCGCCACCATCTACCAGAGTTTCGCGGGCGAAGACCTCTACCCAACCACCGAGCAGAAAGCAGCGAACTTACTGTACCTCATGGTCAAAGACCACCCGCTGGTTGATGGGAATAAACGTAGCGCAGCTGCCTTGTTCATTGAGTTTCGGCCCAGAATAACCTGCTGTTTTTCGGCCGATGGCACACCGCTAGTCTCAAACAACGCCCTAGCGGCAATGACCCTAATGGTCGCCATGAGCAGCCCGAAAGAAAAGGACCTTATGGTAGCCCTCGTGGAGCGGCTCATTAGCCCGGCTACGCATTAGCTTCTGCCTTTGACCCGCCGAGTCCCCCCTTCCTACTCCCCCACCAGGGTCTTCGGATCCAACGGGGTGCTGGTGCCTCCGCCAGGTGCTCAGGCGCCTCAAGATAAGGCCCTCACGCAGCGCCCAAGGGCAAACACGCATCGTTTCCACACCAAACATCTCCATCGCAGCCTCAGCCGCCATCGCGCCCGCAAGAACCTGGTCGGCGCGCATTCGGGAAACACCGGGCAAATCAGCGCGTTCGGCGGGAGCCATAGCCTCCATGCGGCGAGTCCACAGGCGCAAATCCGTCACATGCATCTCACGCTTCACATGCGGCCCCGCAGAATACGGTGCCGCCCCGCAAACTACGCGCCAACGAACGGAACGTCTGAGGTACCCACCACCGTATTCGGCTCACCAAACGCCAGCAGCTGCTGCGCCACCGGCTCAATCTGCTCACACATACCCGCGCAGCCGCTGTCTGCTTCGGTGCGGGCGGCTGTTCCTCAAAAACTCGCGGGTCAGGCGGCCAGCACCCAACGGCACCGACATTGCCGCATCCGGTGAAAGGCATCCGTGCCCGTGGAAAACTCGAACGAGCCGCCCCAATATCAAAATTCAGGATGCGCCCCGCACCCCACCCCTGCCAGCGGCGCACCGCGAAATAGGTGATAGCCGCCTCCTGGTCGCCTGAAATCCCGCTCAGGCTCACCCCGGTTTTTCCGCCGCACATGCTGCAGAACCTCAGCACCATTACCGGCCCTCACGAATAGCGGAGGTCGCAAAGGCGAGCAGGTCCTCGGCGCTGTTCTCAATGGCGAAATCGCGGGCAGACTTCACGAACTCGGTCAGCGCGGCGCGGCCCTCATCAGAAATATCACCCGACGGCGTCAAATACTGCACCAGCTGCAGCGGAATCTTATGCGAAGCGTACGGTTCGGGGCGGGCACCCGGGTGCCCGTCAATAAGCAGCAGGTGAACGGTGTTCGACCCCACGTCAAGAACTCCCTAAGGCGCACGGCGCGCTCCCCCCAGCAGGTGCCGAGATAATATACAACCCGTTAAGTCTGGCACAATGCGCACTCATCCAGCGTCAGACGAACTAGTCCTTCTTAGCCGCAGTCTTCTTTGCAGTAGTGGACTTTTTAGCGGTTGTTTTCTTCGCGGTGCTCTTCTTGGCGGTTGTCTTTTTCGCCGCGGTCTTACGCTTCGCAGGTCCCTTAGCACGCTTTTCGGCCAGGAGTTCGACGGCGCGCTCATGGGTGAGCGATTCGATGGTTTCCGAACGCGGCACCGTAATGTTGGTAACGCCGTCGGTAATGTACGGTCCGAACCGCCCGTCTTTGACCACGATATTCTTTTCACTGTTCGGGTCTACACCAAGCTCAGCGAGCGGGGGCTTAGCGGCGGCTCGCCCGCGCTGTTTAGGCTGCGCATAAATATCGAGCGCCTGTTCAAGGGTGATCGTGAAGATTTCTTCCTCAGACCCAATCGACCGCGAGTCGGTACCCTTCTTCAGGTACGGGCCAAACCGCCCGTTCTGCACGGTGATTTCGTTGCCTTCCGCATCGGTGCCGAGCACGCGCGGCAAGCTCATGAGTTTGAGCGCATCCTCTAGGGTTACGGTCGCCAAATCCATAGATTTGAAGAGCGATGCGGTGCGCGGCTTAGCGGGCTTGGGCTTCTTCTTCGGCTTGGGTTTGCCGTTCTTGTAGTATTCGGTGGGCTGCGCATCCAGGGTACGCCTGAATCTGCTCCTCCGTCATCTCTTCGATAACTTCGGTAACGTAGGGCCGTAGCGCCCGTCGCGGGCGATAATCTGGTTCCCGGAGGCCGGATCGGTGCCGAGCACACGCCCATCGGATTTGCCCTGCTCAAGCAGCTCTTTCGCTTTCTCAGCGGTCAGCTCATCGGGCGCCAAATCGGTGGGAACATTAGCGCGCACTAGGGTCAGAAACCTCACCGGTTTCGGTATTGACGGCGCCCTCAGCCTCAAGGTAGGGGCCGAATTTACCCACGCGCAGCACAATGCCGTCAGCAATGCGGATCGAGTTAATATCGCGGGCATCAATATCACCCAGATTATCCACAATCGGCTTTGAGCCCGCGTTTTTCTGCACCCCGCCACCAAAGTAGAAGTCGCCCAGCCACTCCACACGCGACTCCTCGCCGCCGGGCAATACGGTCAAGGTCTTCTTCCATCTGCGCGGTGAACTCATAGTTCACGTAAGGCGAAACTGTTTTCAAGCAGCCGCACCACCGAGAACGCAGTCCACGAAGGCACGAGCGAACCGGAACGCACCTGCACATAGCCGCGATCCATAATCGTTGAAATCACGGCGGCGTAGGGTGGAGGGCGCCCAATGCCCAGCTCGTCAAGAGTCTTCACGAGCGAAGCCTCAGTGTAGCGGGGCGGGGCAGAGTCTCATGCCCGGCGGCTTCAATGTTTTTCGGCGGTGAGCGGGTCACCCTGTGCGAGCGGGCGGGCGTTTCTCGGCGTTCTGGCGTCGCGTTCTGCCAGGCGGGTTGCGTCCACCCCTTCCTCATAGGCGGCGAGGAAGCCACGGAAGGTAATGACGGTGCCGGATGCTGCGAACTCGGCGTCGCGCCCGTTGGATGCGGTTGCCCCTAGCCGCACGGATGCGGTCGAACCGGTGGCGTCTGCCATCTGCGAGGCGACGGTACGTTTCCAGATCAGCTCGTACAGCCGGTATTCGTCGTTGGAGAGCGCGCCGCGCACGGCGTCGGGTGTGCGGAAAGCGTCACCTGCGGGGCGGATTGCTTCGTGCGCTTCCTGCGCGTTTTTGCTCTTGGAGGCGTAGGTGCGCGGCGCGGAGGGCACATATTCGGCGCCGTAGAGTTCGGATGCTTGGCGGCGTGCCGCCTTCACGGCCTGGTCTGAGAGGGCCACCGAGTCGGTACGCATATAGGTGATGTAGCCGCTCTCGTAGAGGCGCTGGGCAACCTGCATGGTTACGCGCGATGAGAAGCGCAGCTTGCGTGCCGCCTCCTGCCGCAGGGTTGGTGGTGAACGGCGCGGCGGGGCGGCGTTTGTAGGGTTTGGTTTCGACCGAGCGCACCGCGAAGGGAGGGCGGCGGTGAGGGCTTCGGCGAGGGTGCGCGCATCCGCTTCTGAGAGGTGGGTGACCTTAGTGGAGGTGAGGGTGCCGTCGTCGGCGAAGTCTTTGCCGGTAGCAACTCGGGTACCGTCAACCGCCACAAGTTTGGCGTCAAAACCTTCGCTGCTGGTGGTGATGAAATGCCCGGTCAGATCCCAGTAGTTGGCGGCGACGAAAGCCATGCGTTCGCGTTCACGCTCAACAACGAGGCGGGTTGCCACGGACTGTACGCGACCCGCGGATAGCCTGCGACCAACCTTGCGCCACAGCACGGGTGAGATTTCGTAACCGTAGATACGGTCAAGGATACGGCGGGTTTCTTGGGCATCGACCAGGTGCAGGTCAATATCGCGCAGTTCCCCGAAGGCGCGTTCAATGGCTTCGCGGGTGATTTCGGGGAAGGTCATGCGGTAGACGGGAACCTTGGGTTTCAGAACCTCTTTGAGGTGCCAGGCGATCGCTTCACCTTCGCGGTCACCATCGGTTGCGAGGTAGAGGGCGTCAACGTCTTTGAGTTTGCGTTTGAGTTCGGCGACTTTTTCTTCTTGTCGTGGGTTGACTACTAGTAGGGGTCAAAAATCGTCGTCGATATTGACCGCGAACTTGCCGACCGGGCCTTTTTTCAGGCTTTTCGGGCAGTTCGAAGGCTGCGGCAGGTCGCGGATGTGTCCCATGGACGAATCCACCAGAAATTCGCCGCCCTAAGTAAACCGCTGATGGTCTTCACCTTCGATGGGGACTCAACGATCAGTAGGGCTTTTCCGTTCTTTGCCTTGGTGGGACGGTTTCCTCGTGTGGGGTGGTTTTCAGTCTAGATGCGATTCAACAGCGCATAGTGCGCCCGAAACTCCCATTGCAGGCGCAACGCGCCGGGTGTTCCCTCTATGTAAAGCCATTAATGTGGCGGGCGCAGTTAGGTGCGGTGGGGCAACGCGCCGGGTTCGCCCTGCGGGCTGGTGCCCGTGGTGTGGGCTGTGTCTACTGCCCGCCGTCGGTTTCAACCAGCCGGTATTCGCGGCCGTATACTTTGCGCGGCTCAATGCGCACCCACTGCATCTTATTGCCGTCGCTAAATGACGCAACCCTAGAGTGTGCACCACATCCGGGTCATTTCGTTGGGCAGCCAGTGCGCCACACCCCTTGGACGATGACGGTGCGTATGCCTTCCGGCAGGGGCTCGTCGATTTCGAATGCTACGCGGCGGCTGACCACCACGGAGGAGAGTCTGTCGCCGCGGGTGGTGCGCAGGTAGATTTCGTCGCCGGTGACCCCGTAGAAGGCCGTAGTACGTCTACGAACTGGCCGTCGGTGATAACGACGCCCGAGCGTGTTTTCCCGTATTGTTTCCCAGCAGGATTCGGTGCTCATCATCTGGTTGTGCTCTTGTATGCTCATTCTTTTAGTGTAGGGGGTGCGCCGGGCGGGGCATAAAAAGGCTCTTTATTCCAATAAAGCGTTAAAACACCGCTTTATTGGAATAAAGAGCTCTTTTAGCATGGGGCGGTGGGGTTAGCTGTTTTTCGTCTGCGAGTGCAGAAAGCTTTTTCGATGAGTTCTCGAATAGCGACCAGCAGGGTGTCGCGCGGATGCTCGTTCTCGGTGCCGAAGCGGCGTGCGCATCCGGCGTGTAGTCTTCCCAGCCCAGGAGCATGGCGAGCGCGCCCAGAATCTGCCCGATGCTCAGCTCGCCGTCACATGCGGAGACGAATCCGGCGGTTTCGGTTGAGAGCAGGATTGTTCGGCACAGCCCGGATCCGGCGCGCAGCAGGATCACGTTCGGATGCTCGGCGCCGGGGCGGCCGTGGCGTTCTTCGGTCACGTCTTCGGCGACCACCAGGTGGGCTTCGGCGAGCGCCTGATCGGTCAGGGCGGTAAGGGCGGTCGAAGCGTGCCACGGCCTCGGTGATGCTTTGCGCGATGGGCTGGGCTATGGGGTAGGTGATGTCTTCGAACCGGTTCAGGGGTGCGGTTTCGGTGGTGTGCGCCGGGCGGCGGAGCCAGAGCATCCCGAACCCAATAGAATGAACGTTCCGGTCAAGTCGTCGAGATAGGCACGATAGGTGTTCTCGTAGTGGTCGCGGTCGCGGTTTTCACCGCGTCTTGAGCCAGGCTCCGCATAGGATTCGGGGTGAGCACTTGCGCTGAATTACCCACGCTTCGCCTCGGGGTGCCGGTGGCGGATTCGGCGAACCAGGTGCGCAGGCGCGCGTCCCAGGGCTGCGCCTCGCCGGTGTTGTCGCGGTGACTTTTCCCAGCTGCCGAGCATCTCAGCGCGCCCGCCGGGCACCAGAACCCGGGGATGCGCTGAATGAGTGTGCTGACAATATCGTCGCCGGGCAGCCCGCCGTCGCGGTACGTGAACTGGTCGTCGCTGCTTTCGTTCGCGCGGCGCGGGGTAATGACGAACGGCGGGTTTGAGACCACAAGGTCGAACTGCTCCCCGCCACGGGCTCCAGCAAAGAGCCTTGTCGAAGGCTGACGCGTGCTTCAAGGTTCTGCGGGTCGAGTTTCAGAGCGGGGCATTCAGCAGCAGAGTTAAAACCGGGCGAAGGCGAGGGCGCGCGGTGAAATATCGGTGGGTCGTCACGTGGTCTGCGTGGGCGAGCAGGTGGAAGGTCTGAATACCGCATCCTGCCCCCACGTCGAGGGCACGCGCCACGGGGGTGCGCTCGGTAATCTGCGCCAGGGTCAGGGATGCCTGCCCAATACCCAGCACGTGGTCCTTGCGCAGCACCCGGGTCGCTGATGCGCCCCGCAAATCGGAGGTCACCCACAGCTCGGTGCCGTCATCAGCCGAATGCGGTCGCAGGTCAAACGCGGCGCGGTACTGCGGTTCTTCGCCGGTATTCTCGGGGGTGCGGGCATTGTCTGACTCCGCCGGTTCCACGAGGTGTGCCGCGATAAAGTCATCAAGTGCGGGTTCGCCGCCGAGCGCATCGGCAAGTTCCGTGCGGGTTAGGGTGCGCGAACAGGAAAAACCCGATTGCGCGCGCCAGGCGGCGGTCAGGGTCGGCGGTGTTCGCATCATCGAGGATGTTCTGTACCCGCCAGGTGCCGGGCACACCCTGGTCGTGCGCGCCATTGCTCAAAGGCGCGTTCCCCCAACAATTCACGTACCCCGTCGTAGCTGTAGTTGAGCTTCTCAAGGGCGCCCCGGATGCGTTCAAGCCGGGCGGTATCGTCGCTTATGGGGGTGTCGGGGATGCGGGAGTACAGTTCATCAGCCATGCTCCCCATTCTATAAAATGCTGCGGGCGGGATGGGGTGCTTTTTCTGGTTTCTATTAGTTGCCCCAGGGCTGGTGTGTCTGGGTCGGGTGTCTTGTGTGGGCGGATTATGTGACGCGCCGTGACGGGGTTTTTATGCTCAGCTTGTGGATATTTCCGTTTAAACCGCTATTATCCACAGGCTAGGGTACGCCGGAAGCGAACCTTTAGCCATCAATGCTTTTATAAACAGTATGGAAAAAGCATGAAATACCATCTAATAAAATAAAATATAAAAACTGGCCTTAGTGAAGGGCCTGGAACCCCAGTTTTTCTCACGGTGGGCTGCGCGGCGGCGATACGGTTCGGCTCGCCCAGGGCAGTACATGAGCGCCCCGGAGTGGGCTGAGCTGAACCCTGCTGATAAGCATTTGGCGCGTATTATTGCGCACGCCCGCGTGCTGCGTGACCCCGTCTTTAGTCACCGCAGCGCAGCCATTATTCACGGTATTCAGACGCTGAGCATCCTGATAAACCCAGGTGTTAGGAAGCGGCGGGCAACCAACAGTGGCTTGCAGTACCGGCAGGATGAGCCCAGCCACCGCGCCACCATACTGACCGGCCCCGGCGGTTTGCGGTGGTTGACCCGTGACCGCAAACTATTGGGAGCGTACGCGATACGGATTTGCGGAGGCCATGGTGATTGCCGAAAGCACTCCTGCGTTCCTTTCCCCAACCTCACGCATAATGAGCTGCACGATAGCCCATGGCGGTGCGCAGAAGCCGGGGGTCTAAGAATGCGCACCGTGTGGCGGCTGCCATGAGCCCCTTATCCGCTTCACCCGCCGAGACGCTGGCACGGGTGGCGCTTCTGAACCTCGGGTTGGAGCCGGTGCAGCAGTACCGGATTTCTACCCCGTCGCAGACGTTCCGGTGGGTGCGGCACCGTTGAGCACGGTGTGGTGGTTGAGGTTGTTGGCGCACCGGAGCACGCCCCGCCGCAGAATGTTTCACCGCAAGATACCCCGGCCCAGAAAGCCCGCGAAGAGGCGATTCGTGGCGAAGGCTGGGATTTTGTGCGTCTCACGTGGGCGGATGTGCGTTATCGCCCTGATGCGGTGGAGCGTAAGCTCCGCCGCAAAGGCGTTATCTAGCCATCCTTTACTATCCAGCCGTGCCCTGCCGGGGCAGTCCGGGGGCTCACACAGGCAGGGGGTTCAACCGTTCAGCCGCGTTACGCCTTCACCGTCAGCGCGGTCAATGTCCTTCACAATGGATTCGAGCATCCGCAGGTTGAAGTCCACGCCCAGCTGGTTCGGCACGGTCAGCAGCACGGTGTCTGTTGCCCGAACGGGCCGCATCACGCGCTAGTTCTTCGGCGATTAGTTGTCGCCAATGAAGCTGCCGCAAACCGGGAGAAGGTGTTGTCGATAATACCGGTGTAATCCCTGCGAATCTTCCTCGCGCGGCGGCCAAAATAACGTGCCGACTCGGCATCAATAATGGGGATCACCGAACGCGAGACCGACACGCGGCACGCGGGTATGCCCTGCTTTTGACCCACGCCTCGCGGTAGAGGCGAATCTGTTCGGCCTGCTGCTGGTCGAAGGGCAGCGCCTTTATCTCTCGAGCATCAGCGTTGAAGACATGAGGTTCAGGCCCCTGCTGCGCTGTCCATACGGCGGTGTTGTCGGTCCCCGCACCCCACCAGATGCGCTCACCAGGCCGGGCGACTGCGGCTGCACGGGGCATACCTGCCCTGTACTCGCGCAGAGGGTGCCATGCCTTCACCTTGAATTGCTTTCATGAAGAGGTCGAGGACGGCGTGCCATCGCGCTCTCATCTTCACCCTCGCGGGGTAATATCCGAAGCTCTCGAAACCGCGGATAACGGATTCGGGCGAGCCGCGTGAGACACCCAGCTGCAGGGCGTCCGGCGGAAATCAGGTCGGACATCGCGGCGAGTTCGGCCATATACAGCGGGTTTTCGTAGCGCATATCGATCACGCCGGTGCCAAGCTCAATGCGGCTGGTTTTTAGCGGCGATCGCCGACAGAAGCGGGTACGGGTGGCCTGCTGCTGGTCAAAATGGTGCACGCGGAAGAACGCGCCGTCCAGGCCGATCTCTTCGGCACCTACCGCCAAGTCGATAGCCTGGTGCAGCGAGTCGGAGGCGCTGTTCACACGCGATCCGGGAATTTCGGCCCAGTGCCCAAAGGAGAGGAAGCCGAGCTTCGCTGAGTGCCGGGCGCCGGGTTGGAGGTGTTCTGAGGGTGGGAGTTGTTTTGTGAGCGTTCATTGTTCACTGCCTTCCGTGTGTTCCGTGTGCTTATCACAGGATGTCTAATCTCGGTTATGCCCACCTACCCTAAAACCCAATTACTTTTACAAGTCAAGTATTTATGAAGGTTTGTGTCCACATTAAAAATATTCCGCGAAATATTCATCACACTACTTATTCTTATACAACTTTGCACGGTTGATTTTCAAGGGTGTGCGCATAAATATTGAAATAAAAATAAATGTCTAGTTGAATGTCACCAAATAGTAGTTCTGCACCTTCGTATGGCAGAATGACGGGTGAATACTCAGACGCCCGCCGAAGAGCACGCGCCTATTAACACTATCGACGTAGCGTATAGATATGCGCCAGCAATAATGTGTTGAGTTTTCACACCCTTCATATCACTCACGCTCATATTCAAGGACACATGCCATGACCCGGGGATTTTCTCGCAGAAATCTTGTTAAAGGGCCGCTTGACGCCCCTCGCGGTGGTAGCTTTTCCACCGCGATCCCGGCGTACTCCGCCTCCATCATGGACCTCGCCCCCTGCCTGCATTTTGACCTCGAACCCGGTGAAGATTCCGCCTACGGTCTGCGCCAGTACATGCACGAAGTCGCCCCAGAACGCACCCCGCGCGAGCGCGCAATTGAAGACATCACCATCCCCGACGGTGTCTCGTACATGCGGTTCTACATTGAAGGCGGCCAAGGCGGCGGGGTTGATATGGACGACTACTCCGGCGGCTCAGGCGGCTACGGCGCGGAAGTAAGCGGAGTTATCGCAGTCACCCCCGGGCAGAAGTACCGTTTCTACTTGGCGGCTGGCGGTATCGGCTCACTATTATGAGCCCGCCGACGGCGGTGACGGCTACACCCGCGGCGGCTCATCGGCGCTCATGCCGGAGTACGTGTACGAAGACTCCGACAAGGAGCGCATGACCAGTGCAGACTACAACCGCCTGATCATCTACTCAGGCTCGGGCGGCGGCTCATCGGCGCTGGCGCTGCTTGACGGTGACGCAGAAACCCTCATTGCCGTTGCAGGCGGAGGCGGCGGAGGCGGGGCACGCGGCATTATCGCCACTTCCCGCACGAACCCTACCCTGATGGGGCGAAAATGCCCACCTGGCGGCAGTTCGACCCCGATGTTCCCAAGTGGGCCCCGCGCTACAGCCCGCCCTACCTGGGTAACGGCGGCGACGGCGGTGAATCGAAGGCCAGCAAACCCAGCAAAAACGCTGAAGAGGTATACGCCCAGTACGGCGCCGGCCGAATTATTGCCCCTCAGGAGCTACCGCAGGCAGGAACATCGGCCGAGGCGCGCGGCGGCAACAACCCCACGTTCGAAGTGCCCGCGGGCTCTCGTTCACACGCACACCGCAGTCGCAGATCCGCTCACGTGGTGTTGCCGGGGGCTGCTGGCACTGGCGACTTCGAGCACGGCGGTGACGGCAGTGGCCGCTCTACGGTATGTCACGAATATTGCCGCTACCCTGCCGGAAAACGCACAAACCTACGACTATAACGTGGCGGCGTACATTGTCTCCGGTGGCGGTGGCGGCGGCTATGGCGGCGGCGGTTCGGGTGCGGCCGTGGTGGTTGGCGCGCAAACCACCGACCAGCTTGCGAATAACTCCAAACCGCAAACGTACGCGGTGAGCGCCGGCGCGGTCTCTGGTGCTGGCGGCGCGGCGGCAACTATGTGAACAGCAACGTGCTTGACGCACATGTTGAGATGGTTGGGTACAGCCGAGGCAAGAACCGTGAAGAGTTCACAGACGGCACGGCACAGTACTCGTTCTGCCCGTCACGCAACAACCAGATCGACCATGACGGGAAAATGTATCCCTGGCCTTAACCAAGGTTCACGAGCGATCAGCACACAGACTTATCTGGGCCCCATACGCTAATTGTGGGTATAGCGTGTGGCCCAGATAATTTTTATCCCCAATAGGTTTAGTGGCGGTTTTCTCCTTGGCATGAATGGGTTCAAGGGGCAGGTTCGAGCGCCAGCGAATAGGGGTATCTTTTACTATTCACTTGAGTTTTAGAAACTATTCAATACCGCTTCTGCTGTGGAATAATAAACTGGTCTCTTCAAGGCGTTTCTTACGTGACCGACTTATCATACGGGCACGAATATTTTTGCAGTCCGCTGCGTGGCGGGCCTTATGACCTGCTGCATATGCTGCGCCCAGCGTGATGTGCACCTTGGGTGGGACGCTCACTCACATTCACTCAAACACAAGGAAAATTTCATACGATGACCCAAGAGATTTCAGCCGAAAAACTCGTGACTGGTACCGCCTGGGCGGCACCTGCAGTGTTAGCTTCCACAGCAGTACCCGCCTATGCGGCATCATCGACACGTCTCATCTGCCCTAAAAGCAGTAGGATTACCGCCGCAGAAACAAACTATCACGAGATTGTTGTACCTGATGGGGCAGCCAGTCTGTACTTCGAGCTTGTTGGAGGCGCAGGCGGATACCTGGAATCGTATGCTATCGGCGGACATGGAGCAAAGGTCTCGGGGGCTCTTGAGGTGACCCCCGGTCAGATCTTTAAAATTTATTTGGGTTCCTCCGGCCAGGCTTTCGGTACCCAACCAGCAGAAGGGGGTGCCGGATACGGTAAAGGCGGTTCTTCTAAGCTTTCTCCCTCATCGGTTATACCTGCCGAAGAACAGAAGATCCTGACAGACCTTAAAGCAGACAACGTAGTGATATACGGCGGATCAGGCGGCGGGTCATCAGCAATTGTGAGGGTTGATCCTGCTGATCCTGCACAAGAAACAGTTCTTGTTGTTGCTGGCGGCGGCGGAGGCGCCGGTCTCCGAGGTACCGCAGATGATTCCAGAAATACATCTGATCATAAGAGGGATGCCTCATGGGAGAATTACGGTTCCCCCTACATGGGGATGGGAGGAGACTCAATTCATCCACTACACTACGGTGGAGATGGTTGGTCCGTTGACGGAAACTTTTACGGCTACCGTAATTACTACGGATTCTACGAGGGGAAACAACTATTCGTACATGGAGGCAAAAGAGGATACGGTGGAATAGGGGGTAAAGGCTCAGAACCCGCCGAACTCCCCACTATTGACCCGTTTGTTTTCAAGAGCGTCGAACAGACACCTGTCACCATCCGCACCATGAGCACCACCGGGGGCATTGGAGGCGACGGTCTGCGTGCTCACGGAGCGGACGGCGTGGCAGCGTATGGGTATGCCTACAGCACCCATAAGTTTTATGGTGATGACGCTAATGCTTCAGAATATGTGCATGCCGTCTCTGGGTATGCGGTTTCACCCGGTGGTGGAGCTGGCTGGGGCGGTGGCAGTTCAGGTGGTGTTCTCGCACTTGGAATGCAAAAGTATGATGAGCACAGCGGCGAAGTGTACGCCATTGGCATGGGGGTCACGATGGGTGGCGGCGGTGGCGGCGATTCTTATATTTCTCCAGACATAGGTGGAACCTACTTTACAGCATCTACTGATCTTGAGCCGGGGTACCTGGAATATGGTTTCTGTTTCCCCGCCTAGGTCTAATGATGAACTTATGTCATAAAACCAGGTTATAGGCCTCTCTGCGCACCCCTAGCTGCGGCTTCCAGCCGCACACAGGTGAAGCTCTCAATCCTACCCGTATTTCATGCCCTGCCAATGGCATGAAATACGGGTATACACCAATGACGTGTTCTACGCCATCAGTACCGATGTTCACACTGCCGGCGGACGGTGTTGGCTAGTGTTTTTGCAGCTGATTGCATGATTGGAACAGCCTATATTTATGCATTTAGCGGTGGCGCGGTCAATAGTGGAGCGGTGCATATTCTCCACCCCACCTCACAGCAGGAGCATCACACCTAGCAACAGATGCACAGCAGCAATAATGCAGCTGCTTACTTGGAGTTCACCCACCCCTTGATTCCCCTGAAATACAGCGGACTATAGAGCTTCTGGTAAAGCTTTATATAAACCTATAGTTGGAGCAACGGACTTTCTCGTTTGAATGTTTAACTTTCAAATGAGAGGGTTCGTTTTTTGTCTTTTCATGGCTCCCAAGACACTATTTTTAAGGTGTTTTCCATCACGAAAAACCTGTTTTTTATGCGATGCGCATCATAAAATAGCCACCTGTCACCGGTTTACTACACCGGTAAAACATTAAAACGTATCAAGGGGTGGAATAAGTACAACCAAAAAGTAGAGTATATGCAACCTGGATAGGTTGTTTATCATATTTTCAAGAAAAAATCTACCCAATCGTCAATATTTACTTGAGTTTTATGAGTCCTGCGGGCACACTGAGGGGAGGTGCCTTCTCAGGTGCCGTAGTACTCGCTCAGCTTTCAACTGTCATCAGTAGGTATTGATTTCCCGCACGCAGTATTCACCCTCTTGTGGCTACCACGCGCCCAATACCCACGCAGTGACACGTTCACACTCGAACTACTACACCCAGGACATGCAGACCATGACCAGGAATATTTCCCGCAGGTCGCTCGTGGCAGGCGCCGCTTGGGCCGCCCCCGCAGTGCTGACATCTACAGCTATACCCGCGTATGCATCTTCAGTTAACCCCTGCCAAAACCTCAATGACTTCGAAGCACGCCAGACAGTTGCCCCAGGTCGTGCAAATAATAAAAAGGGCTACGAAGAAATAACTGTCCCCGAAGGTGCCACCTACATGTGGTTTAAGATCCAGGGCGGTTACGGCGGCGGCGTCGACCATGCTAACCGCAACGTCGGCGATGGCGGCGCAGGCGCAGATATTGAGGGAACCATTATGTCACCCCCGGACAGACCGTGAAGTTCCATGTGGGCGCTGGCGGCCTTGGCCTCTACGACAAGCTGCCGCAGGTGGTGAAGGCTACGGGAACGGCGGTAGCTCCAACACTCTTCTTGAAACCGGCGTAGAAGTATCTGACCTGGATGAAATGCAGAGCCCCACCTACAACCACATTGTGGTGTACTCGGGCTCAGGCGGTGGCGCAAGCGCCGTGCTTATTAGCGATAAGGGATCTTCGGAAGAAAAACTGCTCGCCGTCGCTGGCGGCGGTGGCGGCGGTGGCACCCGCGCTATGACCCAGGCAGCACGTGAGACTCTGAACGGCACCCAAGCTGGCTGGCTGGAAGACTGACGGTGGTTTCCCGGTACCAGTAATGGCGGCGATGCGAGCGACTTCCCGCAGGCTGGCAGTAACGGCACCGAGGTGTACAGCGAATACCCCTCCGCAATAGTAACTGTACGCGGCGGTAACCCCGGCAGCGGCGCAAACGGCGGCGCAGGCGTGCAGCAAAGCCACCCACAGCACCGCTAAGGACCTTTCCTTCTCCAGCACCACCGAGTCAAATATCCGCACCAGCACCGCAGCAGGTGTTGCGGGCGGTTCAGGCGCGAAAGCTAATGGTGCCGACGGTGTGGTGGCATACTCCTACTCAATCAGTACCAAAGAAACCGACCAGCCCGACGGCGGAAGCCCTCATAAGTTCAACGTAACCGCATACGCTGTTTCTGGCGGTGGCGGTGGCGGCCTATGGCGGCGGCGGTCTCGCGCAGCAGCAGCCATTGGCGCACAGACCATTAACGTGCTGGGAGATGGGAAGACCGTAAGCGATGCCTACCAGTGAGTGCAGGTGGTCGCCGGTGGCGGTGGCGGTGGCGGCAGCTTTGTCGCTGCCGACGTCATCAACCCCACCTTCCAGCGCCTGCGCGGGCAGGGCACGGTTCGCGGCGAGTCCCGTGACGGCATGGGCCAATACGCATTCTGCGTCTCCAAGTAGCGGCTGAGCTGGCTCCCCATATCGGCCGGCTAGCCTAAAAATATATAAGCGTGTACGACGGCGCGGACACCCGGATTATTTTAGGGTTTATCTCTTGGTGTTCGCGGTGCCGTGCGGCTTATTTATTGCTCCTCCCCGCCACCTTTGAGTGGATAAAAATGCATTCTAAGACCAGGGCTTAATTTTTCTTAAACACCCCAAAAAGCCTCTATAAAGCTAGACTTTACGGTTTAGTGCTCAACATCACACCGCACTATAAATGCATATATATTCTTAAATATCGGGATTATGTGGCATACTTATGAAGGAGCGCCGGTCGCATTGCTGCGGCAGTACGGCAGACTCAAGCATTCACTCAGCTACAGTAGTCTCAGTTCTACTGCGCCTCCCCCATTACGTGGAGAGGCGCATAAGCGCCGGGTGCTCTCAGCTCAAACACAAGACCAACCCAGGACTACATCACACATGACACGTGTATCTCACGCAGAAAACTCGTCGCCGGTGCGGCATGGGCGGCACCAGCCGTCCTCGCCTCCACCGCCGTATCTGCCTTCTGTCACGATAGCCCCGCTGGCTGCATGACATCACTCACGCATTGTGAAGCCTCATCAGCCCTAACCTGGCGGGTGCAGCGCATTGTTCCTTAGGGATCATTGTGCACGGTAAACACTCACAACAATCTCAAACACAAGGATATTTT